>Ga0233427_10001256_pt1 | contig 28177 bp, 19 predicted proteins | sample SI_118_April2016_5_FD_179885 | JGI IMG/M metagenome (GOLD analysis project Ga0233427, IMG submission 179885) | Seawater microbial communities from Saanich Inlet, British Columbia, Canada - SI_118_April2016_100_MG | ecosystem: Environmental > Aquatic > Marine > Inlet | place: Canada: British...
AAAATTAAAAATTAAAAATTAAAAATTAAAAATTAAAAATTAAAAATTAAAAATTAAAAATTAAAAATTAAAAATTAAAAATTAAAAATTAAAAATTAAAAATTAAAAATTAAAAATAAAGTAATTATAAAGAAAAAATGTAATATTTTAGTTAATCCATTATATCCATTATAAATAAAGTATTTGCATAATTATTACTATCATTTTCATCAATTAATGTAAATGTTCTATTTCCATTTTTATTAAATGTTAATATTTTTTTACTTTCATAATGACGTAATTGACATTGATTTTTTTTATTCCCTGTAAATATAATACTAAAAATTTGTGTGTCTAATAATTCATCACATTCATTTTTTTTAATTTTATTATTTACAAAATCTAAACATTTTTCATTATCTTTTACTAAATAAGCATTACCAATAGCATTAGGAATTAAATTACAAGTAATTATTTTACTAGTATTAGAATGTGTTAATTTACCATTATTTTTTAAATTAATATAAGACATTATACTATATTTTGAATCTTTTTGTGGCGAAGGAATATAACCTTTACCAACACGATTGGCACCATTACTATCATTAGGATTACCGTTTTCACGTCCTATTACAAAATTTGTATCATATTTTTTAGAATTTAATTTATAAAAATTATTATTATGATCACTATTAGGAATATAGTTTGTATTTGAACCATCTACAGTTCTAAATACATTATAAGCGTTTGAATCAGTCGATGCTACTTTTATATCTTTATTATTTAAATTATATCCTAATAATGAAATATGTGAAGCCATTCTTATACCTTGTGAAGTCCATAAAATAGTTTGCGGTGATGGAATTTTTTCGGTTAGCTCTTTTGGAACACAACGAATAGGTGCATTTTCATTAGTTAAAGGTTTATTCTCACTTACAGTTATAATATCTCCAAGAGCAATATATCCTTCGGGTGCAATAGGTTTCCATACCCAAAAATTATTACCTCTTTCTCCTTTATTATTCCATTTTAATATATAATTTACTGGCGGTTTAACATCTCCTGATACAATTATTGTTTCTCTATTAGGACCAGTTATAATATTATTATGTATAACATATTCTCCTATTTTTCTTGGTCTACCAACATTATCACCTAATGTATCTGGACCAATTATAATATCTCCAATTGGATAAAATACATTATTTTTATAAGTAAATTGTTTTGCTCTCCAAAAACTAATATCTTGTAATGCTTCTGTACCTTTACTATCACCTATTTTATCATAGTAATCTGTTTTAGATACACGTATATTATATGTATTTTTAATATCACTAATATTTACTCCATCTGTACTATAATAACATTTATCAACTAATTGTGGTCTATATTGCTTACCCATACCCCAATAAAACACATCATATTTTTTTAATTCATCAAAAGGATTATCTTTTAACCAATCAAACTCAGTTTCGGCACCAATAGTTTGAAAATAACTAAGACCACCTGAATCATAAAGTAAATCAAACCATTTTTTCCATATTGTTTTTAAATAATTAATTAAATTTAAACTTCCATTATAAGGTGCTAATTGTTTAAATTCATCAGAAGCACACATTTGACGTATTTTGCTTTTTATATAAACATTATTCATTTTAATAACATCACCATAATTACGTTCTTTTAATTCATCAATTATTAATTCATTTAAAGCATTTTCACAAATATTATCACGACATTTTGGATCACATAAACCAGCATCACCTTTATCACCCCTTTCACCAATTTCTCCTTGTTCTCCAATAGTACCTTTTTTATCTTTCATATTTTGATAATAATTCCACACTAAAATTATATTAATAAATGTAACAATTGTTATTATATACAATATCCAAAATAACATAGATACAGTAAATTCATCGATATTTTTACTTATTTCTAAACCAACACCAATTGCAATGATAATACCAATAATAGCAATAAATATCACATATATTAATTCCATTTTAAATTTATTTTAAATATATATTTATTTAGATTTTAAATTTAGTTTTTAATTTATACTTATACTTTATTTTTCATATTTGTTAAACTAAAATAAAAAATAAAATTGCAAAAATATAAACAAAATTAAAAGTTTGTTGGATCCATACAAGAATTAGAATCTTGAATACAAACATTTACTTTATCAAAAAAATCTGTTTCTGACATTTTAGTGCTATAAGCAATTTTTTCTAACATATTTATTTGTGCATTTATAGGCATTGCATTTTCTAAAGTATCTTGATTATCATTACAATTCTCTAAAGATGGTGTATCTAAGCAAGTAGTAGAAATATCATACATTTCATTTGCTACAGTTAAAATTTTTGTTCGTGGATCATCAATGCCACACGATTCAGTAAAAGAACACTTACCAGGTAATCCTTTGACACCAATAGGACCTTTTTTGCCCATTTCACCTGGTATTCCAGGATCATTTCTTAATTTAATATAATATACAATAGAAAGATAAATATTTAATATGGATAAACCTAATAAACAAATAACCATAAAATAAGCAATTTTATATTTTACTTCTGGTATCATAAAACCAATTGATATTAAAATCAACGCAATTATTAATAATATTAAAAAAGTGCTTAACTCCATAATTAATAATTAAACAAAATACTTATAATATTATAAATTTATTATTATATTATTATATAATTATATAAAAAATAGATATATAATTAATTATAAATATATTAAAAACTAAATAAAAATATATTTTACATAAATAATTTATTTTGAAGCCCACAGTAATCATTTTTACATAATGCTAATTTACAATGCCTACACGCATTATTAGATGATGATAAATCAATAGTTTCATTACTTTCATTATCTATAATTTTATCTAAATTACCATTAATTGTATTTTGAAATAATATAGGTTCATGACGTTCATATTTATCTATAATCATAGGCATACTAAAATCTTCACGAATTAATAAATTAGCATTATCCTCAGTAACACCTTCTTTAAGAATGTTAAAATCATTTTGTACATTAAAAAATAAAGATGGATTTTGAAAACAGGAATTTTTATTAGAACCTTCATTTAAACAATCTTTAGCGTCAATATGGTTTTCAGTTAGTTGAGGATAATATGCTTTTAAATAAGGCAATAATTTTTTATCATTGGTGCTTAGTTTAGTTTTATCGTGATTTATTAATTTATCAGCGTGAGTTTTATAATCATTATAATTAATTGGTTTTTTAGGATTTGATGTAGCATAATGAATATAATTTAAACGATTTAATAATTCTTTAGGTTTTAATCCATCAAAAGGTGGTTTGTTCATTTCAAATTCATTTGTATTTATTTCACTATACTTTGTTGTTTCTGTATCTATTGCTTCTGTAGCATTTATTTTTGTTGTTATTGGAACAGTAGTTGTTTTGTATTGGTTATTATTATTTATACTATTAGAAATAGTATTAGAAATATTATTAATAATTGGTTTTGAATTAGGTTTAGGTAATTGATGTTTATATGATTGATGTTTATTACTATTAAAATAATCATTGTATAATTCCATTGGAATATATAGTAAAATGACTATTATTGCTATTTTTATGTAAGATTTCATACCTAAAAATAAACATAGTGATACACCAATAATAGTTGCTATAATTAGAAAAAAGAAAGAGAGTAATATATCCATTTTATTTTTATTATATATTATAATTTATTTCTATTATTATATATTATAATTTATTTCTATTATTATATATTATAATTTATTTCTATTATTATATGTTATATTAATATTATTATTATTTAATTATATTATTATTATTATTTATAATATAGCAATATTTATAATAAAAAATTTGAAAATATAAAATTAACAATCTAAATCTATTTTTTTTAGTTTTGACAATGCTCCTTGAATATCACCTAAAGATGGAACTTTTATTCCATTATTATTAATTTTATTTAAAATTTTATCTTTCATTTTTTGTTTTTCATTTTCATTTTCATTTATATCAACTTTTTTTAATTTAAATCCACCTTTATTTATATTATTTAATAAATCTAATTTAATAAATGGTTTTGGCAATAAGTTTATAGATGTAGTAGTATTATTAATGATATTAGATACAGAACTAGTATTATTAGTATTATTAATATTATTATCTCTAGATACATCATTATTTTTAACATAGGATCCTAAATGAGGATTACTAATATAATGTAATACAGTTGTATAAGGAGCATTTTCCGGATAATCTAGAATACGTTTATCTAATCCTGCTAATTCTATTTTTTGTTTAATAGCATCTTTTGGAATACCCACTTTTAACATTTTAAAAAACATAGTATATTCAGGTATTTGTCCTATTTCAATACTCATTTTTTCATTATCTTTAAATTTTGTTGTTATTTCATATTTTTTAATACTTTTAGTATCCATACCTAAACAGTCAATTGGGTCTAAAATATGAGAATTCATTACTCTAGAAGCATACATAAATAAATTAATACCCCATTTATTATTTTTAACCCAAATGTTTTTAACCCAGATAATAGAAATTCCATAAGTTGGAACAGGTATTTCCCAGTTAAATAAAATTTTACTTTTTTTTAAATCATCATTTAAAATACATTTACTTATATTTGTATTTATTGGAACTAAAAGTTTTGTTGTTGAATTTTTATAATTTGCATTTTTTTGTTTAATAATACTTATCATATTCTCTTTTTTTATATTTAATGATGTTCTTTTTTTAATAAGTTTGTAAATATAATTTTCTAAATCAATAATCCATTGTTTAAAATAACTTACGTCTTTATCATTATCTTCATTATTAAATGAAAGTTCTAAAAATGGTTTATCATTAAAATAAATTATACTATTTGGTAAATACATTAATGGTGTTTGAATAATAAGTTTTATTTTTTCATCTACTACATTTTGACTTTGTGATTTATTTTCATTTATTTGTAGTTTATTATTTTTATTATTATTTATGTTATCATTTGTATTAGTATTTGTTTCATTCAAATAATATATATTTATAAGATTGTAATTATCACTTACTGAATATTTAAATGTTTTACCTAATTTAATTTTATTTTTATCTATTTCATTAAAATTATTAATTTCATAAGACATTATTAGTGTAAATAAATTTCAATTATAAATTATTATAATAAACAGTATTTATTAATTACATAATTTATAAATAAATTATAATTAATGTAAAACAATTTATTTTTAAATATTAAAATTAAAAATATAATTAATAAATAAATAATGTAAATAAATAATGTAAATAAATTATTATAAGTTAATTATTATAAAAAATCTGTAATAGTATCAATTTTTGTCTTAGTTAACTGAAGAATTCTATTAATTTCATCATTAAGAGGACTAGTTCTATTAATGATAGTGTTAATTTCTCCTTGAATATAATTAATTATATTAATATTAAGTCTGTTATCATATAAATCTACAAGTGTAATTGTATAAGAAGAATTGTTATTAGATATTGTAGTATTGTTTTTTATTTGATTAAATTGATTTAAATTAATTTTAACACTTATTTTATTAGTAAAATCACTTTTATCAAAAATACGTGTATTGTCTGGTTGTTTTATAGAAAAACTAACATTATCATTTAATAATAAATTACAGTCTTTTCTATGTAAATCTTCTACATTATTATTATTTTGACTACAATTAATTAAAATTCCCTTAATTAATATATTTAATTTATTTTGTGTATTTTTATTATATACTATATTTATAATAATTTCATAATTTCCTGTATCTATATCATTTATAATATAACCATATATAGTCCCTTTATCATTTAATTCATTTAATGAATTAAAAATATTTATATTTTCACAACTATTATTATAATAAATACAATTATTTTTTTTATTACAATTATCAATATTATCAATATCTTTACAAATGTGTTGCGATTGTGTATTAAAATTTGCCATTATTAATAAATTTAATTAATAAAATAGTGTTTTTAGATTAGTAAAATACTTTAACTATTAATATAAATAATTATTTTTTTTATAAGAAAAAATATTAATAATAAAAAGTAAAAAATAAATAATAAAAATATAAATCTACTTATAAATATATTTATATAAAAAATAAAATAAATTTATATTATTATATTAAACTTAATTCATATTTATAAATAAAACTATTTATAAATGAAAATATTTATTATAATTATAAGAATCTTCTTTAATATTTAGATTAGAATTTAGATTATGATTTAGATTATGATTTAGATTATGATTTAGATTATGATTTAGATTATGATTTAAATTATTTAAATTATTATTTGAAGATAAATAGTTTTTATTTATTTGTGTTTTTGGTGAATATAAGTAATTAGTTTTATCATTATTAGTAATTGAAATTGAAATATAATTAATCATAATAAATATAATTAATAATACCAAAATTATACCTAGAATAAAATCCATTTTATTTTGTATTATATTGATAGTTAATGTTTAGATAATTAATGATTATATAATATTAGTATTAATATTAGTATTAATATTAAAATATATATTATTTATTATTTAGATAATAAAATAAAATTATTATATTTAGAAAAATAAATTATTATAAACAAATATAAAAAATAAACTTATTTTATAAAGGTAATTGTAATGGTGCTTTACCTTTTAATTTATTTCTAAATTGTTGATATTTTACTATATTTTCATCTAAAGAAAGTGCTAGTTTATTATAAAAACCAGTATATAAATCTTTTTTTAATACATCAGGTGATTTTAATCCTTTTTCAACTAAATATTCATCTTGAGAACGCATATATGTTTGATAAGCAAGTAAATAATCAGGTATATCTTCATATTTTTTTTCACTAAATATTTTTTTAACTTCAGCCCATTTAATAAAAGGTGGAAACATTTGAATATATTTAGGTATAATACGCCATGTTAAATAACCTTTAAAAGCATCAGTATCACCTCTCATCATACTAAGAAGTGTGTTAGGATCTCTTAAAAATTGACCTTCATCAGTCCATTGAGCATTATAAAAAAAATCTTGCATTTCATTTAATAATTGTGCCATATCATTACCAGTAATAGGCTGATCTCCTTTATCTTCAATATTTTTAAAATAAAATCCACCTTTATTTATTTTAGTTTTACTTTTATTTTGTGTATCATTTTTATTTTGTGTATCATTTTTTGTTTGTTCATTTCCATATATAATTTTAGATTGTTTATAAATAGTATTAAATAATACTGTTAATTCTTTATCTGTTGTATTTTTATTAATTAATTTATCATTTTTTCTAATTTCTTTTAATAATTTAATAATCTGTATTTTTATTTTAGATTTTGATTGTTTTTTATTAAGTAATACTATAATATTATTTGTAATAATATTAATTAATATAAATAACTCTGCTTTATTTATTTTATGTTTAATATTATTTATATTTGTTTTAGTATGTCTAGATTTAATATGTTTAGTTTTATTATGTTTAGTTTTATTATTTACATATATACTATTTCTTTTTTTTGTAATCATAGTATTATTTAATTACTTTATTTTTATTATTTAATTAGAAATTATATTTATTTAATTAGAAATTATATTTAATTAGAAATGATATAATAATTTATATTATGTTTTTTATTAATATAAAAATTGATTTATTATATTAATTAATAATCTAATTATTTAAAACAAGAGTTTTCATAAATACATTTTTATATTATTATTTTATTAATTTAAAATGAGTTCTATTAAAAAGGAAAGTAAAAAAGAAAGTAAAAAAGAAAGTAAAAAGGAAAGTAAAAAGGAAAAAAAATATAAAGTAAGTGAATCTAATTTAAGCGATAATGAACCAAATGAACTTGATGATGTTGCTAAAAAATATCAAAAAAAAAGTCAATTGGAACATATTAAAGATTTACCTGATACTTATATTGGAAGCACAGTAAAAGAATTTAATTCTAGTTGGAATTTATTAAGTAATGATAAATTACACATTACGAATAGAGAATTTGAGTATGTGCCTGGACTTCGCAGTATTATTGAAGAAATTTTAGTTAATGCCTTTGATAATATGAACCGTGTTAATCAAAAAAATGCTGTTGAAAATAAACGTCTTAAAAAAGTATCTTATATTAAAGTAAATGTTAATCGCGAAAAAGGTGAAATTTCTATCGAAAATGATGGTGAAGGTATTGATGTTGTTTTACATCCTACTGAAAAAATATATGTTCCAGAAATGATTTTTGGAAATTTACTTACATCTGGTAATTATAATAAAGAAGAAGAAAAAATTACTGGAGGTAAAAATGGCTTTGGTGCCAAACTTACAAATATATTTTCTACTTATTTTGAAGTTGAAACTATTGACCGTAATCGTAAATTAAAATATAAACAAGTCTATCGTGATAATATGAGTGTTAAAGAAGAACCCATTATTGAAAAATATAAAGAAAGTCCTTATACACGTATTACATTTATACCTGATTATGCTAAATTTAATTTAACTGGTATGTCAGAAGATTTAGAATTACTTATAAAAAAACGAGCAGTTGATATGTTTGCTTGTTCTCGAGGACAACTTGATATTTATTTTAATAATGAAAAAATAGAACTTGAAACATTTACTGATTATATGAAACTTTATACTGAGTCTGATATGACTACAATTTCGTGTAAGCCTAATGACCGTTGGGAAATTGGTGCTTGTATGAGCCCTAATTTTCAATTTCAACAAGTTAGTTTTACAAATGGTATTGGAACTCAACGAGGTGGCAAACACGTTGATTATATTGTTAAACAAATTACTAAAAAAATGGCTGAATTTATTAATAAAAAAAAGAAAGCAGATGTCAAAGAAAGTTTTATTAAAGACAATTTAATGGTTTTTATTAATGCTACTATTGTCAATCCTGCTTTTGATAGTCAAACGAAAGATACATTAACCACTCTACCTAAAAATTTTGGAAGTGAATGTATTGTTCCACAAGCCTTTGTAGAAAAACTTGCTGAAAGTGGTATTATGGAAAGAGCACTTGCTCTCAATGAGTTTCGTGATACACAAACACTTAAAAAAACAGACGGAGTTAAAAAACAACGTGTATTAAATATTCCTAAATTAATTGATGCTCATTACGCAGGAACTAAAAAAGCCGACCAATGCACACTCATTCTTACAGAAGGAGATTCAGCCAAAGCAATGGCTGTTGCGGGTATTAGTGTTATTCCTAATGGACACGATTTATATGGTGTTTATCCATTAAGAGGTAAATTATTAAATGTAAATGATAAAGAAGACCTTATTATTGCTAAAAACAAAGAAATTTGTGATATTAAAAATATATTAGCATTGAAAGAAGGTAAAGATTATAAAGACGTAAGTGAATTACGTTATGGACGCATTATGTTAATGACCGATTCAGATGTGGATGGTTCTCATATTAAAGGTCTAGTCATTAACTTTTTAAGTAAATGGAATAGTCTTATGAGATTAGACGGATTTGTAACTAGTCTTCTTACACCTATTGTAAAAGTATGGAAAAAAGGAGCCAAAAATGGTAAATTAAATGCTAAATCATTTTTCACATTGAGTGCCTATAATGATTGGATTAGTGCTCACAATGGCGGTAAAGGTTATGAAATTAAATATTATAAAGGGTTGGGGTCAAGCACGCCACAAGAAGGTAAAGAATATTTTAAAGAATTTAAAATTGTTATTTATCATTGGGACGACGAAGCATCAACTACTGTGAATATGGCATTTGCTAAAGATATGGCTAATAGTCGTAAAACTTGGTTAAGTGATTATGATGAAAATGCTATTTTAGATATTAATCAATCATCTGTTTCTATTAGTGATTTTATTAATAAAGACCTAATTCATTTTAGTAATTATGATAATCATCGTAGTATTCCTAGTATTTTTGATGGATTAAAACCTAGTTTACGCAAAATTATGTATTGTGCTTTTAAACGTAATCTAAAAAGTGAAATTAAAGTAGCCCAACTCGCAGGATATGTGAGCGAACACGGTGCTTATCATCACGGTGAAATGAGTTTAAACGGAGCCATTATTAATTTAGCACAAAATTATGTTGGAACAAATAATATTAATTTATTAATGCCAGAAGGACAATTTGGCTCACGTTTAGAAGGTGGTAAAGATAGTGCCGCTCCTAGGTATATCTTTACATACCTTTCTAAAATTACAAATGTTCTCTTTAATAAAGAAGATATACCTTTGTTGAAACGTAATACGGATGATGGTGAATTAATTGAACCCGTCTTTTATATGCCGATTATTCCTACTATTTTGGTAAATGGAACACTCGGAATTGGAACTGGATGGTCTACAAATATTCCTCAATTTAATCCTTTAGATATTATAAATAATATTAAATGTTTAATGAAAGGTGAGCCAGTTATTCCAATGAACCCTTGGTATAGAGGATTTCGTGGTAATATTATTCGTTTAGGAGATAATAAATGGTTAAGTAAAGGTGTTTATAATATTGTTAATAATAATACTTTAGAAATTACAGAATTACCTATTGGTTATTGGACTTCCGATTTTAAAGAATTATTGGATATGTATGAAAAAGGATACAAAGTTGATTTACCTACACCTACTGCTAAAAAAGGTAGTAAATCATCTAACATTAAATTGCCTAAATGGGCTGATTATACTGAAGAAGATGGTAAATTAATTAAATCTTATAAAAATGAAAGTTCGGAAGCCAATATTAAATTTACATTAACATTTAATCCTAAAATTATGAATAAACTATTAAATGGAACTGATAAAATGGGTTTAACAGAATTAGAAAAATTATTTCATCTTAGTGGGAGTATTAGTTGTTGTAATACAATGAATTTATATGATGAAACTAATAAATTGAAAAATTTTCAAAGCCCAGAGGCTATTCTAGATTATTATTATACACATCGATTAACTTATTATGAATTGCGAAGACAAAATATTATTAAAAATCTAGAACAAGATTTATTTCTATTATCTACTAGAGCGCGATTTATTCTTGATGTCATTAATGATGTTGTTAAAATTCGTAATATTCCTAAAGCCGAAGTCATCAAACAATTAGAAAATTTAAAATACCCTAAAATGGTTAATAGTATTCTTACACATTTAGATACAATGACAGAAAAGCAAAGGAATGATAGTAGTTATGGTTCTTATGATTTCTTAATTGGTATGCCTATTTACAATCTTACAAAAGAAAAAGTAGATGAATTATTAAAAGAAAAAGAAAATATTGAAACAGAATTATCTATTATGAAAAGTAAAACAGATAAACTATTATGGGAAGAAGACTTAAAATTATTTGAGGGCGAATATAAAAAACATATGATTGATTATTGCGATTATATGGCAATTGATCCAAAAGTAATGGAAGCATATAATACTTATAAATCTGGTAGTAAAAAACTTTTAATGAAAAAAAAATAAAGTTATTAGTTGTAAGATAATAAAATAATAAAATTATAAAATAATAAATCAATTTAATATTAAGATGAAATAATATGTTCTATATCTAATTCATCATTATTAGATAATTCTTTTAATTTTTTTATGTTATTTTCGTGTTTAAGAATATGTTTAATATTTCGTCCTCTATCTTTTTTCATATTATTATAAGCATTTAACTTACCTAATGTATTTTCATTTTTTACTAAAGTTTCTTCTAGTTTTTCTCTTTCATTAAGTTTTTTTACAAATTTTGTATTAGGATAATGTGATAATTGTAATTGATTTGCTAGTTCTCCATATTCAACTTTACCATATTTTTGATTTATCTCACTATTTTCAATAGAATTATCATTTAATTCTTTATTAATAATATGTCTTTTTTCTTTTTGTTTAGAAACTTGTGTAGTAAATATATCTTTTACTATAGGTTCATCATTTATTTGTTTAACATAATTTGAAATTTGTTTTCTATTTTTATCATTATTATTATCTGTTTCATATGAAATTACATTTTCAATTCCCCAATTTATTTCATTTTTAGTTTCAGTATCTAATATACATTCACCTAATTCTTTTCGTAAATTAGATAAACTATTATTAAATATTTCATTATAAACATCATTTTTAATAGTTGTTATATTATCCATAAGAGCAAGTTGTTCTTCAAAACATAAATCATTTTTACAATCTATCATAATACTATATAAAAGTGTTGTGCTATTATTAAATATTTCTTTACGAAACTCACGTAGTTGAAATACATCTATTGATGGCTCATTACCATTGTTATTTGTATTATCATTAGTATTATCATTAGTATTATTTATATTATCATTATTATTATTATTATTTGAATTATATTTTAAATAAGATATAGTAGAATGTTTTTTATTAACTTTATAAAAATTTTTATTTTCATTACGATTATAAACTATCTTTAATATTTTAATACAGGCTTTATGTCCAGAACGTAATATTTCTAATTTTTCTTTATTTGATAAAAAATCAGTATTTTCTTGACCGAATGGATTAATATGTTGAATAATTATATTATTAGTAATATTTATTTGTCTATTATCTATAGTTCCATTATTAGTATTATCATTATTATTTATTGTATTATTTGTTATAATATTAATACTATAACATTTTTTATTATTTATATGTCTTTTTAAACTTGATTTATGTTTAAATAATTTATTACATTGCTCACATTGTATTTTATTAGTATTACTTGTATTACTTATTTTATTATTATCATTATCATTATTATTATTATTATTATATTTACATCCATATACACCTTCTCTATGTTTTTTTAATTTACTTGGATATTTATAATCTTTTAAACATAATTTACATATAGATGACATTTATTATTAATAATAATTTAGTATTAGTAATAATATATTACTAATAAAGAATATATTACTAATAAAGAATATAATTATTTTTATTTTTAAATTAAAAATATTATTTAAATTATAAGAAAATACACTAAAATAATAATAAAGTATTTTAATTTAATAATAATTTTATAATAATTATAAAATGTATTTTTATTTTTTTCTTTCAAAATTTAGAAAAAAAAGTACACACCCCTCCTTGAACATAGTTGCAAAGTTCAGTTTTTACCCGCCCATCGAGTAGCGATTTCACACCAGTCGAGTAGTCGAGTGGTGTTTTACTGCTCGAGCACTGTGTTTTTTTCTCTATTTTTCACATTTTTTAACATTTTTTAACATTTTTTAACATTTTTTAACATTTTTTAACATTTTATACTTTTATAAAATGTATTTTAATTTTCGTCTCTCAAAATTTAGAAAAAAAAGTGCACACCCCTCCTTGAACATAGTTGCAAAGTTCAATTTTTACCCGCCCATCGAGTAGCGATTTCACACCAGTCGAGCAGTCGAGTGGTGTTTTACTGCTCGAGCACTGTGTTTTTTTCTCTATTTTTCACATTTTTACACATTTTTACACATTTTTACACATTTTTTTAACATTTTTTACTTTTATAAAATGTATTTTTATTTTCGTCTCTCAAAATTTAGAAAAAAAAGTGCACACCCCTCCTTGAACATAGTTGCAAAGTTCAGTTTTTACCCGCCCATCGAGTAGTGATTTCACACCAGTCGAGTAGTGGAGTGGAGTTTTACTGCTCGATCACTGTGTTTTTTTCTCTATTTTTTACAGTTTTTGCACTTTTTTCACTTTTTCGCATTTTTATTATACTATTTTATATTTTACACTATATATTATATGTATACCTGCCCACGCGGGCGCGCCCGCACACGGAAACATTAAATTAAAAAAAATAATAAATACTTACATATACTAATATAATATATATACTTACATAATAATATATACTAAACATAATATATAATAAACTAAATAATAATAAATATAATAATATATAACATAACATAATAAAGTATAATAAAACATAATATAATAATAAATATTAATAGAAAATATGTAAAAAAAAGATATTAAAACACACTGCTAGAGTAGTAAAACTCCACTCGACTACTCGATGGGCGGAAAAACACTACTCGATGGGCGGGTAAAACTCAACCTGTTGATTCGGTTCAAGGAGGGGTGTGTAGTTTTTTTTCTTAAAATAAAAAGTTGAAAATAAAAATACATAAAAATAAAAAATAAAAAAATTATATAAAATAAAAAATGATAATATTCTTAAAGATAAAATAATAATATTCTTAAAGATAAAATAATAATATTCTTAAAGAAAAATAAAAAGTAAAAAATAAAAATTATTAAAAATCTAATCATTTCTTAAAAATCCTTTAAAAATATATTATCATTTTTTTCTAATGTTTTAATATTTACAATTAAATGAGATTGAGTATTTGTATTAATTAATTTACCACTAGTATCAGCAATGGCAACATTACTTAATATTTTCATATCAAAACTATTAAACCAACTTTCAACGCTAATAGTGCCTGTGCTTCTAGAAAGAGATGCTGGTATAGGTATAATTAATTGATTATAAAGAGTAGTTGCTGAATTACTTTTATCAATATCTAAAATATAATGTCCGCGCTCACGATTAATCCAATTATTAAATGTATATGATTCATCATAACTCATATTATGATATTCATAATTTTTAATTTTAATTAAATCATTTCTACGAAATTCAATAGCATTAAAATAGGTGCTAGTTTGTATAATTAAAGAATCATTTATAGTTGTATTAATATTACTATTATTAGAATTAAGAAATATAGAATATATATCTAGAACATCAGTTAAATTAGATATGCTAGAACCATTTGGAGTTGTAATAGATAAATCTAGAGCAGATATATATCCTTCTGGTGTAGGTGTGTAATCTTTTCTTTGAGTGCTAGTATTTTTAAATTCTAAATATGATATTTCAGATAAACTTGTTGGTAAAGGTATTAATGGTGTATATATTCCTATAGTATTATTTAATGTTTTATTTGTTCCATAAGAAGAGAAGTTAATACCTTTAATATCTAGAGTAATATATGGATTATCATTAAGTCTAGGAGCAATATTAGAATTATATGATTGATGACAAGCACGATTTGTTAATATTATTTTATCAATAGAAAAAGATACAATATTTTTATAATCATGTGATACAGTAGAATAATTATCTTTAGGAGAACCTCCTAATTTAACTAAATAATTATAAGGTGTTTCAGTAGTATTAGTAGTCCAATTTCTATCAATACTATTTATAATTACTGTATGATTTTTTATTTTAGTATCTGGTAATATGTAATTAGGAGCAAGTGTTTCACTTTGTTCTAATATATCATTATTATCATAAACAATATCATTACGAAATGTATTATTTTTATATAATTGTTGTTTAGTTTCAGTATTCATTTTTATTATGTTTTATAGTTATGTTTAATAGTTAGTTTATATAATAATTTACTAATTTATTCTGGATACTATATTTATTCTGGATATATATATTATTTTTATTTTATATAATTTAATAATAAACTATAAATTAGTTTTATGTTTAATAAATAAGTTTAATAAAATAAAAAAATAAAAATTTATATAGAATTTAAGATGTTGTATCAATAAAATAGATTACCATACTAAAAATAAACAATAAAAATCCAGTTGGTATTAAATTTTTTTCTAAATTAAAACCATTATTATTAATATCATTATTATTACTATTACTATCATTATCATTATTATCATTATTAAATTTTTTATTATAAGTATTATAAAATAAATTAAGTTTTTCATTAATAAATTCCATTATATAATTAACAAAATCACCACTTAATAATTTATCTATTATATTTATTTGTTCTTTATTTTTTTTACTATTTTTATTAGTTTTAGTATTATTATTGTTAATGGTATTATTAGTGTTATTGGTATTATTGGTATTATTAGTGTTATTGGTATTATTATTAGTATTATTATTAGTATTATTAGTATTATTAGTATTAGTATCATTATTATTTTCAAATCCTTCTAACATTTGTTTCTGGGTATTAGTATTTATTAAATAATTTCCTAAATTACTTTTATCTTTAAAAATATTATTCTCATTTAATGTTGTTTCATTTATTAATTTTTTATTTACTGATGGTATTGGATTTATTTTAATATTATTATTCATAGTATTATTTAAATCATCATAATTAGTATTATATTGTTCGATTAAATCTAATTTATTATTATTTATATTAGTATTACTAGTTGTATCTTTATCTTTACTAGTAAAATTAGTTAAAAGATTTACTATTCCAGATTCAACACCACCCATTATTTCAAGTGGATTAATAGTTAATTCTTCTTTTTTCTTATGATTTAAATAATCTGTGTATGCAGTTCCATACTTACTTGCTAATTTTGAGTAATCATCATTAAAATCACTTTTAACTAATTGATTAATTCTATCAAAATTTTTTTCATAAATTGGTAAAATAAATGATTTATCAAGAACTTTATTTATTTTATTATCAACATTATTTATTTTTGTTCCGTAAGATGATATTAATTTATCAATTTCAATATAATCTTCAAGTTTTTCCCTAGTTTGAGTAAGTGTTGTCATCATTGTTGTATAATCAATTGTAGTAGAGTTTAATTTAGCCAGTTCATTCATTTTATCACTCAATATATTATTTTCTTTATTTATAAGATTTTCAATAGTAATGGATACTATATTAAGTAAGTCTTCTTTAATAGATGAACGTGTCAATATATTCATAGATTTAATAGTATTATTTAAAAAATTAATAATTTTATCAACACCGTTTGATATAATAATATTAAATTGTCTTTCGGCATTTAAAAATTGATTTGTATTTAAACGCCCATTTAATTTTCTTAATTCAATTATATAATCAATAATAACTTTACTATAAAAATCTTTACATTGTTTTATTTGTGTTTGTGATAATTTTAAATTATCAAATAATGTTGTATTTATAAATTCAAATACTCCAAATAAATCTGTATCAGTATTATTATTTTTAAGTGAATTTAACTTAAGTGTTGTATTTTCATTAGAATTATTATTAATTTCAAAACCTTCAATTTTATCTTTTTTAGTAATATTTTTTTTATTTTTCTTTAGTTTTATTTTATTATCTTTATTATTATTATTATTATTATCATTATTATTATTATCATTATTATTATTATTATTATCATTATTAATCATATCTTCATTATTAAATGGTTCTCTATTTAAATAATATTTTCTTAATGCCGCAAAATAAATTACAATTATAATAACTAAAATTATAGTCCATCCAGTAAGATATTCACGTAATAAATAAGATGGTATATCAAGTATAGATGTTATCATTTTATAGTTTTTAGTTTTTATTTTAAAATTAATTTATATGTTTTAACTATAGTTTATATATATTTTATATATTTAATATATATTTATTTTATATATTTATATATAATACCAAATATTAATATTATAAAAAATAGAATATAATAAATATTAATATATATTAATAAATATTAGTATATATTAATATATAATAGATTAACTATAATAGATTAACTATAATAAATTATAAATTTTTTGTAAATGTCTAAATACGCTAATTTTGATACATTTCAACCAGTTGAAACAATGAATAAAACTGTAAGAGAACAACAATATGCTTATAATGGTCGTATGTTTATACCTCCTGAAACACAAAAGTTTAGTTTTGATACAAATGTTCAAGGCTTAATACAACCTTTAACAAATAATGAAAGTGTTAATCCATATGAACTTTTTAAATCATCAAACCAAAAACAAGATACTAATGTAGATATTATTAGTAATATAGTAGTTCCAAATACTCTTTCAAGACATTTTTTTAGTAATGATAATGTAGAATGTATTCAAAGACAAATTATTAATGAAGTCTATAGACAAAGTCAAAAACAAATTAGTAAACAATCATATCAAGAATTACAAATTATTATGAAAAGTATTTATTTACAATACAGTCGTAATTTATCAGATAATATAAGAGAACAAATTTCTACATTAAATAAATATGTTGTTGAAGAATGTGTTAGTATTATTATACCTAATGTATTACAATATAATAAATATATAACTGAAATTACTGGTCCATTACCTGTTCCACCACGTAGTATTAATGTTTCTAATAAAGGTGAAAAATCACTTGCTGGAACTGCTACATTAATTTAGATTACTTATTTAATTAGTAAAATAACTATAGAATATACCACCTACAGATTATAAAACACAAATTTTATTATGCGTTTTCTTTTTTTATGTAAAATATTATTTTAATATAGTAATAATTAATAGATTATGCCTAGAAAAAAAGCACAAAATAAAATAGAAATAACCAAATCTTTAGAAAAGTATAATACTACTTTAAATAATAATAATATAGATAGTTTAAATACAAATACTAATCTACATAATGATGATAATATAAATACTATTATAAATAATAATATAGATACTATAATAGATGAAAATAAAATTAATAGTAAAAGTAAATCATTAGATACTTATTTTTGTAATAATAATACAACACAATTATCACCTTTATCAACATCTCCCATTTTAACTTCATCAATATCAAATAAAATACATAATAATAATATTATAAGTAGTAGTGAAAGTGACGATGATGAAAATGAATTAGTAAGTATAGATACAATACTATCATTAATAGAAATAAAAAATAGAATTGATAATCTTCATGAAAATGAATTTATAGAAATTTTTAAAATTATTAAATCTAATAATGAAAAATTTACTACTAACAGTAATGGTATTTTTATAAATATATGTAATTTAAAAACAGTATCAATTAATGAAATTACAAAATTTTTAATTTTTTCTGAAAATAATAACAAATTAATTAAAAAAGAAGAAAAAGAAAGAAAAATATATAGAGAATGTGTATCTTAAAAAATTGAAAAAATTATTTATTATCTCTATAATTAAATTACCTTTTTATAATTTTTACAATTTAAAACTATATACATATAAAGATATATAAGTTAATACAAATAATTCATTTTTAATAACTTATTTTAAATAATAAAAATGATTTCATTAGAAAAAATAACACAACAATTACAACAAACTAAAGATGCTAATATTGTTTTACCTAAAATAAGCAGTAAATATACTCAAGCAACAGCAATAGAAATACGTAAGAATGAATTAGAACTTTTAAATACAAATTTTAATTTACTAAATGAAGCAAATTATACTATGGATAGTGAATTTGAAAAAATAAATAAAGAAAATGAAAGTATTAAAACAACATTAGACGATTTATCTAAATCTAGTAAAATGAAAGAATCAACTATTTCTAATAAAGCACTTATTGTTTATACAGAAAATGAAGCAATTTCACAATTACCAGAAATTATTTTATCTTTAATTAATGATTATAATAAATCTCAATCAAAAATGAATAATACTAATAGCACTAATAATATAAATAATATAAATAAAAATATTGATAAAGATTTATTATATATTTATGGTATTAAAAATCCAGACTCATTTTATAAAAGTTTTCTATTATTGTCAAAGTTAGACTTTATTATTAAAAATAAAAGCGAACAAAAGAATGATATTTCAACATTTAAAAGAGAAATGGCTATTGAATATGAAACATTTTATAAAAATTTAAATTATAGAAAACTTAGATTTATAAAAGCAACTATGATACATAATTTAACAGAAGTAGATAATTATACTGATTATGATTTATTTCAATATATTTGTGATTATACAAAAAATAATTTAATTATTTTAGATATTATTAATGAAAAATATTGCGATATTAACTATAATAAAAAAATAGAAGATGATAAAAAAATAGATGACAGTCAACATAATCAAAATACTAATAAATATTTAATTATTATTAAATATAGTGCAAATACATTTTTACCATTAATGTATAGTTCTGGAAATCATTATTTTGATTCAACTATCTTAAATACTATATATAAATCCTATGAAAGAATTGTATTTAATAAATTTAAAGAATTAAGTGTGTATATGAAAGAACAACTTAATAATGAAACTAAAGATAATGACTATAATAGTGATAATGAAGATGAAATTGAACCTAATACTAATACTAATACTCAAATTTTTAATATAGATGATATTGAAGATGTTGATAATATTTTAGAACAAAATTCATTATTCAATATTGAGGAGGAATTTAATAATAGTATTAAATTACAATGCGAAACACTTGAAAATAATGAAAATAATTTAGCAAATTTAATTAATATTGAAACAATGATAGAAGTTGTTGAGGAAGATACGATAGATAATTCTAATAAAACTAATTCTAGCAACGATAGTTTTGATTTATTAATGAATACTATTCCAACAACACAAAATAATAAATTAGTTAAGACAAAAGTAAAAACTAGTAAAACTGAAAAACCGAAGAAAACTAATACATTGGATTCTAAAAAGAAAACCGAAGAAAAAGAAGACAAAAAAGAAGATAAAAAAGAAGATAAAAAAGAAGAATTATTACCTATTAGTAAATATACTTTAACTGATTTACAAAGATTTGCTTTATTTTATAAAATTGATAAACAAAAAATGGGCAATGCTGGTAAAAAAATTAATAAACTAAAAGCCGAATTATATGAAGAAATTGAGACTGCTAAAAATAAGAGTTCTAATGCGATGTCATTTTAAATGATTTGTATTTTAAATGATTTGTATTTTTAATTATTGTAGTTTTAATTATTGTAGTTTTTAATTACTTTTTATTATTTTTTATTATTTTTTTATTTTGAAGAAGAACTTATATGTAAACTAACATTAACATTTGATAGAGGATCAACATCTTCTAATATTTCATCTTTAACATCAATAATACTTTCTTTACAATCTGTTATAATAGATTTAAATTGTGATAATGTAGATTCTTTATTGGAAACATCTTCATTATCATCTTTTTTAAACATAGACATATCAAATGGTAATTGAAATGGTAATTGTGGAGGTTGAGGTGGAGGTGGAGGTGGTGGTTGTGTATGTGATTGTTGTCCTGCTGTGGTTTTACCTTGAGGAACTGCGCTTCTTTCTAATACAGGTATAGTTTCCAAACCTAATTTTTTTAATAAAATATTTAATTCTTCGCTTTGTTTTTTATTTTCCTTATAACTAAATGATGAAAATTGAAGGAATGCTAAACTTAAACAAGATATACTTCCAGAAACAAAACTTAAGGTTTGGTCTTCATAAACACCTGCTGAAAAACTAATTATACTTCCAAATGCGACCATAATTTTAGATATTGTTTCAAACGCAATTCCTGTTTTTCTCCAACATTGTCTAGCATTTAAAGTATTTTTAACAACATTTTTATAATAAGGTTCTATTAATTCATCGATTATATAAACGCGAGTATCGTCACTAATCTTTAAATTGTCTGGTGATGTAGCCATTTTTAAAAGTAATTAATACTATAATAAATAGTGTAATAAATAGTGTAATAATATATAAAATTTACTATATAATAAAATAATATATAAAAATTATAATTATTATTATTATACAAATATATTTATAATAAAAAAAATACAAAATAAAATAATTTTAAATAATTTTAAATAATTTTAAATAATTTTAAATAATTTTAAATAATTTTAAATAATTTTAAATAATTTTAAATAATTTTAAATAATTCATTTTTTATTATTTTTTTATTATAGGTGTTGGTTCATCAGGAATACAATTAACGTCTGGGAAAGTAGAAGGAGTGGCTTTAGAAAGAGAATGTAATAAATAACCAGAACCACTAATACTCATTAATACATTATAATTTACCGCATAAATAAATAATGTACTAGAAGCAATACCACTATTAAACGATAAATGTAATTGAGGTTCTTGAAGTTCTGAAAAATTACACACTCCATTAGGTTGTTCTATTTTTTCAGGTTCTAAAGCAAATGAATAAACGTGAATATATTTATTTACAGGTGTATTAGTATGAACTTTAGTAGGTTCTAATTGAGTAAAAACAGTAGCAGGAGTTGTTTTAATACGGTCTTTACCATCAAACATCAATCTAACATTTTTAATTGGATTACTTTTATTTACTATATCCGTTTTATTAGTTTTACTATAGTTAAAATAATCATTGTATGTTGTTGATGAATCATTACGTCTTAATATAAATAAGAGTTCAGTAATAGGATATTTCATACTTTTTAAACTAAATGTTTGTTCGGTAATACTTTCTCCAACAGAATATTCATATGTTTGAACTTGATTAATAATATTTAATTGTTTAGGAATATTCATATAACGAGACCTTTCTTCTTCTTCTAGAATAATATAATCAACTAATAATTGAGAATCTTGAATGTTTAATGTGGGAGCACCCGTTAATACATTATCTTCGGTGGACAATATATTACTTAAAGATTTAAAATCTACAGTTAATTCTATTACTGAATTATATAATGATGCTAATGGAAAAACAAGCGATGAATTACGGGATGTTATATTACGACAAAACCAAAATTGTAAAGGTATATATACTCTACCACCAGTAAAATTAGTAGGACTATAGTCATTATCATTATATTTTTGTATCATACTATAATAATTATCTTTACAACCAGGCTTAACAGTAAGGTCTCCATAAATATCAAGCCATTCTCCAGTATGCGAATCTATTAAAGTATTACCTATTTTTAATTCAATAGTTTTTATTAAAGCATTACCAACACCATTACAATAACCAAATTTTTTTCCATTTATATTTGTATAAGATGATAATTCAGGTAAATCTATAGCAATAACTATATTTGTAATTAAATCACCAAATTTACCATCTTCATCAATACGAAAAGACGACTTTTGACCAAAATTAACATTATTTTTAAAATTTACTTCACGTGTATCTTTAGCATAATTAGAATAATTTTTATAAGAATTACGAAAAAAAGAAACAGAATTACCTTCTTTATTTATTAAATAGTTATTTAATCCAAGTTGTGTAATAGAACCATCCATTTTATAATTTTATAATTATATAATTATTATTTTCTTAATGTAATATATTTATAATTATTTTTTCTTAATATAATATTATATTTTATATATTTTTAATATACTTATTTTTAAATATTAATTATAAGTTTATTAATATATTATAAAAATAAAAAAATCAAAATTTAAAAAATCAAAATTTTAATAATGAACTTATAAAAGCAAAGAATGTATCTATATAATAAGTTTTTGTGTCTTGTTTTTTATTATATGATGTAAAATTTATTACAAAATCACAAGATATATTTTTATTTTCTTCTTCTTTTTTAACATTTTCAACAGCACTTTCTATTGGACCATCACCTAATATAAAGGATAGTCCTTTTGATGAAGTATGATGAGAAGGTGATGATTCTTCTTCTAAATCAAAATACATTTTTTATAAATACCTAATAACAAACTAAGGTAATAGATTAAATAATAAAAAAGAGTATCTAGAAAAATCAAATTCAATTTTGTTCTATTTTTAGTTACAAATACCATTTTTACTTATTCCTATAACAGAACAAGCAATACGTTTTCCACTATGACCTGTTGTTTTAGAATCTTCAAAATGTCCTAAACCTAAATCATCTTCATCTTCGTGTATAATAATTGAACGTCCTAATATTTCATCAACTATAAATTTATTTGTTTTTAACGAAATATTACAATTACCATTTTTATCTGTTTTTATATTTCCAAGGTCTCCAGCATGACCAACGTATAAATCTCCGTGCTGATTATTATTAGGATTATAATGCGAACAACAAGAAGCACACCCTTCTCTTAAATCACCAGATTCATGAATATGAAATCCATGTAAGTGATTTTTATCTAATCCTTTTATATCTATTCTAATATGAACGAAATCATCTTTTTGTGTAAAAATAACAATACCTGTTAAATTTTTATTTTTATAAGTTGTATCTATTACACACACTGCTTCTTTAATTAATGATTTAGATGACATAATACCCATTTTTAAAACTATTATTTATTTTAAACTAGTATTTATATTATTAAATAAATAATTTTATTTTAAATTATAATTTTTATTTAATTATTAATAATTATATATAATTTATATTTAAAGATATTTTTAATTTAAAATATAATTCATATTTAAAATCTATATTATTAATAATTAATTAACTAAAATACTTATTTAAAAATGTCTGAAACTAATTCTAATGTAAGCGTAAGTTTTAATACTACGGAAGAAATTATTAAAGTTGATAAATTGGAAGCAATTGTTGAAGTTAAAGAAACTATTACTGAAGTTAAAGAAACTACTAATGAAGTTAAAGAAACTACTAATGAAGTTAAAGAAACTATTGTAGAAACCGTTAGTGAAATAAAAAAACCTAGTTTAGAAATCCCCCTTCCACCTCTTATGAATGGTGCTGATGAAGTGTCTCTTCCTAAACATTTTGAAAATGAAATTAATAAATTAGAGGTTAATGTTAAAACAGATTTAAAAGCAATTACGAAACTTGTAAATGCTAAACCAGAACCAAATTCATTTTTAATAAAACTTGAACAAATGGTAGAATATATTAAAAATACTCTTGGAGATGAAAAAATAACAGCAACAAATATTGTTATAATTTCAACAAATCTTATGCATATTGTAGAACAATATAAAGATTTAACAGGTTCTCAAAAGAAAATGTTAATTCTTGATACTATTAAGAAAGTAATTAATCAAAATGTAAATGATCCTCAAGAACGTATATCACTTATGTTAATTGTAGATATGACTTTACCACCAATGTTAGATACATTAGTTTCAGCAATTAATGGTGGTCTTAAATTTGAAAAAGATAAAGTTGTTTCTGGATTTACAAAACTATTTTGTTGCGGTGGGTCAAAAACCCAATAATTTAACTATAAAAATAACTAAAAATAGGCAATATATTTTGTAATTCAGTAGTATTTATTGCGTTATTACCAAAATATAATTCTATAAATTCATTTGTTTTTGTATTTCATTCATATAATTTATTTAATTTTATTATATTTTCATTTGTATTAAAGATATTATAATTATTTTATATTTAATTAATTATTTATTTTTATAATCAATTTTTTATAATTAATAAAATTTATATTTTAAAAATAAATAAAAAAATAAATTAATAAAATTTATATTTTAAAAATATAAAAAATATAATTAATAAATTATAAATAAATAATATTAAACTATATATATATTAAAATACAATTAATAAAATAATAATAAATTATAAGTATTCATAATGACAACAACTATAAAAAATTATAATTTATCAAAATTAACTGGATTAACTGATAGTAATAATACATTAAGTAATGTTTCTATTAATAATAGTATTATAATTCCTAAAAGTGCTGAAAATACAAATACTAATTCTGATAATGCTAACGCAGGTTTTTATATTAAAGATGTAAATAGCAATGGTTCAGGAGATTTTTACAATATTAAAGTAAATAGTGAGCCATCATCTATACCTGCTCTTTATTTTAATAATAATGAAGTATTAGATAGAACTAATGTTTTATCAACTTTAGAAAGTATTTTAGAAGATTATACTCTAGATACATCTAATTTAATGATAACTGATGGATATATAAATTTTGCTAATGGTAGCACACCTAATACAAATCAAGGTAATACTGGAGTTGGGTTAAGATATAGTTCTAATAATACCGTACAATTTAAAAATTATGATACAAATTGGATTGATTTAGTAGATATTATTAATCACGATGAATTTAAAGAATTAGTAGATGTAGATGTAACAACAAATCCTTTATTAGATAATCAATATATAACATATAACTCTGGAACAGCAAAATTTGTAAATTCAAATTTATCTATTTCACATGATGCTAATCCAACATTATCAGGTGATTTAACTATTGGTGATTATTTATTACAATTTGGTGATACTTATAATAGATTAGTTTATAATTCAGAAGGTATTATTGATAATAATTTAATTGTCTTAAAAAATAATTCAACACTTACTAATAATTATAGTTATTTAGAAATAAATAATGCTGATATTTCAGGTATTATTAATCCATCTATTATTGTAAAAAGCACCTATACAGATAGTAATGTTGGTATTGAAGTAACAACATTAAATGCTGGAGATATAAATTTAAATGCTACTACAGGTAATGTTAATGTTAATGCTACACATTTAGTTGTAAGTGGAGATTTAACAGTTCTAGGAACTACTACAAAAATAGAATCAATAATTACTGTTTATAAAGATCCAGTAATTCAATTAGGTGGCTCAAATGTCCTCGTTTCAAATGATGAAAAAGATAGAGGTGTAAGTTTTAAATATTATGATGGTGGAGATAAAACTGGATTTATGGGTTATGATAATGATACTGGTAATTTTATATTTAAAAAAAATGCTACCATTACAAATGATGTTGTTGTATCAGGAACGGACGCAGGTATTTCTTTTGGAGCACTTACTTCTTCAGGTAATTTAGCAGTTACAGGAACGATAACAGCAAATACTTCTCTAACTTTAGATACTACTACAATTACAACTGCCGAAATTGGTGTTTTAGATGGCGTAACTCCAGGAACAGCAACCGCAAGTAAAGCCCTTGTTTTAGATGCTAGTAAAGATATAGGTACAATTAGAAATTTAACTATTGATGGAACATTTTCAGATGGAAATTATACTTTTGATACCAGTGGTAATGTATCAGGACTAGGAACTGTTGGGTGTGGTGCTATTACTTCATCAGGTACTTTTTTAGTTTCCTCAGGTAATATAGATATGACCATTGGTGATATGACATTAGCCGATGGTTCAGTATCTATTACAGATGCTGATAATGCTACTTCTTTATCAATTATAAATAATACAATTACAACTGCTGATGCTTTAGTAGATATTAGTTCTACAAGTTTAACTACTGGTGCTATGATGAGAATAACTGCTAATACCGTAGATCATGATGGCGAAGTATTAGAATTAATAAATGCCGGAGATGCTACATCAACTGGAACTGGTTTAAGTATTACAATGCCTGATATTACTACAGGAGCAGCAACAGGTATTAATGTTACTATGGCTGGAGCAACTACTACCGCAAAAGGTATTTCAGTTACTATGGATTCTATAACAACTGGTGATATGCTTTATCTTGATAATGGTAGTGCTACAATGACTGGAGATGGTAAATTTATTAATTGTAATGATGATGATACATCACAATTTTCAGTAGGTGCTAAAGGTTTAACAACAATTACTGGAGACGCAAGTGGAACTGATGCTTTAGTAATTACAGCAGGTGATATCTTAGTAACAGCAGGACATATAGATATGACAGTAGGTGATATGACATTAGCCGATGGTTCGGTTAGTATTACAGATGCTGATAATGCTACTTCTTTATCAATTATTAATAATACAGTTACAACAGCAGATGCGTTAGTAGATATTAGTTCGACAAGTTTAACTACTGGTGCTATGATGAGAATATATGCTAATACTGCTACCCATGATGGTGAAATATTAGAATTAATCAATGCTGGAGATGCTACATCAACTGGTACTGGTTTAAGTGTTACAATGCCTAGTATTACCACAGGTACTGCTACAGGTATTAATGTAACTATGGTAGGAGCAACTACTACAGCAAAAGGTATTTCAGTTACTATGGATGCTATAACAACTGGTGATATGCTTTATCTTGATAATGGTGGTGCTACAATGACTGGAGATGGTAAGTTTATAAATTGTAATGATGATAATACATCACAATTTTCAGTAGGTGCTAAAGGTTTAACAACTATTACTGGTGACGCAAGTGGTACTGATGCTTTAGTAGTTACAGCAGGTGATATCTTAGTAACAGCAGGACATATAGATATGACTGTAGGTGATTTAACATTAGCCGATGGTTCGGTTAGTATTACAGATGCTGATGATGCTACTTCTTTATCAGTTACAAATAATACAATTACAACTGCTGATGCTTTAGTAGATATTAGTTCGACAAGTTTAACTACTGGTGCTATGATGAGAATATATGCAAATACAGCAGCACATGATGGTGAAATATTAG
>Ga0233427_10001257_pt1 | contig 28167 bp, 26 predicted proteins | sample SI_118_April2016_5_FD_179885 | JGI IMG/M metagenome (GOLD analysis project Ga0233427, IMG submission 179885) | Seawater microbial communities from Saanich Inlet, British Columbia, Canada - SI_118_April2016_100_MG | ecosystem: Environmental > Aquatic > Marine > Inlet | place: Canada: British...
AACCCCGAAAATATTATAAACACTGTCAAAGCATTAAAAGCAGATTTAGGTATTGCTTTAGATGGAGACGCTGACAGAATTCTCCTTATTGACGAGAACGGTAAATGCCTAAATGGAGACCAGATACTCTACATGTTAGCAATGATAAATAAGGATAAGCCAAACTTCAATTCTAAAGTTGTTGGAACAATACTTACAAACTCAGGCCTTGAATCATCATTAAATGATCAAAACATACGGTTATATAGATCGGATGTTGGCGATAAGAATGTTTTAGATATGATGAAAAAAACTGGATCAATAATCGGCGGTGAAACATCAGGCCACATTATCAACTCTGAATATTCACCCACTGGAGATGGCCTTCTAACAGCGCTATTGATTCTAAAAGATATGGTGGAAAATAATAGAAAGACTGAAGACCTTCTCTCAGGATTATCTCTCCTGCATCAATTTAATGAAAATATAAATATCGAAGGTAGAAGTATTAGTGAATCATTGATTCATGAAATAAATAATAAAGCTTCAAAGATGCTCGAGAAAGGAAGAGTAATCATTAGAGTATCAGGCACAGAACCTATTATAAGGGTAACAATAGAATCAAATGATCAAGATCATTTTAATCATATATTTAGCTATATTGAATCAGAATTAAATTCCAATGAATAACATGTACATTGTGGCAAACTGGAAGATGAATGGTGATCAAATCATTAATCGTGATTTAATTTCCACTATAGAAAAAAATAGTGTTATCAATGATTCTTCTCATATGATCATCTGCCCATCAATGCCTTATCTTCAACAAATAGACACTCAAAAACCACCCTATATGATTCTGGGTGCTCAGAATATCTCTCAATATGACAATGGTGCTTATACAGGTGAAGTTTCTGGAAAAATGCTAGCAGATTTAAAAACAAAATATGTCATTATTGGCCATTCAGAAAGAAGGGAACTCTACAATGAAGACAATAATGTTATTAGAGATAAGTTCTCTAAAGCTATAGAAAATAATATTAAACCCATACTGTGTGTTGGTGAAACTATTGAACATCGAAATAGTGGTGAAACATTTGATTATATTCATTCACAAATAGACGCTGTTATTAGCAGCAATAAATTGGAAAATCTAAAAGAACTAATAATTGCCTATGAACCTATCTGGGCTATTGGCACTGGTCAAACAGCAACTCCAGAAAGTGCAGAAGAAGTGCATTCTTACATCAGAAATATACTATTAAATACTGATTCGAATTTAGCTGAAAATACACCTATACTCTATGGTGGAAGTGTTAATAGTGAAAATGCTGAAAAGCTGTTTAATATGGAAAATATAAATGGAGCTCTGATAGGTGGAGCTTCACTAAATGGCGAAGAATTTTCAAAAATTTATAACATAGCAGGGGAACTCACAAATGAATAATATTAATTCTATTTTACTAAGCTTTCATGTGGGAGTTGCTATTCTTATTGTCATATTAATTTTAATGCAAAAAGGAAAAGGTGCTGATATGGGTTCAGCTTTTGGTGCAGGTGCATCAGGAAGTGTGTTTGGCTCTAAAGGTTCAGCAAACTTCTTATCTAGAACTACAGCAGTCCTGGCTACTGTTTTCTTTATAACCAGCTTAACACTTGCATATTTTAATAAAGGAACAGTTGATAGTTCCAGTGTCTTGGATCAAATTAACGATAGCAGTATTACTATTGAGAGTGATGAACCTGCATTCCTCAAATCACCTATTATTCCAGACTAAATATATTAAGCCGATGTGGTGGAATCTGGTAGACACGCTGTCTTGAGGGGGCAGTAGCGAAAGCTGTGCCGGTTCGAGTCCGGCCATCGGCACTAAGTTAAAATAAAAATTAAAATTTAACCAATAAAAAGATTTCAATAGTTATAAACAGGATATCCATAAAAGGGTAAATAAATTACACTTATAAGTTTTATTCTTAATGCTAAGTATTTGATTATATATATTTTATTTTTATAAAAAGCTGATACAATACGCTTGCTTTCTGGGGATTATTAATTAGGTTTTTTGTAGAAAAATATGCTCGAGAATTATCTACCAATATTAATATTTTTAGCAGTAGCTGCCGCCTTAGGTATCCTATTGTTAGCACTCGGTTTTCTTCTTGGAAAAGGAGAAAAGTCCGATGCCAAACTGTCTCCTTATGAATGTGGCTTCGATGAATTTGAAGATGCAAGGATTCCTTTTGATGTTCGATACTATCTTGTAGCTATACTCTTCATCATTTTTGATTTAGAAATTGCTTTCCTATTTCCATGGGCAATAGCTCTTAAATATATAGGACCTGTAGGCCTTATTTCAATGATTGTCTTTCTTTGCGTTTTAGTAATTGGATTCATCTATGAATGGAATAAAGGAGCATTGGAATGGGATTAACTCAAGATAAAGACTTGATTGACGATCAAGGGCCAGGTTTTGTAGTCACATCTATTGATAAGCTTGTTAATTGGGCTAAATCTGGATCAGTCTGGCCAGTCACTTTTGGATTAGCATGCTGTGCCATTGAAATGATGCATTCAGGTGCTTCGCGATATGATACAGACAGATTTGGTGTTGTTTATAGACCCAGCCCAAGGCAATCAGATGTCATGATAGTTGCTGGTACTCTTGTTAATAAAATGGCACCGGCTCTCAGAAAAGTCTACGATCAGATGCCAGAACCTAAATGGGTTATTTCAATGGGATCGTGTGCAAATGGAGGTGGCTATTACCATCATTCTTATTCCGTTGTAAGAGGGTGCGATCAGATTATACCAGTCGATATTTATGTACCAGGATGCCCACCTACAGCTGAAGCTCTCATCAACGGTATACTAGAACTTAAAAATAAAATCAAAAAAGAAGAGTCAATAATTCGTGGATAATCAAACTTTAATTAGCTGTCTAAAAGATAAGCTTATCGGCTTTGATATTCAATATTCTGAATCAAATGAATCAGTAACCATTGAAGTAAATAAAACTAATCTTGTTGATATTTGCAAAACTCTAAAATCAGAATCGTCTCTATCATTCAATATGCTGATAGATATATGTGCAATAGATTATCTTTCATATGGTGATGCTGATTGGAAAACTCTGGATGCAACAAATACAGGATTCTCAAGAGCTGTAAAAAAAACCATTATTCCTGATCCTGATGAGCATTATGATGAAAAAAGATTTGGTGTTTTTTATCAACTACTATCTATAGATCACAATGTTAGATTGTCCATCTCAACTTTTACTGGGAGTGATAATCCACCAACCATTGATTCTGTTAATGGGGTCTGGAACTCTGCTAATTGGTTTGAACGTGAAGCATTTGACCTCATGGGTATTCAATTTAAAGGTCACCCTGATCTTAGAAGAATACTCACAGACTATGGATTTATTGGACATCCTTTTAGAAAAGATTTCCCAACGAATGGAAATCTAGAGGTTGTTTACGATGAAGAACAAGAAAAAGTTGTTTATAAACCTGTGTCCATCACAACACGACCTGGTGTTCCTAGAATAATTAGAAAAGACAAATGACATCCAATAATTTAAAACTTAATTTTGGACCACAACACCCAGCTGCTCATGGAGTTATGCGCTTAATCATGGAAATGGATGGTGAAGTTGTTGTTGGTTTAGACCCACATATTGGACTGCTTCATAGAGGTACTGAAAAACTAGCTGAAATCAAACCATTTAATCACTCCATTGGTTATATGGACCGAATGGATTATGTTTCTATGATGTGTTGTGAGCACCCATATATACTTGCCATAGAAAAACTTGTTGGTGTTAAACCCCCAGTAAGAGCTCAATATATTCGAGTCATGTTTGATGAAATAACAAGAATACTGAATCATTTACTATGGCTGGGTTGTCATGGACTTGATATTGGAGCTATGGCGCTTTTTTTATATTGCTTTAGAGAGCGTGAAGACCTACTGGATTGTTATGAAGCTGTTTCAGGTGCAAGAATGCATGCTACTTACTACAGACCAGGAGGAGTTTATAGAGACTTGCCAGACTCTATGCCTAAGTTTGAAGCAAATAAATATATTTCTGAAAAAAAGGTAAAAAAACTAAACTACAACAGAGAAGGTTCCTTGCTTGACTTTATTAAAGATTTTACCGATCGTTTTCCAGGTCATGTGGATGAATATGAAACATTGCTTACAGACAATCGTATATGGAAACAGAGAACTGTGGATATTGGAATCGTCACTCCTGAGAGAGCTATAGAATTAGGATTTACAGGTGCAATGCTTCGTGGTTCTGGAGTTGCGTGGGATTTAAGAAGAAAGCAACCTTATGAAGTTTATAATGAACTTGACTTTAAAATACCCGTTGGCGTTAACGGTGATTGTTATGATCGTTATTTGGTTAGAGTGGAGGAGATGAGACAATCAAATCTTATCATTCAGCAGTGTATTCAATGGCTGGAGAGCAATCCAGGACCAGTTATGATCGATGATAATAAATTAGCAACACCAAAAAGATCATCAATGAAGCATGATATGGAATCTTTAATTTATCATTTTAAACTTTTTACTGAAGGCTATTCTGTACCAGAAGGAAGTGTCTATACTGCTATCGAGCACCCAAAAGGAGAATTTGGTGTATTTTTGATGTCAGATGGGGCAAACAAACCTTATCGTCTTAAAATTAGAGCCCCAAGTTTTCCTCATCTTGCTGCAATCAGTGAAATGTCAAAAGGCCATATGTTGGCTGATGTGGTTTCAATTATTGGAACTTTAGATGTGGTTTTTGGAGAAATTGATAGATAAGAGTTATGGAAACGTTATTACCTAAAAATATTACTAATACTATTGATCATTGGATACAGAAGTTTCCACAAGGTAAACAGCGATCTGCCATTATTGCTGCTCTTCATGCTGTTCAACATCATAATAAAGGTTTCTTAACTAATGATCTGTTGAATCAAGTAGCTGATTACATAGACGTTCCTAAAATGAATGTTTATGAGGTGGCTACTTTCTATTCAATGTTTCAAACCAAACCAGTGGGTAAACATGAGATCGCAGTTTGCAATAATATTTCTTGCATGCTGAGAGGTTCCAATGAAATCATTGATCATCTTGAAAAGAAACTAAGAATTGGTCTTGGTGAATCAACCCCCGACGGTAACATTTTTCTAAAAGAAGAAGAAGAATGCCTTGCAGCATGCACAGGAGCGCCAATGATGATGGTGGATCATATCTATATAGAAAATCTGACAATTAAAAAAGTTGATGAAATTTTAGAACGTTTGAAAAAAAGTAATGACTGAAATAAATAAAGTAATATTTTCAAATCATGATGATTCAGAGTCAGCATCTATTGAGAGCTACATTAATATCGGTGGCTATAGTGCATGGAAGAAAATTATCGACTCGCCTGACCAAAACACAACTAGAGAAAAAATCATTAATGAAGTCAAAGCTTCTGGTCTAAGAGGTAGGGGAGGGGCTGGGTTTCCAACAGGGAAAAAATGGAGCTTTATGCCTAATACTGGAAAACAGCAATACATCGTTTGTAACTCTGATGAGAGTGAACCAGGAACTTGCCACGATAGAGAAATTTTACAGCGCAACCCACATGCGCTGATAGAAGGCATGGCAATTGCTGGCTTCGCTATCAATGCTACAGTTGGTTATAACTATGTAAGAGGCGAATTCATGGAAGATTGCTACCTTCAGATAAAAAAATCCTTAGAAGAAGCTTATGAATATGGCTTCCTAGGAAAAAATATACTTAATTCTAACATTAACTTTGATTTATATAATTATCTTGGAGCAGGTGCTTATATATGTGGAGAAGAGACAGGCTTGCTGGAATCTTTAGAAGGAAAACAAGGAAAACCAAGATTCAAACCGCCATTTCCAGCAAATTTTGGTCTCTATGGGGCACCTACAACAGTAAATAATACTCAAACCCTGGCTACAATTCCTAAAATTATAGAAAAAGGTTCAAAATGGTACTCATCAATGGGTACCGAAAAATCACCAGGAACAATAATTTTTTCTGTGTCTGGACACATCAATAATCCAGGTAATTATGAATTGCCACTTGGTATATCATTCAATGAATTGATGGATATTTCTGGTGGTATTATTGATGGCAAGGAACTTAAAGCCGTCATTCCTGGTGGGTCTTCGACAAAAGTTCTCCCTGGACATATTATCTCCAAATGCACTATGGATTATGAATCTCTTGAAGAAGCAGGTTCATCGCTTGGTACGGGTGCTGTTGTTGTGATGGCTGAGGGCACTTGTATGGTTGAAATGCTTAAACGAATTTCTAGGTTTTATTATGCAGAAAGCTGTGGTCAATGCACACCATGCAGAGAAGGAACTGGATGGCTTTATCGCATACTTGATCGAATCACTAAAGGGCAAGGTCTAGAGACTGATATAAATCTTCTAATCGATGTAGCCAATCGAATTGAGGGTAACACAATATGTGCTTTTGGTGATGCATCGGCTTGGCCTGTTCAAAGTTTTCTGCATCATTATTTTGAAGAATTCGAATTCATGATTAGAAATAAAGGTAAATCTAGAGCAGCTTAATTATGACTGAAAAAAAAGTAAACATTAATATAGATGGTGAAGAACATTCAGTAGAAGAGGGTCAAATGTTGATTGAAGTTACTGATCAATTGGGCGTCTACATACCTCGTTTTTGTTATCACAAGAAACTATCAATTGCTGCTAATTGTAGAATGTGTCTTGTTGAGGAAGAAAATACTAAGAATGCAATACCAGCTTGTGCAACTCCAGTAAGTGAAGGAATGGTAATTAAGACTAAATCTAATAATTCTCAAACAGCTCAACAGGCTACTATGGAATTTTTACTAATTAACCATCCCCTTGATTGCCCAATATGCGACCAAGGTGGTGAGTGTGAATTACAAGACCTGGCTTATCTTTACGGTAAGAATAATTCAAGATTTGATATTCAAAAACAAACCAAACCCAATGACAATCTTGGTCCTCTAATTTCAACAGATATGTCTCGTTGCATCATGTGTACAAGATGCGTTCGCTTTGGAACAGAAGTTGCTGGTCTCCCTGAAATTGGAACAATGGGAAGAGGTGAATCCTCAACGATAAGCACCTTTGTTGAATCATCAATTGATCATGAATTATCAGGAAATATCATAGACCTTTGTCCAGTTGGTGCACTCAACAATAAACCCTATCGTTACACTGATAGAACCTGGGAGTTAGACCAGATTGATAGCATATCTCCTCATGATTGTGCGGGTAGCAATGTTTATTTACATGTTAAAAATAATCTCATTAAGAGAGTGGTACCCAAGGTAAATGAAAGTATAAACGAAACTTGGATCTCTGATCGCGACCGCTATGCTTTTGATGGTATCTACAGTGACGATAGAACTCACGAATCCCTTGTGAGAATAAATAATGAACTGACTCCCATTAGTACAAATGATGGAATCAATATGTTCATAGATCAACTTCATAGCATAAAAGATAAAAAGAGTATTTCAGCCTTGGTTTCTCCTTCATCCTCATTTGAGGAGCAACTTTTATTTGCTCATCTTATGGAAGAGAATCAAGTCAACAACATTGATCATCGAATCAATCAAATTGATTTCTCTGGTGATGCTCTAGACCCTCTGTTTCCATTACTCAATATTCCATTAAATGAAATTGAAAACATGGAATCCATACTGATAATCGGGTCAACAATTAGAAAAGAAACACCTATAATTGCTCACTGGATTAAAAAAGCAGCAGATCGTAATTGTGAAATTCACATTATCAATCGTTCACTTGATGAATATCATTTCCCGATAGAGAATTACATACTCAGCGAAAGCTCGCTCATTGCAGAAAATACAGGCCTTATAGTTAAAGCAGCTCTGTCTTTAAGCAATCAAGAATTTCCAGATCACATATTAGATGCTCTGAGCAAACTCAAAGAACCATCCCCAGCACACATTAAAACTGCCAACTCTCTGATTAGTAAAAAATCATTGGTGATTTCGGGTTTGGTTACTAGAAATAACAAGGATTATTCTCTAATTAGAAGTTATATAGATATTTTATCTTCAATGACAAATTCCTCCAAAGGTGAAATTACATTCAGTGCTAATACTGCCGGTGCGTATATCAGTGGTTGTATTCCTCATCGCTCTTCGTTTGGAAGAACTAAAGATATAGGTTTGAATGCAATACAAATATCAACCAATATAAATAAAATGCTCATTCTTTATAACATTGAACCGGATGATTGCCTTTTCAGAGATGAGCTTTATAAAGCTATTGATTCAGCAGAAACAGTAGTTGTTTTTACACCATTTATGAATGATGTTTTTGAAGAGCATGCCGACATCGTAATACCCATTAAAACTCCATATGAATCTTGTGGAAGTTTTATTAATGTATCTGGAGTATTACAAAGTTTTAATGAAGGACTATCGCAGCTAGATTCTTTACAAACCAATCAAGATATCCTCTTTGATACTCTAGATTATGCTAAGGCTAAACCATTACCTTTTGAAGAAATTATCAATAAAACACAATTGTTCATTGCTGAATCAAAAGCAAACATTAATCCTAATACTGAGTTACCTTCGATTAATTCTAATGCAGAAATCATAGAATCTTTGAATAACTATAACCTTTATAGTACTGATTCCATTGTTAGAAGATCAAGGCCTTTGCAATTAACCAAAGAATCTAAAATAGAGTCATAATCATAGAAATGAAAGAATTGATTACATCATTATTTAGTACTCTCACAATTCAAGAAGTGTCGCTAATTATCTCTGTTATTAATATTATTATTGTCACGGCATCTTTAATTCTTTTCGTTGTTTTTATGGTCTACTTTGAACGCAAAATTATGGGCTATATGCATGCAAGAATTGGTCCAAATAGAGTCGGCCCTAAAGGCATCTTCCAATCACTTGCAGATACCATTAAATTATTGTTTAAAGAAATCATTATCCCTGCAAAAGCTGACCGATTTATGTTTTTACTTGCTCCTATACTTCTGCTAATTCCAGCTATAGCAGCATGGGCTGTAGTACCTTTGAATCCAGAGTTTCTGATTGCTGACATTAACGCAGGGCTACTATATTTGTTGGCTCTTACTTCGTTTGGTGTTTATGGCGTTATTCTTGCTGGTTGGGCATCGAATTCAAAATATGCATTTCTTGGTTCCATGAGAGCAGCAGCTCAAATGGTGGCTTATGAAATAGCAATGGGATTTGCATTGGTTGGCGTTTTAATGGCAGGTGGCAGCTTAAAATTAGGAGCAATTGTTGCTGCTCAATCAGGCGGTATTCAGAACTGGTTTTTTATACCCCTTTTTCCATTATTCATTGTCTACTTTATATCGGGAGTTGCTGAAACAAACAGGCATCCTTTTGATGTAGCAGAAGGAGAAGCGGAAATTGTTGCTGGTTTTCATGTTGAGTATTCGGGCGCTGCTTTTGCTATCTTCTTTCTTGCTGAATACATTAACATGGCTTTGATATCCATACTTACTGCAATCTTTTTTTTGGGTGGTTGGGAAAGTGCATTTTCTAATTTTTCAATACTAGAAAATAGTGTTTTTAGTTTTTTAATCCAGCCCAGTATTTTTTGGTTGCTGATTAAAACATTATTCTTCTTATTTGTATTTGTGTGGCTCAGAGCAACTTTTCCTAGATATAGATACGATCAATTGATGACCTTAGGTTGGAAAGTCTTGATACCAATTACCATCGTATGGATTGGTGTTGAATGCATTATGTTTGTAATGGAAGTCGGCCCTTGGAGTTCTGTATGAATATTAAACACATACTTAAAACATTATCCATGATTGATTTGATAAAAGGATTTAATGTCACTTTGAAAGCACTCTTTAGAGAAAAGGTGACCATTCAATACCCAGAAGTTAAAACACCTCTGTCACCAAGATTTAGAGGAAAACTAGCACTCATGAGATATGATAATGGTGAAGAAAGATGCATTGCTTGCAAACTCTGTTCTGCAGTTTGTCCAGCTCAAGCAATCACAATTGAGTCTGAAGAAAGAGAAGACGGCACAAGAAGAACTACAAAGTTTGAAATTGATGCATTCAAATGTATTTATTGTGGTTTCTGTGAAGAAGCGTGTCCCGTTGACTCCATTGTTGAAACTAATATCTTTGCTTACCACATGACAGAGAATCACCAAAGAATACAAACCAAAGAAATGCTGCTTGAGACTGGTGATAATTACAAGGAAGAAATAACAACGAACAGAGCCAAGGATTCAAAGTTTACATAATGCTTACTGAAATAATATTCTATACCTTTTCTTCTATTTTAATCTGTGCTGCCTTAGGTGTTGTTTTCTTTAGAAACCCAGTGTATTCAGCTGTTTCATTGATACTAAGCTTTATTACCAGTGCTTTTCTTTGGTTTTTGTTGGAATCAGAGTTCTTAGCTCTCATTTTGATTTTAGTTTATGTGGGTGCTGTTATGGTGTTGTTTTTATTTGTCATCATGATGCTTAACATTAATGAGCAGAAAACAAATTCAAGATTTAATACGATTGCTCCATTAGCACTGTTAATTGGACTGGTTATATTAATTGAAATGATAACCCTTATTTGGCTTAAATCTAATCAATTTACAGAAACAGCAGTCATAATTGCTGCACCATCTTCTGAAAACAATACTCTTGAACTTGGAAAGTTACTTTTTTCTGAATATATTTATCCTTTTGAAATTGCTGGTTTCATCCTTTTACTGGGTATCATTATTTCAATCTCTTTAACACTTAGGACAAAAAAAGGTAAGAAAACGCAAATTATTTCAAAACAAATTGATATTGATCCCAGTAAAAGAGTTCAATTAATCGATTTAGAGAGAGGGAATAATTAGATGATAACTCTGCAATCTTATCTAACACTTTCAGCCATCTTATTTGCTATCGGAATTATTGGAATAATCATTAATAGAAAAAATATTATTATTATCCTAATGTGCACAGAACTAATATTATTGGCTGTAAATTTCAATTTTGTAGCTTTTTCTTACTTCAATCAAGACTACACAGGACAAATATTTGTATTCTTTATCTTAACAGTAGCAGCTGCAGAAGCAGCAATAGGCTTAGCAATATTAGTTGCCCTTTATCGGAATAACAAATCGATTGATGTTGAAAATTTAACCGCCTTAAAAGAATAAATATGTATCAACTGAGTTTAATCGCTTTATTAGCACCTCTATGTGGAGCTCTATTAGCAGCAGCTTTTGGTAAATCTCTAGGTAAATGGTTTACAAACTCTGTCACAATCTTTGGTGTCCTGGTGTCATTGGTTATATCAACTTTATTATTAAGTATTTTAATTGAGGATTCATCACAAGTACTCAACCAATCTATTTATACCTGGATGAAAATAGGTGAACTGGAATTTCAATTAGGCTTCTTAATAGATAATTTAACAGCCAGTATGATGTTTGTTGTTAGTTTTATCTCATTAATGGTTCATATTTATACCATGGGTTATATGAAGGATGATCCTGGTTACCACAGGTTTTTCACTTACATATCTTTATTCACTTTCTCTATGCTCTCTTTGCTGATGGCTAATAATTTTTTACAACTTTTCTTTGGTTGGGAAGCTGTGGGTGTTATGTCTTATCTGTTGATTGGTTTTTGGTACACCAAAGCATCAGCAATTAAGGCAAATTTTAAAGCCTTTATCATTAATAGAGTAGGGGATTTTAGTCTTTTATTGGGAATTGCATTACTGTTTGCAAATTTAGGTACACTCGATTACATATCTATATTCAAATCAGCTGAATCTTTATCCAATATCTCAATTCCAATATCAGGTTCTTTAAATGTTTCAGTGATAACTCTATCTTGCATACTTCTTTTCGGTGGAGCAATGGGTAAATCAGCACAAATGCCTTTGCATGTTTGGTTACCTGATTCGATGGAAGGCCCTACACCAATATCTGCATTGATTCATGCTGCAACCATGGTAACAGCTGGTGTCTTTATGTTAGCGAGAATGTCACCACTATTTGAATTATCGGTCTCAGCTTTATCTTTTGTGTTAATTGTAGGAGCAACAACAGCATTATTTACGGGTTTTCTGGGCTTAGTTCAAACTGATATTAAACGAGTAATCGCCTATTCAACATTGTCTCAGTTGGGTTATATGATAGTTGCTGCTGGAGTTTCTGCATACTCGGCAAGTCTCTTTCATTTAATGACTCATGCTTTCTTCAAAGCTTTATTATTTCTAGCAGCTGGATCAGTTATAGTCGCATTACACCATGAACAAAACATCAGAAAGATGGGGGGATTGTATCGCTATCTACCTTTTACTTATGTAACCAGTGTAATAGGAACACTTGCTTTAATTGGTTTCCCTGGATTTTCAGGATTCTTTTCTAAAGACGCAATTATTGAAGCAGTTCATCATTCCAATATATTTGGATCAAATTATGCATACGTGGCAGTTTTAGTTGGCGTATTTGTCACTGCATTGTATTCATTTAGATTGCTCTTCATTGTCTTTCACGGTGAGGATAAGTTTAAAAATGATGCCATAAAAGAACCCTCGCTTTCAATAGTTATACCACTTATCTTATTAGCAATACCATCTGCATTAATTGCCTGGCCAACGATTGGACCTATGGTGTTTGGTGAATTTTTTGCCAACTCAATCATTCAGGCTTCTGCTTATGATTTATTTGGATTTCAATTTACAAATCCTATAGGTTTTTTATTTCATTCACTGGAAAGTCCTGTTATTTATATAGCGACTCTAGGCTTTATAACAGCATTCTATCTCTACATTATAAAACCTGATTTGCCTCAAAAAATCTCAGATTTTTTTAGACCCATACACAATCTTTTGTTAGAGAAGTATTATTTTGATTACCTGATTGAAAAAGTTATAGGCCAATCTTTTAAAAAAATTGGTAATCTCTTTTGGACATTCGGTGACATTAGAATCATTGACGATACCTTGGTTAATGGCATTGGGAGAAACATTCATAAAATCTCCTCCAAATTTAAAAAAGTACAAACAGGGTATATCTATCACTATGCTTTTATGATGATTCTTTCTTTATCTCTATTCCTAGGATGGATTATCTTTACCTCTATTGAGAGAACATAATGTTACTTAATTCAATTATTATTATTCCAATTATCGCCTCTTTACTAATAGGTTTTCTAGGAAAAGACTACTTAAGACTTAACTACTTCATAGCCTTATCTTCGTCGTTAATTGTATTTCTACTATCACTTTATCTACTTTATCTTTTTGATCCACTATCTACTGAATATCAATTCCAAACTCAAATGAATTGGATCACTCAATTCAATATTCAATATTTCATTGGTATTGATGGTATCTCTTTACCTTTAATACTCTTAACAACTTTTATTACTCCTTTGGTTATCATCACTTCCAATACTTCACAGAAAAAAGATTTGCACCAGTATTTAGCTGCTTTTCTCATTCTTGAAACACTTATGATTGGTGTTTTCTCATCATTGGATGCTTTTCTTTTTTATATTTTTTGGGAAGCAATGCTAATTCCAATGTTCATTATCATCGGGGTTTGGGGTGGCAAAAATAGAATTTATGCCACAGTTAAATTCTTTTTATACACCTTTCTGGGTTCGGTATTTATGCTATTGGCATTAATTTATTTGTATTTTAAAACTGGTAGCTATGCAATAAATGATTTTTATAATGCCAACCTATCATTAAATGAACAAATTATTATATTTCTAGCATTTTTATTTGCATTTGGAGTTAAGATTCCAATGTGGCCAGTTCATACATGGCTGCCAGATGCTCATGTTGAAGCTCCAACTGGTGGATCGGTAATACTTGCTGCTATCTTATTAAAAATGGGAGGTTATGGTTTTTTAAGATTCTCTCTACCCATTGCAACTGAAGGTGCTGTCTACCTTTCAGGCTTCATGATAGTGTTGTCACTAATTGCAATCATCTATATTGGTATGGTAGCTATAGCCCAGAATGACATGAAGAAATTAATTGCTTACTCATCTATTTCTCATATGGGTTTCGTAACTCTAGGGTGTTTTGTTTATTTGTATTCCAGTAATGATAGTCTCAATCTTGAAACAGCGAATCTTGCAATTAATGGAGCAATGATCCAAATGATTTCACATGGCTTAATATCTTCTGCACTATTCTTATGCATTGGGGTTATGTATGACCGATTGCATACAAGAAAAATATCAGATTATGGAGGGGTTATAAGTGTTATGCCAAAATTCGGAGCACTGATGGTATTCTTTGCTTTATCGAATGCTGCTTTGCCTGGAACATCGGGTTTTGTTGGTGAATTTATTATTATACTTGCCTCATTTAAAATCAATGCCTGGATCGCAACAATGGCTGCAACAACACTGGTAATAGGAGCTTTCTATACACTGTGGATGGTAAAAAGAGTTATTTTTGGATCGGTTGTTAATAATAAAATTAACTCTCTTAAAGAAATTAATTTCATTGAATCCTTGCCTTTATGCGTATTGGCACTGTCAATATTGGCTCTGGGACTATGGCCAAATCCTCTATTTGATTTAATGTTTAATAGCATCAATGTCTTGTCTGAATTAATATTATCCAAAGCATCATGAGTATTACTGAATTAAGGCTCTTAGCACCTGAAATAATTATTGCATCTGGAATTTGTGTTCTGGTTTTAATTAAAAGTACTCATTCATTAAGATCAATAAGTCTATTGCCAGTCTTGATAGGCGCTCTAACTCCATTGGTAGCTCTATTATCAATAGTTTCTACTTTCAACAATCCATATGAAATAATCTTAAACGGACAGGTAGTAATTGACACTCTCGGTTCTGGACTCAAAATCACCGCATACGGGCTCAGTATATTAATTATTTTAGCTACAAACATTAATCAGCTTAATAATAAAAGTGAATTAATACTAATCGAGCTCTTCGCTCTATTGGGAATCTCAATCCTTTGCTCAGCGTCAAATTTATTAGTTATTTATCTTGGTCTTGAAACACTGGCATTGTCTTTGTATGGACTTGTTGCCTCAAATAGAAAGTCTGTTAAATCATCTGAAGCTGCTATGAAATACTTTGTGCTTGGATCTATTGCATCCGGGTTGTTTTTATATGGTGTTTCATTAATTTATGGATTATATGGAAGCATTAATATTTTAGATTTTAATAACCTTTCAGTTGATACTTCCATAGAACTTCAAATTGCTATTGGTTTCATTATCTGTGGAATTGTTTTCAAATTTGGAGCCTTTCCATTTCATAGCTGGGTTCCAGACTCATACCAAGGTTCCACTAACTCAGTTGCTCTTTTTATTTCAACATTACCAAAAATAGGTGCCTTTGCTTTATTGCATAGATTATTGATAGATTCTTTTTACTCTCTCTCATCTTTATGGTCTTTATTTTTGTTAATACTTGGTATTGCATCGCTGATCTTTGGAAATATAGTAGCCTTGAGTCAAAATCAAATTAGACGTTTATTAGGCTATTCAGCTATTGGACATATAGGATTCATTCTTATAGCCATATCAGCTTCCAATCAGATAGCAATTGAATCTTCTCTAATATATTTATTTATATACATAATAATGACACTAGCTACATTCATAGCACTAGAGGTGCTGTCATCAGACAATAAGTCAATTGATACAATAACCGATTTAAAAGGATTGAATAATAGTCATCCTTGGGTTGCTCTAATGTTGCTATTTTGCATGTTTAGTATGATAGGTATACCTCCATTTATTGGGTTTTATGCAAAATGGATTGTTCTTTCTACGCTTCTAAATTCAGACATGATATATGCAGCTATAATTGCGATTATAATAACTGTAATAGCTGCTTATTATTACTTAAGGATTGTTTGGTATATGTACTTTGAAAAATCGGATATACCATTAATGAAAAATACATCTAACCTAATTCAAAAATCATTATTATTTACAATTGGTTCTTCATTATTACTATTAGGATTATTTCCAGAGAAACTAATTTCAGTTATTAGTCAATTATTTGATCAAATATATTGATAGATTAGACAAAAACCATTAGTATCATCTTCCAACAGATGCGGGGTGGAGCAGTCTGGCAGCTCGTCGGGCTCATAACCCGAAGGTCACAGGTTCAAATCCTGTCCCCGCTACCAAAATTTTGGTTAGGCCCCATCTGGGGTTTTTTTATTTTTAGGTGTTATGGATTATTTAGAAAAGAGTTTAGAACAACAATTATTCAATAGTGTTGAATCACTAGGATATGAGTTAATGGATCTTGAGTTTAGCCCACAAAAAAATGGACTCAAAATCACTGTTTTCATTGATCATGATAATGGAATAGATATTGATGATTGCGTGAATACAACCAAAGAAATATCACCTATATTTGAAGATGATGAATCTGATAAGAGTTATATAATTGAAGTCTCATCACCAGGTCTTGATCGAAAGCTGATTAATAAAGAACATTTTGATAAATTTATAGGAAAAACTATTAAAATTAAGTTAAAAAATAAACTACTAGATAGGAAGAATTTTAAAGGTCAGTTATTAAATAGAGTCAAAAATACCATAACGATAAATGACCATGACGATAAAGAGATAGAAATTGATATTAAACTAATTGATATATGTAGAATTGTTCCAGTATTTAAATAAAAGGTAAAAAAAGATGGGTTTAGAAATAATTAGAGTGGTTGACGCAGTCTCAGAGACTAAAGACATGGATAGAGAAATTATATTTGAAGCTATAGAAAATGCTCTTGAATCTGCTACTAAGAAAAAATACGATTACAATCTTGATGTTAAGGTCAAAATTGATAGGTTATCTGGTGAATACGATACCTACAGGAGATGGATGGTTTTTGCAGATGAGTCTAGAGACTTAGAAGACCCAGACATTGAATTGAGAATGATCGATGCCATTGATATAAATAAAGATGCACAACCCGGAGAGTATGTTGAAGAGGAAATTGATTCTGTAGATTTTGATAGAATTGGTGCACAAATTGCTAAGCAAGTTATTGTCCAAAAAGTTAGAGAGGCTGAAAAACAAAAAACAATAGAACAGTATAAAGATAAAGTAGGGGAAATAATCAGTGGCGTTGTCAAAAGAATGGATAGAAATGGCTTCTATGTTGACATAGGTAATAACGCTGAAGCTTTCCTTCCGAGAAAAGAAATGATACCTAAAGAGGCCTTGAGGCCACAAGATAGAATTAAATCTATTCTTAAATCAATCAATGATGATTTAAAAGGGCCACCATTATTATTATCTAGGGTCATGCCAGAATTCTTAATTGAATTATTTAAAGTTGAAGTACCTGAAATTTCACAAAATCTCATAACGATAGAAGGTGCCTCTAGAGATCCTGGACTTAGAGCAAAAATAGCAGTTCATTCAGAAGACAAAAAAATAGATGCTGTTGGTGCTTGTGTTGGAATGAGAGGATCTAGAGTTCAATCGGTATCAAATGAACTTAATGGAGAGAGGATCGATATCATTTTATGGTCCAATAATAATGCTCAATTTGTTGTTAACTCAATGTCGCCAGCTAATGTTGTATCTATCATAGTTGATGAAGAAAAAAATAGCATGGATATAGCAGTCGAAGAAGCAAAATTATCACAGGCTATTGGTAGAGGCGGACAAAATATAAGATTAGCCAGTGAACTAACTGGTTGGAAGCTTAATGTACTAAGTGAAACTGAAGCATTAGAAAAAGATGATGAGGAGATAAAAGATAATGCACAAATTTTCGTCGAAAAACTATCTGTCGGTGAAGACGTTGCCACTTTATTAGCACAAGAAGGATTTTCTACTATTGATCAAGTTGCATATGTGCCTATCAATGAATTAGAAAAAATTGATGGTTTTGATGAAGCTCTAGTGAATGAATTAAGAGAAAGAGCTCAGGATCAACTCCTAGTAGAAGCGATCACTACTGAAGAAAACCTTGAAGAAAATGGTCCATCAAAAAATTTAATTGAATTAGAATCTGTAACTGAATCTATCGCTTATGCCCTTGCCAGAAATGGAATTAATGACAAAGATACACTTGCAGAACAATCCATAGATGACTTAATAGATATTGATGAAATTGACGAAATACTTGCAGGAGAAATTATTTTAGAAGCTAGAAAAGAATGGTTTGAAAAAGGTGAAATAACAACTAATAAGCAAGAAGATTAAAATAAGGAATCAAATATAATGTCAACAACAACTGTATCAAAATTATCACTAGCACTTAAAATATCAAGCGATAAACTAATTAGTCAATTGAAAGACGCAGGTATTGAAGTAGACAATGAAGATTCAGTTATTTCAAATGATCAAAAACTCCTTCTTTTAAATCACTTGAGAGGAAGTCATGGTACATCTAAGCTAACATCATCTCCAAAAAAACTAATAGTCAATAGAAGGTCACAGAGTGAGCTTAAGCTTTCTGGCGGATTTGGAACCACGAGAACTGTTAATGTGGAAGTAAGAAAAAAAAGAACTTATCTCAATAAAGACTCATTACTGGAAGAAGCAAAAAAAGAAGCATTAGTAGAAGAAGAAAAGTCAAAAGAATTAGAGCAAAAAAGAATTGAACAAGACAAACAAAAAGAAATAAAAATAGAAAAAGAGAAAGAACAGGTAAATGAACTCAAGAAAAATGTCTTAGAAAAAAATAATCCAGAACAGATCATTCAAGAACCACAAAAAGATAAAACTGCTAATAGTAAAAATAAGAAAAGAAAAAAGACAAAACAATTTGATAACAGTTCTTTTCAAATGAAAGAACTTCATGTTTCAGGTAAAGTTAAAAAAAGAAAAAAACGTCAAGTTAGACGCACACTTAATGTTACATCTCTAGATCAAGGACAAGGTTTTGAAAAACCAGTCTCGCCAGTAACCAAAGAAGTTAAAATTCCCAAATTCATATCTCCACAGGAGATAGCTCAAAAACTTTCTATAAAAGTAGGTGAAGTCATTACTGTAATGATGAAACAAGGCATTATGTCCAGTGGAAATGATCCTTTAGACCAAGATACTGCAATACTGCTAGTAGAAGAAATGGGCCATAAAGCAATTATTATGGATGAAAGATCAGCTGAAGACTCATTATTTGAGTCCCAAGTAAATACTAATGAAGCATTTGAAAGACCACCTGTCGTTACAATTATGGGACATGTTGATCATGGTAAGACATCGCTTCTTGATTACATTAGAAACACTAAAGTTACAGAATCAGAAGCAGGTGGGATCACTCAACATATTGGAGCATACACGATAGAACATAACGATAAAACTATCACTTTTTTAGACACTCCTGGTCATGCAGCATTTACACAAATGAGAGCAAGAGGAGCCAATGTTACTGATATCGTAATACTTGTTGTCGCTGCTGACGATGGAGTTAAGCCTCAAACTATTGAAGCTATAGAACATGCAAAGTTAGCAAAAGTTCCTTTAATTGTAGCAATAAATAAAATAGATAAGCCAGGTGTTGACTTAGAAAAAGTCAAATCAGAACTCATTACAAATGAAATAATTCCAGAAGAGCTAGGCGGTGACTATTTATTTGTAAATGTTTCAGCTATAAGTGGAGAAGGGGTTGATACTTTGCTAGAAACCATCCTTTTGCAAACGGAAATTCTGGATTTAAAAGCACCAAAAGAAGGAAGATCTATTGGAACGGTCATTGAATCAGGTGTTGAAAGTGGTAAAGGTGCTGTAGCTACAATTTTAATTAGAGAAGGGAGATTAAACAAGGGTGATTTAATTATAGTTGGTGAAGTATCTGGTAAAGCTAGAATCCTTATTAATGAAGAAAATAAAGATTTAGAGTTTGTCCTGCCATCCATGCCGGTAAAAGTCTACGGACTATCAGCAGCTCCGAACTCTGGTGATGAAATGAGAGTAATAGATACCGAAAGACAAGCAAAGGATATTGCTATTCAAAGAAAACAAAGCAATAGAACAAATACTTTAAATGAACAACAAATTCTTAAAATGAAAAATTTTATGGAGAATCCCGATAGTGGTGAATTAAAGTCTATACCCATTATGATCAAGGCTGATGTTCATGGTAGTTCAGAGGCTATAAAAGACTCACTGCTAAAACTATCAACAGAAGAAGTTCATATTGATATCGTTTCTTCTGGTGTTGGTGGAATCAATGAATCTGATATAAACCTTGCTGAAGCATCAAATGCTTTTATTATTGGTTTCAATGTAAGAGCAGATAACACAGCAAAGAAATCCATTAAAAATTCATCAGTGGATATTAAGTACTACAGCATAATTTATGAAACTATAGATGATATTTCAAATATGATCAAAGGCTTAGCTGCTCCAGTAATTAAAGAAGAGATTTGTGGTATAGCAGAAGTAAGAGATATTTTTGACTCACCAAATATAGGTAAAATAGCTGGTTGCCTAGTGCTTGAAGGCAGTGTCATTAAATCTAACCCTATTAGGGTTCTTAGAGATAATACTGTTATATACGAAGGTGAATTGGAATCACTAAGAAGATTCAAAGATGATGTCAAAGATGTAAAATCAGGTACAGAATGTGGCATTGGAGTTAAAAACTATAATGATGTTAAAGCGGGCGATCAAATTGAGTGCTTTAGAAATATTGAAGTTAAATTATAAATGCCTAATGATTTTTCAATTAATAAGCGGATTGAGGTAAAGATACATCGCATCATTAGTGAAGCAATAAGTCTTAAAATAAAAGATAGAAGACTTAAGACAATTATTATCACTGAGGTTAATCTTAGTAGAGATTTGGGTTATGCAAAAATTTACTACACTTCCCTTAATCAAGACAATCAGAACAAAAACAATATAGATATTTTAAACAAAGCATCTGGGTTTTTAAGAAAAGAGATTAGTAATAAATTATCAATAAAAAAAGTTCCAGAACTTACCTTCATATTCGATACAAAAGAAGAAGAAGCTAATCATATAAATAAATTAATTGATTCTGCAATTGAGAATGATAAAAAATAATATAAACGGGATCTTTTTATTTGATAAGCATTCAAACATTACCTCCAATAGTGCATTACAAAAAGTAAAGCATATTTTTGGTGCTAATAAAGCAGGTCACTCAGGTACTCTCGACCCTTTAGCTACAGGACTCCTTCCTATATGTTTTGGTGAAGCGACAAAAGTGTCTTCTTATTTACTACATTCTTCTAAAACCTATGTTGTGACAGCAAAACTAGGAGAGACAACAGAAACAGGTGATGCAGAGGGAAGAACTATAGATACTAAAACAATATCCATAGTGAATCAGTCAGATTTTATCAAACATCTTGACTTATTTTTAGGTGAATCGTTTCAAAAACCTCCTATGTTTTCTGCTGTAAAAATTAATGGTAAACGACTCTATAAGTATGCACAAAAAGGAGAAATCATTGATAGAGAGTCCAGAAAAATCAACGTTTATAAAATAACATTAATCAACCTAACAGAAAAAGATTTTGAAATTGAAGTCAAATGCAGCAAAGGAACTTACATCAGGGTCTTGATTGAAGACATTGCAAAAAAAATGGGTAATTATGCACACGTAACACAACTACGAAGAACTAATATAGAACTGCTTGATAATTATCAAATGCATAACTTCATTCAAATATCCAATATGTCTAAAAATGAACTTCATAATTGTATTCATCCCATGGATATAGTCTTTAAAAATAAGCTTAAAATTAAAGTTAATACAGAACAATCAACACAATTTAATCATGGTCAAAACATTAAAATTGAGAACGAAGAGCTAATTATTGATGAAGCAATTATAATATACAATGAATCAAATCAGCTACAAGGGATTGGCATGGTATTAGGTGGAAATATTATTAAGCCGAATAAAGTATTTAATTTGAATTAAATATTGATTATGTTGTTGTTGATTCGAATAAACTATGTAGAATAGCGTCTGAATTAAATAATTAATAAATAAAATGCCTTTAGCAACTGATAAAAAGAAAGAGATTATTGAAAAACATAAAACATCCAATGATGACACTGGCTCTGCTAATGTCCAAATAGCTCTACTGTCTGAACAAATTGATACTCTTATGGGTCACTTTGAAAATCATAAAAAAGATCATCATTCAAGAAGAGGTCTTCTTATGATGGTTAATAAAAGAAGAAAACTTCTTGATTACATGAAAAATAAAAATCTTACAGCTTATAAAAAACTTATATCAGATCTAGGCTTGAGAAAATAATAATAGAACGAACTACATTCTGTAGTTCATAGATTTGAAAGGAAAAAATAATTGTGAGTGAAATATCAAAAAAGATCTTATTAGGAGATCAAGAAATACTAATTGAAACTGGGAAAATAGCTAGACAAGCAAATGGGTCAGTAATGATCACATGTGACGGAACAACAATATTAGCAACAGTAGCAGCAAGAAAAGAAGCAAAACCTAACCAAAACTTCTTTCCATTACAAGTTAATTACCAAGAGAAAACATACGCTGCTGGCAAGATACCTGGAGGCTTCTTTAAAAGAGAAGGGCGTCCTTCAGAAAAAGAAACACTTATCTCTAGATTAATTGATAGACCTTTAAGGCCATCATTTCCCAAAGGCTTCATGAATGAAGTCCAAGTGATCTTGACGGTAATGAGTCTAAATCCAGAAGTCCAAACCGATGTGATCGCTATGATTGGAGCATCTGCTGCTTTATCAATATCAGATCTTCCGTTTAATGGACCAATTGGTGGTGCTAGAGTTGGTTATATCAATGATAATTACGTTCTTAATCCTAGTCTATCGGCTATGGATGATTCTAAATTAAACTTAATGGTAGCTGGCTCAAAAGAAGCTATATTGATGGTGGAATCTGAAGCAAATGAATTGTCAGAAGAAATTATGCTTGGAGCTGTAATGTATGGACATGAACAAATGCAAACGGTTATCGATGTTATTCAAGAATTAAAAGACGAAGTAGGAAAAGAACAATGGCCTGTTGAAGAGATTGAAAAAGATGCTTCACTTGTGAAATTAGTAAATGATCTTGCTTTTGACAAAATTACATCTGCATACCAAGTTGCTGATAAGGTTGAAAGGCAAAAACAATTGGATGAAATAAGAAATCATGTTGATAGTGAAACTAATAATGATGATTCTGAATACGATGCATCTGATATTAAAGATGAAATTAAAGCCATAGAAAAATCAATCGTTCGCAATAGAATTTTAAATGGTGACCCAAGAATTGATGGCCGAGACACAACGACAGTTAGAAACATTGATGTAGAAGTTGATATCTTAGAAAGAACACATGGTTCTGCTTTGTTTACCAGAGGTGAAACACAAGCCATTGTAGTCGCTACATTAGGAACGGAAAGATACTCCCAAATAATCGATGCCCTAGAAGGTGAATACAAAGATAAATTTATGCTTCATTATAATTTCCCACCATATTCTGTTGGTGAAACAGGGTTTATTGGATCTCCAAAAAGAAGAGAAATTGGCCATGGTAAATTAGCAAGAAGGGCTCTTGAAGCAGTCTTACCTGATATGGCAACTTTTCCCTATACTATTCGCCTAGTCTCAGAAATAACAGAATCTAATGGATCTAGCTCAATGGCAACTGTGTGTGGATCTAGCTTGGCTTTAATGCAAGCTGGGGTGCCAATCAAGGCTGCTGTAGCTGGTATTGCTATGGGATTAGTAAAAGATGGAGATAAGTATCAAGTTTTAACAGATATTCTTGGTGATGAAGATCATTTAGGAGATATGGACTTTAAAGTTGCTGGTACAACTGAAGGCATAACTGCTTTACAAATGGATATAAAAATTGATGGAATAACAAAATCAATAATGGATGATGCTCTAGTACATGCTAAAACAGCAAGACTTCATATATTGGATAAAATGAATGCAGTTATTAATAAACCTTCGGATGAATATTCCAATTATGCTCCTTCAATAATTACTATTACTGTCGCAAAAGATAAAATTAGAGATGTGATTGGGAAAGGTGGAGCGACCATAAAATCACTGACAGAAATAACTGGTGCTCAAATTGATATCAATGATGATGGAATTGTAACCATTGCCTCTGTTGATAAATCATCTGGTCTATTAGCTAAAGAAAAAATTGAACTTTTAACGAAAGATGTAGAATTAAATACCATCTATGAAGGTAGAGTTGCAAAAATTATGGATTTTGGTGCTTTTGTAACAATACTACCTGGTAAAGATGGGTTGGTTCACATATCAGAAATATCAAAAGAGCGAGTGGAGTCTGTTGACAAAGTTCTTACTGAAGGTGAGATAGTAAAAGTAAAAGTCATTGAAATTGATAGACAAAAGAGAATCAGACTGTCAATGAAAGCAATAGAAAATGATAAAGAAGAAAAGACTGTTGATGAAGGTTAAAGTTACCTAATATCGCTGTATTGTTTATCAGATATTTCTCTTCTTTCTTGAGCTTCCAAAGTTAAACTAGCTACTGGTCTGGCTTCAAGTCTCTTGAGGCCAATTTCCTCACCAGTTTCATCGCAATATCCATAGTTACCAGATTTAATTTTATTTAATGAAGTTTGTATTTTTCGTAATAGCTTTCTTTCACGATCTCGTGTTCTAAGTTCCAGACCAAATTCAGATTCTTGGGATGCTCTATCGTTTGGATCTGCAAGATTGTTACTTTCTTTTTGCATATGATCTACTGTTTTGCCTGCTTCATTTTCAAGCTGTTCTTTCCATGCACTTAAAATCTTAGTGAAATGATTCAATTGCCGCTTAGACATATATTTTTCTTTTGCTTTAAGTTTATAACCGTCTATACCAAATTGCTGGATGAGAGTACCGTTAACATTCTTTACTTTTTTTGTTTTCATTATTCTAGTATTAATTTAAAAGACAGAAAGATTATACTGAGAAAATAACTTTTGTGAAGTAATTATGAACGAGAGTTAATTAAGCTCAATTCATCAGTCCATTGTTTATTTATATTTCTACATTGAACTTCCGTGTAAATACCACCACGCACATTGAATTTAATTTTAATTTCTAAGTAATTTGGATTAATAATAGTTGCCAAATCATTGCATATTTTATTTGTAATTGCCTCATGAAATGCTCCAATATTTCGATAACTTGCCATATAGAGCTTTAATGATTTTAACTCCACACACAAATCTTTAGGTATATATCTAATATAAACGATAGCAAAATCTGGTTGACCAGTTTTTGGACATAAGCATGTAAACTCAGGCACTTTAATTTTGATTAAATAATCCTTATTAATATTTGGATTATCAAATGATTCTAGAATATTTAATTGATCAGACATTTTTCGTTAGATTATTTATTGATTATATTAAATATTTTAATGTATATATCTTTGAATTACTCTAAAATAAAGTCTTATCTATAAGTTTTTTTATGCGATTAAGTAAAATAAAACTCTCAGGCTTTAAAACTTTCGTTGAACCAACGACGCTATTGCTACCCTCAAATCTGGTAGGAATTGTAGGCCCAAATGGATGTGGTAAATCAAATGTAATAGATGCTGTTAGATGGGTATTAGGCGAGTCATCGGCTAAGTATCTAAGAGGGGAATCCATGTCTGATGTCATATTCAATGGTTCATCTACTAGAAAACCTGTCAGCAGTGCTTCAATAGAACTATTTTTTGATAATACTGATAAAAAACTGGGCGGAGAGTATGCAAACTATAATGAAATATCAACTAGAAGAGTCATTACTAGGGACGGCCAATCACAATATTTTCTTAACGGAACTAAGTGTAGAAGAAAAGATATAACTACCTTGTTTCTAGGAACAGGCCTTGGCCCAAGAAGTTACGCAATTGTTCAGCAAGAAATGATATCAGGACTTATAGAAGGTAAACCTGAAGAAATGAGATTATTTTTAGAGGAAGCAGCAGGGATTTCTAAGTACAAACAAAAAAGAAAAGAAACTGAATCTAGAATTAAAAACACAAAAGAAAATCTCAATCGATTAAATGATCTTAAAGATGAGATAGAGAAACAAATTCAAAGACTCAAAAAACAAGCAAATGATGCTGGTAGATACACAACTTTAAAACAAAGGGAAAAGCAAATTGCTGTTGAAATAATTTTATCCAAAATTAAAGTTCTAAACGAACAAATGGAATCAAATAAAAATGAATCCAAACAATATCAGAATGCTTTTGATGATAATCTTACTTTTCTCAGAAAAGTTGAAGCAGATATTGAAGAAGCAAGAATTAAAGACAGTCAAAATTCAGACTCTTTCAATAATAAGCAAAAACAGCATTTTGAACTGCAAGCTAATATAGCAAGACTAGAACAATCAATTGAATATGAGAAAGAACTTGAATCACAAAAAACAATTAATGCTGAAGATCTTAAGCAAGAACTGATACGACTCAATATTGAATTAAAAGAAGATATAAAAAATATCACTCTGAATCAAACTGACTTAATAGGTATTGAAAAAACGAATCAAGATACACAAATATTAGTAAATGCACTGCAGTTAGAAGTCGAGGCATTGGACCAACAGATTGCTATAGAAAATCAAAATAATGAGCTAACTACAAATGAATTGAATAGAGCAAATACCATAATAGAAACTGAAAATGTAAAGATCACCATACTGACTAAGCAACTTCTTAATACCGCTAAACAAAAAATAACTATTGAGAATTTAAATAATATCAAAACAGCTTTCTCAGTATTAAAAATTGAAGTAAACAAATCAAAAGAAGCAATTAGTAAGCAAGGTATAGAAATCATTGAAACAAAGATTTTTGATATTGATAATAAATTAGAAAATCTAACCAATGAGTTTCAATCCATTGAAAATGAAATAACAACCAATGAAAAAGAACTCATAATTTCAAAAGAAAACTACGATATGTCAAAAAACTTACTGAGCAATCTAGAGACAAAAAAAGAGAATTCAGACAAAAAGAAATCTGATCAAGCCAACAATAGAAACACCTTAAAGCAAAAATTAAACTCTCTTTTACCAAAAGCACATTCATTAGAAGTACAAATTGAATCTAAAAAGTCAGCAATCAATGCATTTGAGATAGCTATTAATAGAATAGAGATACAGATTACTCAATTAAAAGCAAAATCTTTAGAGATAACCAATGGACCAATAAAACAAAATGAACAAGAAAATGAGATACGAAAAAAACTAGAATCATTACTGAATAAAAGCTTGGATTCAGAATCAGAACTTAACCTACTTAGAAAAGAAACTGAGGATAGCCAATCTCAACTTAGAAATCTAGAAATAGATAGGACAAATATTAATTCGAAAGTGAATCAATCCAGAGACGAGTTAGATCAATATAAATTAAAAGAAAAAGAACTTGATGTTCGAACAGAATCTTTGAATGAACAACTCCAAGATAGTAGCTATTCAAAGGAAGAATTAGAATCATTTTCTAGCAATCTAAAATCTGAAAAAGACTTACATGTTGAATTAGAAAAAATATTAAAGTCTATTGATAGACTTGGACCAATCAATTTAGCTGCATCCTCAGAATATGAAATAGAAACAGAAAGAAAAGACAAACTTGATTCTCAATTTGATGATCTTAATAGAGCCTTAGAAACACTAACTGGAGCAATTAAACAAATTGATGATGAGTCAAAGATCAGATTCAATGAAACCTTTGAGAAAGTAAATCTAGGGCTGCAAAAGCATTTTCCTAAGCTTTTTGAGGGTGGTAAAGCTTACCTAGAACTTGAAAATAATGATGCTTTGGAAGGCGGTGTTTTTGTAATGGCAAGACCACCTGGAAAAAGAAACAGTAATATTCATTTATTGTCTGGCGGAGAAAAAGCACTCACTGCGGTAGCACTTCTATTTTCTATATTTGAGTTAAACCCTGCACCTTTTTGTTTACTTGATGAGGTAGATGCTCCGCTAGATGACAACAATGTTGGTAGATTTTGTCAAATAGTTAAAGAAATGAGTAGCACTGTTCAATTTGTAGTAATAACTCATAATAAAACGACAATGGAACTAACTAAGCAACTTATAGGGGTTACGATGAGCGAACCTGGTGTTTCTAGATTGGTGTCTGTTGACCTTGATGAAGCAGTAGCATTAACAGAAGAAGTTAGTCCCTCCTGATGGATAT
>Ga0233427_10001262_pt1 | contig 28112 bp, 30 predicted proteins | sample SI_118_April2016_5_FD_179885 | JGI IMG/M metagenome (GOLD analysis project Ga0233427, IMG submission 179885) | Seawater microbial communities from Saanich Inlet, British Columbia, Canada - SI_118_April2016_100_MG | ecosystem: Environmental > Aquatic > Marine > Inlet | place: Canada: British...
GAGTCGGCTGATGTGGTGGTGGTACGTTTTGGTGATAAATATAAGCAGTGGAATGCGGCCTTTGATGCGGGTTATGCCGCGGCAATGGGAAAGCCTTATATTACGCTGCACAGTGAAGATATTATTCATCCGCTCAAAGAAGTGGATGCCTCTGCACTGGCTTGGGCGCAGACGCCTGAGCAAGTGGTGGAGATTTTGAAATACGTCACCACAAAAAAATAACCTGTAAAGGTCTCGTATTATATTGTCCTAGGCTTGAATTGATATTTGTCTGATTTTTGCTTCATTATGCTGGGGCTGATTGATGCCTAGTACCCACTGCACAGACGAGAAGATAACCAATGGCAGCAACGCGCGGTGAATTTAGCTCACGGCTAGGCTTTATTTTGGCGGCATCCGGTTCGGCGGTTGGCTTGGGGAATATTTGGGGTTTTCCGACTCAGACCGCCAACAATGGTGGCGCAGTGTTTTTGCTTATCTACCTGCTACTGGCCTTTGCCTTGGCATATCCGGCATTAATGGCCGAGCTGATGATTGGCCGTTATGCCAGAGCCAATATTGTCTCTGCGTTACAGCAGGTTTCCAATAATGCCACTGCTCGGTCTATAGCTACTCTAACGGGTTTTGCGGGCCTTATTACTGCCAGTCTCATTCTTGCTTTTTATGGCATTGTCGCAGGTTGGATGATTGCTTATGCCGTGGCTTTCGTGGCTTCGTTCTGCGGCATAGAAGAGCTTGCTCAGTGGCTGACAGGCTTTAGCGCCGAACGAAACATGACGTTTATGCTGCTCTTTATGCTACTCACAAGTCTTATCGTTAGTGGTGGCGTGCGTCACGGTATCGAACGGTGGTCATCACGATTGATGCCGCTGCTGATTGTGTTATTGCTGAGTTTGGTCATTTATGTGATGTTTCAGCCGGGTGCCGGTGCCGGTTTTAAGGTGTATTTACTACCTGATTTTAATCGTGGTATCGATTTTGAACTCATTGTGAATGCGCTGGGGCAGGCCTTTTTTTCGCTTTCTTTGGGTGTAGGTACCATGCTGATTTACGGCTCTTATATCAGCAAAAAAGAAAATATTATTTCGTTGGGTCGCACCATTACCTTACTCGATATTGGCATTGCCATGCTGGCAGGGCTGTTGATTATCCCTGCTATGTATGTGGCGCAGCATAATGGCGTGGAAATTTTTGATGCTGCGGGCCATCTGATTGCTGAAGACACCCTGATCTTTACTGTGCTGCCGGCGCTGTTTGACACCATGGGGGGTGCCGGTGTGGTTGTTGGTTTTGCCTTTTTCGTCCTGCTGTCCATCGCCGCGTTAACGTCGTCGATTTCCATGCTGGAGGCGCCGGTTGCCTATACCCATGAAGTGCACGGACTATCGCGTCGATTTGCCGCTTTTTTAGTGGGCTTGAGCATTACACTGGCCAGCGCCATTATTGTGTTGAATTTTGGCGATTTATTTACCTTGGCGATTAGCCTGACGACCCGTTATGCTCAACCTTTATTGGGCTTAATGCTATGCCTTTTTGCCGGTTGGATTTGGCATCGTCACCAACTGCTGATGGAAATAAAAGCCGGTTTTGAGCAGGCAGAACAGAGCCTTTTTTGGAAGATTTGGCCGCTTTATGTGCGTTATATTTGCCCGTTGGCTATTGCTGGCGTATTCGCCCAAAAAGTCATCGGCTGAAGTGTCTCGGTTGCTTGTATTTTCACCTCTTTACGTTAAGCTATCAGACCGAATTTTATGTGTGGGGTGAAGTTCCCTGCGTTCTTATTGTTGTGCATTTTTACAGGCATATTGTATGGATTTGTTCGATTTTGAAGATGGCCGAGAAGGCTATTATGGCGAGTTTGGTGGCGCCTTTTTACCGGAGATTCTGGCAGCCACTGTTGACGAACTAAAAGCGTGCTTTAGAGAGTGTAAAAAAGACCCTTCATTTTGGGCAGAGTATGAACAGTTAATGCATGACTATTCTGGCCGTCCAACGCCTGTGACCCATTTGCCTAACCTATCGAAGCAATTGGGTGGTGCACAAATTTACGTTAAACGTGAAGACCTTAATCACACGGGCTCCCATAAGATTAATAACGTGATGGGCCAGGGCCTGATTTGCCAACGCTTGGGCAAAAAACGCGTGATTGCCGAAACGGGAGCCGGGCAGCATGGTTTTGCAACGGCCACCATGGCGGCCAAGTTTGGCTTTGACTGTAAAATTTATATGGGTGAAGTGGACGTTAAACGTCAACGGCCAAATGTATTTTGGATGGAAAACTTAGGTGCGCAAGTTGTTTCTGTTACCGACGGTCAACGCACCCTCAAGGACGCCATCAATGAGTGTATGCGTGACTGGGTCAGTAACATGCAGGATACGCACTATGTACTGGGCACTGCCTGCGGCCCTCATCCCTTTCCAGAAATGGTCAGTTATTTTCAGTCCATTATTGGTGTCGAATCGAATCGTCAGATACAAGCGCTAACCGGCGGACGTTTACCCGACAAAGTGTTTGCCTGTGTCGGTGGCGGCTCTAATGCGATGGGCATTTTTCAAGGCTTTTTTGACGATGATGTTGAATTGATTGGTTGTGAAGCCGGTGGTCTTGGCCCCGGTATTGGCAAGCATGCGGCGCGGTTGGCTTATAATGATGCCACGGTTGGTGTAGCACAGGGTTTTAAAACCTTCTTTTTGCAGAACGATGAAGGCAACATGCTAGAAACGCAATCCGTTGCCGCTGGTCTTGACTATATTGGAGTTAATCCAATTTTTGCGCATCTGTGGAAGCAAGGGCGGGTACGCTTTGAAGCAGCGACTAATGATGAAGTGCGAGAAACGCTTAAACTGGTGATGCGTACCGAGGGTTTGATCCCGGCACTGGAAAGTACCCACGCCTTTGCTAAAGCGGTTCAGGAAGCACCCAGCATGGGCAAAGATGAAATTATTTTGATCAACCAATCAGGACGTGGCGATAAAGATATCTTTACCGTTGCGGATGCGCTGGATGATAATCACTGGAAAGAATTTATTAAAGAAAAGGCGGTTGAGTATGGGCGTAATTAGAGCCCTGTGTGGTTCAAGGCTCTGCCTGATATGTAAGAAGAGAGAATTTAATAGTGGAATCCATGATGGATCTTAATAGCTATATTGCTGAACGTAGAAAAGTTAAAGCACCCTTGGTGATGACCCATGTGGTGTGTGGCTACCCATCTTTCGAAGCCAATATGAAAGAACTGGAAATCATGAATTCCTTTGGTGTTGATTTTGTGGAATTACAGTTTCCTTTCTCTGAGCCTTCTGCCGATGGCCCGTTATTCGTGAAGGCCAATCAGCAATCGATACTCAATGGTACCACCATAGCGCAATGTTTTGAGTTTATGGCTGAAGTGACCAAACGCTTTGACTTTAAAGTGCTGATGATGGGTTATTACAATACCTGTTTTAAAATGGGGCACGAAAATTTCGTAAACCGTTTAAAAGAGGCCGGTGGTTGTGGTTATATTCTGCCAGACTTGCCCATTGAAGAGACTAAAGAATTACATGCGTTGTCAAAACCTGCTGGTTTAACGCCCGTTATTTTGATGACACCCACCAGTACCGATGCGCGCTTGAAAAAACTCGGTGAAACCGCAGAGGGTTTTGTTTATGCCGTAGCTCGAAAGGGTGTAACGGGTACGAAAACGGATATGAGTCAGGAGGTTGTTACCTTTCTTGATCGTTGTCGCCAGTTTACCGATGTTGCTATCGGTGTGGGTTTTGGGGTTAGTGAGAAGGAAGATATTGATTTTATTGGCCAGCATGGCGATATTGCAATTATCGGTACAGCGGCCCTTAAAGCGTGGGAAAAGGGCGAAGAGGTCGGCTTGACGACCTTTTTTGAATCCTTAGGGTTGGTAAAAAACTGAGCTTTTTTAAGATGAGTCTTTGGCCTCATCTTCGAGAAAAGGGCTCTTAAACATTTCAATGACTGAGTATTAAATTATGAAGCCAATGACCTGTGGTAAATGCCACGAGCTGTTTAAAAACCACGAAGTAAAAGAACAAAAGTTTAATTTTTATGGTTATGACATGCGCTGCCCTCATTGCAATACTTGGCTGTCACCAGATAAGCGTTCCGTTTTGCTACGCGTGGTTGGTTTTGTTTTGTGGGTGTCTTGTTTGGCTATTGTCTATTTTGTTGAAACTCAAAGTACGGCGCTGGTGCTGACAGCTGGGTTTTTCTCATTGGCGGGCATGGCTTTGTTTGCCGGCAGTTATAAAGCGTCACAGCTACTGGAGAAAAAGTAGCTGTCATTCTTTGGGCTAAAAATGGATTTAATCTATCACTGACAATCTGGGACAAATCTTTAGCAAGGCTCCATCATATTTTATCTCCCTCAAGTAGTAAGGTCGGGGGTATGGGATCCGGTAATATATTCTTATTATTGGAGGGATTCATGATACGCCGGATTAATTACCCTTTTGGATAATAATATTATCCATTTTGAGAATGGGCGTTTCTTTTGGGAAGTGCTTATTCGCATCATTACCTTGGCGACGTGTTATCGCCCCTTTCATTTTGATAGTCACGGCTCCTGCCGTATCTGTTGCTGGCACCACTCTTGAAGAATTGCTAGAACTGAGCTTTGAGGACATTATCAACTATGAAGTTGTTACCCCGACCAAAGGTGGCAAATCACTGCTAAAAACGCCCAGTACAGTTTCTGTCATTAGTTATCAGGATATACAGCGGTCAGCAGAAACCACTATTCCTGAATTATTGCGTCAACTGCCCGGTGTCAATGTGCGCTGGAATCCAATGGTGCAAACCATCGATATCCGTGGTTTTGGTTCGAACCCCTTTACTAGTCGAGTTTTGCTGCTGATTGATGGTGTGCCCTATAACTCATGGAATAAAGGCGGTTTTCCTCAACACCCTGGGTTCGATTTTTTTTAACCTTAATAATGTAAAACATATTGAGGTTATTCGTGGGCCTGGTTCGGCACTTTATGGAGAAAATGCGCTTAATGGGGTGATTAACATAGTGACTATTTCTGGCGAAGAGCTTAATAAAGCCCGAATTATTTTTTCACGAACTTGGTTAAAATTACAATCTGTTGGCCATTCACGCGGCCTTCAATGTGTTCAATGTTGCTGGCTACCAGTGAGATGTTCCGCACCGGCGTGCCGCGTTTGGCAGTAAAATTCGCGCCCTTAACATCCAGGTCCTTGGTTAATGTGACGGCATCGCCCGCAGTCAATATATTGCCATTACTATCCCTGTGCACCACTTGGCTTTCGTTTTCTTGACCTTCGTCAGTTGCCTGTGCCCAAGCCAGCGTTTCATCATCCAAATACAACATGTCGAGTAAATCCTGTGGCCAACCCTGCTCGCGCAGGCGAGTTAACATCCGCCACGCCATTACCTGCACTGCCGGCACTTGACTCCACATACTGTCGTTCAGGCACCTCCAGTGGTTAGCCTCTGCCTTGTCTGGATTATCAATTTGACCTTGGCAGGTGGCGCAGATTAATACACAGTGATCAGCGCTACCATTACTGTTAGGCGGAACCTCGAAATTGGACAGTGTTTCATCGCTACCACAAAGCTCGCATTTTGAATCGCTACGGGTGTGTAAGTCAGCGTTTGTATTCATGGGGGATTACACCAGATTAAAATTTTGCTGTAGAGTATGGATGTTGGCTGGCATTGTCCAGTTTAGGTATGGATTGAGATCTTAGCTCGGCAAGCAACCTTGGAGGTTGAATGATTGAACCATGGTTAAAATTGGCACTATTGCTCAGTGTGGCGGGTGTTATTGGCTATATCGCCCAACGTACCGGACTTTGCTTGATTCGTGGTGTTATTATGTCGTGCCGGTAAACCGACGTTGTTATTAGCCTTACTGTCATGCGGTGTTGGCGTGTGGTTATTTATCCCCGTGGCTGCTTTGGCGGGCATTAACATCCCCTATACTCGTTATGATTGGCACATTGTTTTTGCTCTTGGTGGCTTAATCTTTGGTTTGGGCACCTCGGCAAATGGTGGTTGTTCTATTTCGACTCTATCGCGTTTAGCGCGCGGTGACTGGCATATGATGGCCACGATGTTTGGCTGGGTTGTCGGTTGGTATGTGTGGATTTTATGGGCCGGTCCTGTTGCCCACGTGATTGAGCAAGGCGCGGTGTCAAACGCGACCATTGTGTTTGCTGTGTGGTTCGTTATTGTCTTTTGGTCGATTAAGCATCCCCCTGAAAGTCGGCGCTTGTGGTTTGCCATTATGGCAGTTGGTCTGTTGGCTGGGGCTATGTTTTTATTAGAACCCCATTGGGCACCGAGTTACTTAGTGCAACATCTTGCTGGTACAGCGCTACAGGGTGGCATTGTGATGGGGCCGAGAGAAACGCAATATTGGGTGTTCTTAGGGTTGTTAGCGGGCATGCTGATTGCGGCCTTGGTCACTCGTCGTTTTGTATGCCAGCGAATTCATATACACAAGCTGGTGTTGCACCTAACTGCGGGTATTGCTATGGGGGTTGGTGCATGTATGGCAATGGGGGGTAATGATACGCACGTGTTATTTGGGTTGCCTGCCGCATCGCCTGCCGCACTGTTGGCGGTTGTGGGTATGTTAGTGGGATCCTATCTTGGTCTTGTGATACGCCAGCCACTGCTGCGTTTGGGCAGTCATCTCGGTTTGAATTAATGGCGCTCCTGAATAAATTACTTGTCCGCATTGCTTGCTATCGTGCAGTTTTTAGCGACAATAAAGGGCTAGTTTATTTTCTTTAATCACAATGAGACCTTTGCACGAAGCAGGTGACGAGATAAAATGACTAAAAACAGCCTGATTTTTGTTGGAAAACTTGCTAATAGCTAGCTGTTAGCTGCATTCCCCGCCTCAATCAGACTATTTTCACCTCATTTTCCTTCCGCCTCCTCCTCTTCATTCAAAGGTCTCAAAATGAGTTGTCCGCATAACTACTGCGCTCATCAATGCGTTATGCCGAGGACTCCAAATAAGAATTCTATTGATGCGTGTCCTGTTATTTATTTTCTTAGCCTGTGTTTTTACGCCGTTGTTGCTGCAGTTTTCAGCACCGAAACAACGACTTTTTTTTAGCGTTGACGAAAAAATCGAAGCGCCAAAGCCTGTTGCTAACTCCCAGCCTCTGCCGGCAACCTATCGTCAACAATTTGCTTCTTCTGGCGCCACACCCGAGGTGCACAGTGCAGTGCAGGTTAGTTTGTCGAATGGTAATATGCGTGCTTTTTGGTATGGAGGCAAGCGTGAGGGTGCCAAGGATGTGTCCATTTATAGCGCTGAGCTGGATTTGCTGACCAATGAATGGCGCGATGAACGAGTGGTTGTTGAACGCCATGATATCAGCCGACAACTGGGGATTTATCTTCGTAAAATTGGCAACCCAGTGGCGATGCGTGATGATAACGGTCGGATCTGGTTGTTTTTTGTAACCGTGTCAGTGGGTGGCTGGGCGGGTAGCAGTATTAATTTTATTATTTCTGAAGACGAAGGGCTGAGTTGGTCTCAACCGACGCGTTTAATGACATCCCCATTGTTGAATTTGAGTACCTTGGTTAAAGGTGAACCGTTCCTTTATCGGGATGGCAGCATTGGCTTACCGGTCTACCATGAGTTGATGGGCAAGTTTGGCGAATTGCTTTATGTGAGTAGTAATGGCCAAGTGTTGGATAAGCAGCGCCTGACCTCGGGGCGTAAGAGTCTGCAACCCATTATCTTGCCTCGCGATGAAGGCAGTGCTTTGGTCTACATGCGCAATGCCACCGACCTAGCCGATAGTACCTTGTTTGAAACATCGACAAATGATGGGGGACGCAGCTGGTCTAAGGCGACACTTAGTGATTTGCCAAACCCTAACGCCGCTGTTTCTGGCTTACGTTTAAATTCTGGTGCTTTGTTATTGGTTGGTAATAATCAGCATGACAAACGCAATAATTTGTCTTTGTTATTCAGTGACAATAACGGACAAAAATGGCATTTACTGCGCGAGTTTGAACAAGAAAATAATACGCCAGATGTTGAACATGAGTTTGCTTATCCAGCGCTCAGGAAATCCGCTGATGGTGAATTTCATGTGCTCTATACTTGGAATAAAAAACGCATTAAGCATATACGTTTTAACTCGCAGTGGTTACGTGAACGGGTGGAGTCATTGTGATGACGAGTATGTGGACTGATATAGGACTTTTTTCGGCCAGCCTGTTGTGGGTCGTTGTACTGGTGAAGTTAGCGCATCGTTGGTTGCCACATTCTGCGCTCTGGGCCGTGGTGGTATTAGCCCTTATTGTGGCGATGGTCCCTATTAATGGTTTGGTGATTGGCTCCTACCTTTTTCCTTTGGGCGGTTGTTTGAGTATTTCCTCGCTGCTGCTGTTATTGGCATCCCTTGTTTTTAGTTGTGTCGGTTCACGAATGGAAGTCTTGCGGGGTTACTGGCAATCACCTGATCAGCGCTTTCCAGTGGTAATATTTTTTGTGTTGAGCGGTTTACTGTTGTACCCAATGACGGCGGGTTTGACGATGTTTGATCCCTATCGTTTAGGTTTTTCTGGTGCGCCGGGCAGTCTTGTTTTGCCGTTATATTTGATGAGTTGGGCCATCGTGAGTGTGCTGCGAGGTTGGTATTTACTGCTATTGTTAACAGTTTGCGCGACATTGGGTTTTTACCTCAAAGTACTGCCTTCGATGAACCTTTGGGATTACATTTTGGATCCTTTGGTGGTGATTTATTCATTTTTCAGTTTGCTAAACAAGTTACGGGGACAGTTTACTTAATTTCGCCAACTAGCTCTCAGTCCTGAGGCTTTAAGTAACGCAGAAAAAACCCCCTAAGCCTAGTGATTAAGTAAACTGTCCCTGCAATTACAGCTGAGATTGCAGGTAGTTCGGTAAGCCGATTTTTTTGATTAGTTGCAGTTGAATTTCTAGCCAGTAGGCATGATCTTCCTCTGTGTCCTTGAGTAATGCTTCCAGAATCTCACGGCTCTGATAATCCTTCTCAGCTTCACAAATTTTGATGGCATCTTTTAATGCCTTGTCGTCGGTGTATTCCAGTTGCAGGTCGTTTGCTAGCATTTCTGGCACATCTTTGCCTATTTGTAAGCCGGTGCGGGTAGATATATCGGGAATGCCTTCAAGAAACAAAATACGGTCAATGAGTGCAGAGGCGTGTAGGCGTTCATCTTCCGACTCATGGTTGATCCGTTCAAAGAGCTTTTCCAATCCCCAGTCTTGATACATGCGGGCGTGGATGAAGTATTGGTCGATGGCGGCCAGTTCCAAAGCGAGTAATTTATTAAGTTGTGTTAGGACTTTAGCACTACCTTTCATGCGGGTATCTCCGATTACATTTGTGCTTGTAAATAGTTTTCAATACCTGAATTTTCGATCAGATATTGTTGGCTTTCGAGCCAGTCTACATAGTCCTCTTCATCCTTTAAGACTTCCTCTAACAGGTCGCGAGAAACGTAGTCCTGAACACTTTCGCAGTGTGCAATGGCTTTACGCAGTATGGGTAGCTGCGCCTGTTCGAATTTCATGTCACAGTTGAGCATTTCTTCGGCGTGTTCGCCAATGCTTAGCTGGTGCAGTTTTTGTAGGTTGGGTAAGCCTTCAAGGAATAAAATACGTTCGATAATTTGATCAGCTTGCTTCATGTCCTTAATGGACTTTTTGTAGGCTTTGTCGTTTAGCTGATTGAGTCCCCAATTTTTGAACATGCGGGCATGTAGAAAAAACTGGTTAATGGATGTTAATTCTGAGGTCAGTACTTCGTTGAGATGGGAAATCACTCCTTTTCCGGCTTTCATTTGTTGCCTCCTTTAAGAGTTTTTTATCAGTTTATAACAAAAATAATACATCATATTTTTGTGTAATCAACTGATTTTAAAGGGATATTGGTAGCATTAACGCGAACGATTATCGTTTTTTAGGTAACTGTTTGATTTGCTTGAAAGCAGTGCTTTGACGGCTCGTTTTGCCGGTAGAGAATATTTCGCGATGCTGGGGTAATCGGTGTGTTAGAAAGTGGAAATAGCAGGTGTCTGGATTATATTGCGGCGTAACACAGTGAGTTTATGGCGCGATTGTCTTCATGGTACTGTTGAATGATCTGTTTGGCTGTTTTGCAGCATTGCCCACAGTTTCGGCCAACGTCTAAGCGGTTTGCGATGTCACGGAGGTTGCTGGCGTTATTATCCAACTCTTTAATAATTTGTGATTCAGTGACGGCACTGCATACGCAAACAAACATATCTTGGACTCTGGCGGTGTATATTTATGCTAATGATAATTATTCTCGTTAAGATTATCAAGTGCGTTTGTTTTTGCCTGCTTATTTTTCACCTTGTCCTGAGCATGGTTTGTTTAGAAATGGTGATTTGATATCCGCTGCCGGACTCTATCATGTGGTGTGTATTTCTAATAATATGTAGTCTGAAATTCACCTCTACTTTAGATATAACAGGCATCGAGTGAGCGAAATATTATTACAGGGCGTTGACCTGTGCTGTGAGCGCGGTAGTCGTGTGCTTTTTGAATCCTTAAATATTGAGGTCTGTGCCGGCGAAGTACTGCAGATTGAAGGTGCCAACGGTAGTGGTAAAACCACTTTGCTCAGAGTATTAACAGGCCTTAGTGAAGCCGTTGAGGGCGAAGTCCGTTGGCGCGGCCAGCCGATACGACGGGTGCGTGAGAGCTATCATCTTGAAATGCACTATTTGGGGCACGCGGCGGGTATTAAGGAGGCTTTGACAGCACGGGAGAATCTACGCTGGCACGCTGCTTTACAGGGTGTTGCTATCAGTGATCAAGCTGGCGCAAGCAAGGTTGATGAGGCGCTTGCTAAGGTGGGCCTGCGCGGTTATGAAGATGTCCCCTGTTATACGCTTTCGGCCGGTCAACAGCGGCGAGTGAATCTTGCGCGCTTGTATTTGTTGCCGGCTAAATTGTGGGTTTTGGATGAGCCTTTTACAGCCATTGATAAAAAAGGTGTGGCGGCGATTGAAGCTTTGCTAACGCATCGGGCTCAGCAGGGTGGCGCGGTTATTTTAACGACTCATCAGGCGCTCCATAATGTGCCTGGGCTGCGTAAACTGGAGCTAAAATGAACACTCCAGAAGATTTATTGTCACCTCAATCTACCAGTAAAGAGCCGCTCAAAGTGGGTATTTTTAAAGCAGTCATTGGTCGTGATATAACGGCGGCCTTTAGGCATCCCAGTGACTTGGTGAACCCACTGATTTTTTTTGTCGTGGTGATCACGCTGTTCCCCTTGGCGGTGAGTTCGGACAGCGTATTTTTGAGTGATATTGCCCCTGGGGTGTTGTGGGTGTCAGCGCTGTTGGCGACGTTATTGTCGTTGGATATGTTGTTTCAGTCAGATTTTCAAGATGGCACCTTAGAGCAGATGCTGTTGTCTGGTCAGCCATTGTACAACGCGGTGCTTGCTAAGGTAATGACGCACTGGTTGCTCTCTGGGCTGCCATTAACGCTGTTGTCGCCGCTATTGGCGGTAATGCTCTTTTTGCCAATTGAGGGCATAAAAACATTGCTGCTGACGTTGTTGTTAGGTACGCCAGTACTCAGTTTTATTGGCGCTATTGGCAGTGCGCTAACGGTAGGATTAAGAAAAACGGGCTTGTTGTTGTCACTGCTGGTGCTGCCCTTGTATATTCCGGTGTTGATCTTTGCTTCTGGTGCGGTACAGGCAGCTGTATCTGGACAGTCTGTTGCCGGTCATTTAGCATTTTTGGGCGCTATTTTGGCACTAACAATGGTGCTGGCACCATTGGCAATTGTGGTGGCCTTACGAATTAGCCTTAGCAACTAAAGATCTGTGCGTCTAGAAGGTTACAGCTCACAGACTTGGCAATTACTTTGAGATCTCAGGAATAATGTAACGAGCGAAGCCAAGACTAGGCAAAAATAGGCGTAAAAGCGGACGACTGCATGGGTGCAGGGGCTAGGGCAACGCAGGAAGCTAACGCCGCGTTTACCAATGTAAATGAGCATTTTAAGCCTATTTTTAATAACGTATTGGTGAGCACAATAGTTATGCGGAGGTCTCTTTTATAGAGATGTATTAAAAATGTGGTGTTGGTTTCACAAATTAGGTTCGCCAAAATGGTTCTACGCAATCAGCGGCCGCTTGCTGCCATGGTTCTCGGTAGCGGCGTTGTTGCTGCTGGTGGTTGGTACAGTGTGGGCATTGTTGTTTGCGCCACCCGATTATCAGCAGGGTAATAGCTATCGCATTATTTATATTCATGTGCCGGCGGCATTGCTGGCGCAGTCAGGTTATTTGCTGATGGCGATTGCTGGCGCAGTGGGGCTGATTTGGAAAATTAAATTAGCGGATATGGTGGCTAAAAGCTGTGCCCCTATTGGCGCGTCCTTCACGTTGTTGGCGCTTATAACGGGTGCAGTGTGGGGTAAACCGACTTGGGGTGCTTGGTGGGTGTGGGATGCACGCTTGACCTCCATGTTGGTGCTATTGTTTTTATATTTGGGGGTGGTGGCGTTACAATCGGCCTTTAGCGATCGTAACCAAGCGGCTAAAGCCAGTGCTCTGTTGGCTTTGGTCGGGTTGGTTAATATTCCGATTATCAAATACTCCGTTGACTGGTGGAATACCCTGCATCAACCGGCCAGTCTATCGCTGATAGAGAAACCGTCGATGCCCGCTGATATGTGGCTGCCGTTATTGCTGATGGTGGCTGGTTTCTACTGCTTCTTTGCGGTGGTTTTGTTGCTGCGCACACGGGTTGAATTGCTCGAGCGCGAACGGCGCACGGGTTGGGTTAAAGAGATACTGAAATAATGACTTTTCAATTTGCAGATTTTGCTGAATTTATTGCCATGGGTGGTCATGGTTTCTACGTTTGGGTTGCCTATGGCGTTGCCCTGTTGGTATTTACCTTTAATGTGCTAGTGCCCACGTTTAAACGTCGGCGTTTTGTTATTGAGCATGCGCGCGAACTACGTCGGGAGGCTTTAAATGCATCCGATTCGTAAACAACGATTGATGATGGTGTTGTTCATTGTTGGTGGTATTAGTATTGCTGTGGGGCTGGGCCTGTTTGCCCTGCAGGAAAATGTTAATTATTTCTATTCGCCTTCGGAAATTATTGAGGGTAAAGCACCGCAGAACCAATTAATTCGTGCCGGTGGAATGGTGGTGGATGGCAGTGTTAAGCGTGATTCAGACAGCCTCAAGGTAGCGTTTCAGATCACTGATTATGCGCACACGGTGACGGTTGAATATGAAGGTATTCTGCCGGACTTATTCCGTGAAGGGCAGGGCATCGTCTCGCAGGGACGGTTGCGGGGAGATCGTTTAATGGCGGTTGAAGTGCTCGCTAAGCATGATGAGAAATATATGTCTCCCGAGGTGGCTGAAGCGCTGGAAAAGGCGGGTGTTGATCCGCAGCAATATAATCAATCAAAACCCTAAAACCTTTTTGTAGAGATCTCAGCATAACGTAACGAGCGAAGCCAAGACTAGGCAAAAAGAGGCGCAAAAGCGGAGTTTACTGTTGTAAATGAGCATTTTAAGCCTGTTTTTAACAACGTATTGGTGAGCGCAGTAGTTATGCTGAGGTCTCTTGTAATAAACTCCGGATATTAGCCATGTTGCCTGAACTTGGACATTTTTCACTCTCTTTGGCGCTGTGCTTGGCGATCTTATTGGCTGTAGTGCCGTTGCTAGGTGCGGCACGCTGTAATCAGCTGTGGATGAGTTATGCGCGGCCACTGGCATGGGGGCAATTTTTCTTTTTAGTAATCAGTTTTATCTGTTTGGTTGCAGCCTTTGTGGCAGATGATTTTTCCGTTGCTTACGTGGCGAATAATTCCAATACAGCGCTGCCGGTAGCCTTTAAAGTCAGCGCCGTATGGGGAGCGCATGAGGGTTCATTATTGCTGTGGGTGCTAATTCTCAGTGGTTGGACCTTTGCGGTGAGTGTTTTTAGTCGCAAATTACCCGATGACTTGGTGGCTCGGGTGTTGGCCGTGATGGGTATGATCAGTGTTGGTTTTCTGCTGTTTACGCTACTAACGTCGAATCCCTTTGAGCGTTATTTGCCGCAAATGCCTATGGAGGGTGCTGATCTTAATCCGTTGTTGCAGGATGTTGGTTTGATTGTGCATCCACCGATGCTGTACATGGGATATGTGGGCTTCTCGGTGGCTTTTGCCTTCGCTATTGCGGCGTTACTGGGTGGTCAGTTAGATGCGGCTTGGGCCCGTTGGTCTAGGCCTTGGACAAATCTGGCTTGGGTGTTCCTTACCTGCGGTATTGTGCTGGGTAGTTACTGGGCTTATTACGAACTAGGCTGGGGCGGTTGGTGGTTCTGGGATCCCGTTGAAAATGCCTCGTTTATGCCTTGGCTGGTGGGCACGGCACTGATTCATTCCTTGGCGGTAACCGACAAGCGAGGAGCATTTAAAAACTGGACGGTGCTGCTGGCAATTTTTGCTTTCTCGCTGAGTTTGTTAGGCACTTTTTTGGTACGTTCCGGTGTCTTGACCTCCGTGCATGCTTTTGCCACTGACCCTGAACGTGGTGTGTTTATACTCATATTCCTGGTGTTGGTGATTGGTGGTTCATTAACGCTTTATGCGCTGCGTGCGCCAGCAGTATTGAGTAAACCGGTGTTTGGCTGGTGGTCACGAGAGGTATTGTTGCTGGTGAATAATGTCATTCTAGTGGTGGCGGCGATCACGGTATTGTTAGGGACACTGTACCCTTTAATTATTGATGCACTGGGCAAGGGGCGTATCTCTGTGGGGCCGCCCTATTTTAATGCCATGTTTGTGCCATTAATGAGTTTGTTATTTGTCTTTATGGGTTTTGCGGCCAGTTCTAAGTGGAAAAAAACCACCATGGCATCCAGCAAACTACAACTTTTGGCTGCCTCTGTGGTGAGCTTGTTGTTGGCGGTATTATTACCTATTTGGTACGGCACTCAGTTTAGTTTAACGGCTGCTTTTGCGGTGTTAATGAGTCTATGGATTATGCTGACCGGCCTGCTGGATGTGCGCGCTAAGTTGGTTCAAGGTAGTGGCTCAATGGTGAAGCGTTTGCAGCGCTTATCACGTAGCTATTGGGGCATGCAATTAGGCCACTTGGGTATTGCTACGTGTATTATTGGCGTCGCCTTTACCTCTATTTACAGTGACCAACGGGATGTCAAACTAACGCCGGGTGAATCGGTGACGGTACAGCAGTATCAATTTGTTTTTGAAGGTGTGCGTCCGGTCCGCGGCCCTAATTTTGACGCCGAGGAGGCACAGATACGTGTTTACCTTGATGGCCAGGCGCAGTATCTACTGCAACCACAAAAACGACGGTACCGCGCGAGTGGCCAGACCATGACGGAAGCCGCAATTGAATCAGGCTTTAGCCGCGATCTTTACGTTGCCTTAGGTGAGCGCTTGGAGGGTGATGCTTGGGCGGTGCGAGTGCACTATAAAGCCTTCGTTAACTGGATTTGGTTGGGTGGTTTGGTGATGGCACTGGGTGGTTTGTTAGCGTTATTGGATAAACGTTATCGTATCCGTGAGCGGCAATCTGTGGCCGCTCAAGCGGCGTCAGCAGCCCTTGTGGAAGAGGGTGCTGGGATATGAAGCGGCTGTATTTATTTATCCCATTGGTCATCTTTATTGCTTTGGCGCTACTGTTTTCTAAGGGGCTGAAACTGGATCCTACGGCAATGCCATCAGCACTGATTGATCAGCCGGTACCGGCGTTTAGTTTGCCTTCGTTGAGTTCTGAACAGCGACTGTTAACGCGTGACGATTTACTTGGCGAAGTGAGTTTGCTCAACGTTTGGGCCACTTGGTGTCCCTCTTGCCGACATGAACATCCCTATTTAATGGAGTTGGCGGATCAAGTCCGAATTATTGGCATTAATTATAAGGATGATCGTGCTGCTGCGCTGCTGTGGTTAAGCGCATTGGGCGACCCCTACGCGTTTAACGTGTTTGATCAAGACGGTACCTTAGGTGTTGATCTTGGAGTGTTTGGCGCACCTGAAACCTACATTATTGACCCGCAGGGCATGGTGCGTTACAAGCATGTGGGCGTGGTCAATGAGCGTGTTTGGCTAGAGCGTTTAAAACCGCTGGTGGTGAAGTTACTAGCAGAGGCCGATAGCTAATGAAACGACTGTTCTTAGCGTTGTTATTACTGCTCAGTGCTGGATTGTCGGGAGCGGCATTGGCGGCGATTGATACCTACCAATTTGCGGATCAAGAAACCCGGCTGAGGTTTTATCAGCTCAATGATGAGCTGCGTTGTCCTAAGTGTCAGAATCAAGCGTTAGGTGATTCGAACTCACCCATCGCCATAGATTTACGCCGCGAGGTTCATCGCCTACTGGGTGAGGGTAACAGTGATCGCGAAATTAAAGATTACCTGGTGGCGCGTTATGGGGAGTATGTTTTGTATCGCCCGCAATTATCGTCTCACACGTTGATGTTGTGGCTCACTCCGTTGGCGTTATTGCTGATCGGATTGGCAGTGGTGTTGCTGATGGTTAAGCGCCGCAAAGCGCCGCATGGCACGTTAACACTGGATGCGACTGAACAGCAGCGCTTGAAGGCATTGCTGGCAGAGGATAAGGAATTAAAATGATCGATTTTTGGTTGTTGGTAGCGTTACTGGCTGTATCGGCGCTGTTATTTTTATGGTGGCCATTGATAACGCGTAAAGTGGGACCAAAAATATCGTCAGGTGCTCGTGTGCAGTTGAGTGCCGACAGCCGTCAAAGCCTCAACATGCAGGCCTTTGATAGTCAGTCTGCGGAGCTACAGGAAGAGCTACAGGCGGGGCGGCTTGAACAGGGCCAATATGCTGCGTTGCAAACTGAGTTGCAACGAAACCTGCTGGGTGATGTGTCTACGCAGTCTGCGGTCTTGCCGTCGGCTAGTGCGCCAAAAGGGAGTGGTTTGACTGCGTTATTATTCAGTGTGGCGGTGCTTTTCGGTGGTTTGGGCTTATATTTAAACTTGGGCAGTAGCGCCACACTGCAGCAAATGGCGGCGAAAGACAGCTTTGCGCAACAATTGGCGACGGCAGCACCGGAGCAGCGACTATTGTTGTTGGAGGCTGAATCACGACATGATCCACAGGACGCTGATGTGTGGTATGCCTTGGCAAATGTGTATTTTCAACGCCAACGTTTTGAAGATTCCATTAACGCTTATCAGCGTTTGCTGAGTTTGGTTGGTGAGCAGCCGGGCTTGTTGGCGGAGATTGCGCAGGCGCTGTTTTTTATACAGGGCAACCGGGTCACGGCTGAAGTTAAAGACCTTGCTGAACGGGCACTGCGGATACAGCCTGATAATGTTAGCGCACTGGGTCTGCTGGGCATTGAGGCCTTTGCCGCTGAGCGTTATTCGCAGGCCATTGAGGCCTGGCAAACGGCTCTTGAGGTGGCGCCCGATGCGCAGGGTTCTGAGGCATTGCGTCAGGGTATTGTGCGTGCTCAGCAGTTGTTAGCCGCTGCGCCGACTTCGCCTAGGGCACAAACAGTGGCTGCTAGCCTGACGCTACAGGTTAGTATTGATAAAGAGCTACGGCTGCAATTGAAGCCTGAGACAGCAGTGTTTGTGTTGGCGAAAGCAATTAATGGTTCGCCCATGCCGTTGGCCGTACAGCGTTTGCAGGTTAAGGACTTGCCGAGCGAGGTGATTTTAAATGACGGGATGGCGATGACAGCCGCTTTGAAACTGTCGTCAGTACAACAGGTTGAAGTGTTGGCGCGGGTCTCATTGAGTGGTCAACCACTACCTCAAACAGGCGATTTGCAGGGTCGCTTTGGGCCTGTTAATGTTAATGACCAACAGGCACCGATTAGGCTTGTTATTGATCAAATTATTCCATGAGGTCTCTCCACAAGAGCGGCTGAGATTTCTGTCAATAAGCCCGTTGTTAGGTTGTACTATTAATGTGAGACCTCAGCATAATTACTGCGCTCACCAATACGTTGTTAAAAATAGGCTTAAAATGCTCATTTACACCAGTAAACTCCGCTTTTGCACCTGTTTTTGCCTAGTCTTGGCTTCGCTCGTTACGTTATGCTGAGGTCTCAATGCGCTTAAAAAGTATTAAATTAGCCGGATTTAAATCCTTCGTTGACCCGACAACGGTGAAGTTCCCCAATAATTTAACAGCAGTAGTTGGCCCTAACGGCTGCGGTAAATCCAATATTATTGATGCGGTGCGATGGGTGATGGGCGAAAGCTCAGCAAAAACCCTGCGCGGCGACTCTATGGCCGACGTTATTTTTAGTGGTTCAACGGCACGAATGCCGGTTGGACAGGCCTCCGTCGAATTGATTTTTGACAACAGTGATGGCTCCTTGACCGGTGAATACGGTAAGTTTAGCGAAATTTCTGTGCGCCGCTTAGTCACTCGTGAGTTGCAGTCCAATTATTTTCTCAATGGCAGCAAATGTCGTCGTCGTGATATCCAAGATATTTTTCTTGGCACTGGCATGGGGCCGCGCAGTTATTCCATTATTGAGCAGGGCACTATTTCACGTTTTGTGGAGGCCAAACCCGATGAGTTGCGGCACTTTATTGAAGAAGCGGCCGGTATTTCCAAGTATAAAGAACGTCGTCGCGAGACTGAAAACCGTATCCGTCATACCAAAGAAAACCTTGATCGACTTAACGATATTCGTGAAGAAATGGATCGTCAGCTGCATCATCTGCAGCGTCAAGCCAAAGCCGCCGAGCAGTACGCTGAGTTAAAGCAACAGGCGCGTTCAGTTAAAGGTGAGCTGTTAGCGATTCATTGGCGAGCGCTGGATGAATCTGCCACTGGGCAAGAAAAACAACTGAGTGAACAAGAGGTACAGCTTGAGGCCGTGCATGCCGAACAGCGCAGTATTGAAACAGGTATTGAGAAACAACGAGCCGAGCAGAATGATCTGAGTGACGCGTACCAAAAGGTGCAGGAAAAGTTATATCAGGTAGGCACAGAGATTGCCCGTCAGGAACAGAATATTCAGCACCAGCAGCAACGCGCTAAGCAGTTAAGCGAAGAGCTGCTGCGGACCGAGTCAGGTAAAACACAGACCCTCAAAGACTTGCAGGGCGATGAACTCAAAGCGGCCACGCTACAGGCACAACAGCTTGAATTAGCGCCAAAGATAGCGACGCTGACAACAGCCGAACAGCATAGTGGTGAACAGCTAGCGTTGTCCGAAGCCGCGATGCAAGAGTGGCAGCAGAGCTGGGATGATTTTAACCAGCAAGCGGCTGAGCCGCGTCAGCGTGCCGAGGTTGAGCAGTCGCGTATTCAGCATTTGGAGCAGACGGCCGCAAAGTTACAGCAGCGTATTGATAAATTGCAGCAGGAAAAGGCCAGTGTTGGTGATGATCCTGACGATAGCCATGTTTTGGAATTGCAGCAACACATGAGTGTGCTGAACGAACAGGCAGAGCAGCTTAAGGCGCGAGTGTCAGACTTAGTACTACAGATAGGCCAGCAGCGCGAAAAAAACCAACAGGTGAGTCAAACGCTGGATCAGGCGCGACGCTCGATGCAGGAGTTACAGGGGCGACACGGTTCGTTGGAAACCTTGCAACAGGCTGCGCTAGGTAAAACCGATGCGCCAGTGGTGCAATGGTTGGAACAGAATCAGTTGCACAAACTGCCTCGCTTAGCTCAGCACTTAACGGTTGATGATGGTTGGGAACGTGCTGTGGAAACAGTGCTAGGTCACCATTTGCAGGGTGTGTGTGTCGAGGATATAGACAATCTGGCGGTGATGTTGGAGAACTTAACGCAAGGTAGTATTACCTTGCTCAATCGTGATCAGGTCTCAGCAGGCCCAGCGCAACAGTCCCTGCAGCCGTTACAGGATAAGTTTAATTCTCCTTGGAACCTCAGCTCGTTGCTGACGGGTGTTTATGTGGTCGATGAGCTGTCAGCTGCGTTGGCATTACGTGATCAGTTGGCGGCCCACGAATCGATCGTTTGTAAAGATGGTTTGTGGCTTGGTAGGGGCTGGGTTCGCGTGACCCGTGAGGCGGATGAGCAGGCCGGAGTGCTTGGGCGTCAGCAGGCGTTGCAGCAACTTGACGAAAAAATGACTGGGTTTGATGAAACCATTGAACAGCATAGTGTTGATCTTGATGCGGGCTTATTACAGTTAAAAAACTCTGAACAGGCCAGAGATGCAGCGCAGCAGGAATTAAATGACCTGTTACGACAACACGGTGAACTGGCATCGCAGCTGACCGCCCAGCAGACACGTATCGAACAGCTCAACATGCGCCGCCAGCATTTGGTTAAGGAGCTGGATGAGCAAACCGAACAGCTCAGCCAGGAACAGGCCAAGTTGGTAGCTTCTCGATCGGCGTGGCAACAGGCTTTGGCAACGATGGAGCTGGATACGGTGCGCAGAGAAGAGTTATTGGCGCTGCGTGATACCAACCGAGAGTTGTTGGATGATGTGCGTCAGCGCGCACGCCATGACCGAGAGTTGGCTCATCAGGCAGCGTTGCAACAACAGTCTATTAGTACCCAGCTGGAGGCGTTAACGCAGGGCGCAGAACGACTGCGCGCACAATTGCTTAGCCTCACTGAACGTGAAGCCAGCTTGCAGGTGCAGATGGGTGATTCGTCGGTACCGCTAGAGGCGCTTAAAGAGACACTGGAGAAGCAGCTTGAAAAACGTTTACAGCTAGACGAGCAGTTGAGTAAAGCGCGTGCTGAGGTAGAGCACGGTGATGTTCGATTAAGTCAGTTGGAGAGCAAACGTCAGCAAGCAGACCAACGCTCGGAGGCGGTGCGTAGTCAGCTGGAAGGTTGCAAAATTGAAGTACAGGGTTTGCGAGTACAGCGTGAAAATATAGAGGCTAAATTACGTGAGGCTAAGCAGAATTTGCATGAGATTTTGCAACAGCTCAGTAGTGATGCCGTGGTCACGGAATGGGAAAACAGCCTGACACAGCTGGAAAATCGACTTCAGCGTTTAGGGGCGATTAATTTGGCGGCCATTGATGAATACAAAGCGCAGTCGGAGCGTAAAAGCTATCTGGATGCGCAGAATGATGACCTTGTTGAAGCACTGACAACGTTGGAAAGCGCCATTCGTAAAATTGACCGTGAAACGCGCACTAAATTTAAAGAAACCTTCGATAAAATCAACAGCGGAGTACAGGACTTATTCCCAAAGGTATTTGGCGGTGGTCATGCGTATCTCGAATTGACTGGCGAAGATTTGCTTGATACCGGCGTGACCATTATGGCGCGCCCACCGGGTAAGCGTAACAGCACCATTCATTTGCTATCGGGCGGTGAAAAAGCATTGACGGCAATTGCACTGGTATTCTCCATTTTTCAGCTTAATCCAGCGCCTTTCTGTTTATTGGATGAAGTGGATGCACCACTGGATGATGCGAACGTGGGGCGTTTCTGCCGAATTGTGAAAGAGATGTCAGAAAGTGTGCAATTTATATATATTACCCACAATAAGGTGACCATGGAGATGGCAACCCATATGATGGGTGTCACTATGCATGAACCCGGGGTGTCACGATTGGTTTCTGTAAATGTTGATGAAGCCGCTGCATTGGTTGCGGTATAATGAGACCTCAGCATAACTCAATCACCGAGACGAAATGGCTAAAAAGACCTTACTTTTCGTTGGAAAACTTGGCAATAGCTTGCTATTACCTGCATTTCCCGCCTCAATTAAGACCTTTTTCCCTCATTTCTCTTTCGTCGCTGAGTTATGCTGAGGTCTCATAATAACTGACATAAATGACCGATTGAGTACGTTTTTCCAACAGTAGGTGCTTTAAGCAAACGCCGTTAGAAGATAAAAGAAAAATCGTGTAAAGGTCTCGTTAAAAAATTAATTGGTTAATAGACGATAGTGCTTATGGAATTTGGTTTACGTGAATGGCTTATATTAATTGGCGTTGTCGTTATTGTCGGCGTATTGCTGGATGGCACTCGTCGAGTGCGTTCTGGAGCGCGTGGCAAAATAAAAATGTCTCTTGATAAGAGCGCCAAGGTCACTGAAAAAGACAAAACGGACTACTTTAACGCTGAACTGCCCAATGGCGGTGCGCGCAGTGTGAAGCGCACTGTTAATGAGGGGGCAGCAGCGGTTGAGGCGTTTGATGTAGCTCACGAGTTACGTCCTGATCCACTGTTTGCTGATGAAGTCAGCGATGAGGTGGTAGATGAAGAGTCACAGACGCCGTTAGAAGTTACCGCTCAGGCCGATGCTGAGATTGAAAGCGAAGCAGAGGCAGCGGAAGATGTTGTTGACGAAACGGGTCATGAGGCAGCTGTGCAGGAAGAGTCAGCAAGCTATCAAGACGTCGAAGAAGTCATTGTCATAAATGTATTCTCTTTGGATGACAGTGGCTTTAAGGGCGCTGACTTGATGCGTGTTATCCTTGCCTGTGGCATGCGTTACGGCGACATGAGCATTTTTCACCGCACAGAAGAAGGTGATAAAGCTATTCAATTCAGTATGGCTAACGTCGTTAAGCCAGGCATTTTTGATCTGGATACGATAGATGGTACTTATACCCCAGGCGTGACCTTCTTTTTAAGTTTACCCGGTCCGAAGGATAGCCTTAAAGCGTTCGATTATATGCATGAAACAGCGCAATGTGTGGTGAAAAACCTCAATGGTGAGCTGAAGGATGAAATGCACAGTGCAATGACTCTGCAGACCATCGAACATTCTCGCCAAAAAATTCGTGACTACGAACGCCGACAGTTATCGTTGTTGCGTTAATTTATTCTAATCAATGAGCTCATTGTCCCTGTTAGAGCAAGATGTTCAGGCGTTACGCGCTGAAATCAATCAGCATAACTACCGTTATTATGTGCTGGATGATCCTCATGTGCCTGATGCAGAATATGATCGCTTGCTACGTCGTCTGCAAGACCTCGAAACACAAAACCCTCAACTCATTAGCGCTGATTCGCCGACTCAGCGGGTGGGTGCGCAACCGCTGTCAGTTTTTTCTGAAGTGGTGCATGAGATGCCAATGTTGTCGTTGGATAACGCCTTTGATGCCGATGAAATGGCTGGCTTTGAACGGCGCATCAAAGAGCGTTTAAAAAACGATGACGGCATCGAATTCGTGTGTGAACCTAAACTGGATGGTATCGCCGTTAGCCTGCTTTATGAAAATGGCTTGTTGGTGCGTGGCGCTACCCGAGGTGATGGTCGTAGCGGAGAAAATATCACCCAAAATTTACGTACTATTCCCTCCATCCCTCTCAAGTTAATGGGCAGCGGTTGGCCAGCTCGTCTGGAGGTAAGGGGTGAGGTGTATATGCCTAAGGCGGGTTTTGAGAAGCTCAATCAGAAGGCCTTAGCCGCAGGCGACAAACCCTTCGTTAACCCTCGTAATGCGGCGGCAGGTAGCTTGCGGCAGTTAGACTCAAAAATAACCGCTCAGCGGCCTTTGGAAATGTGTTGTTACAGCGTTGGTGTGGTTGAGGGCGGCGAGCTACCGGGCAATCATAATGATGTATTGCAGCAGTTACACCAATGGGGTTTTCGTATTAACGATCAAATGGCGGTGGTGCAAGGAATCGCGGAGTGTATTAGTTATTATCAGCAATTAGAGCAGCTTCGCGATCAATTACATTATGATATTGACGGCATTGTATTCAAAGTTAATGTACTAAATTTGCAGCAACAGTTGGGTTTTGTCTCCCGTGCGCCACGCTGGGCCATTGCCTATAAGTTTCCCGCCCAAGAGGAAATAACTCAGTTGTTGGGCGTCGAGTTTCAGGTAGGACGAACCGGTGCGGTGACCCCCGTGGCGAGACTGAAACCGGTGTTTGTTGGTGGTGTGACGGTGAGTAACGCCACTCTGCATAATGGCGATGAAATTGAACGTTTGGGTGTACGTATTGGTGATGCGGTGGTGATACGCCGCGCCGGTGATGTGATTCCTAAGGTGGTACAAGTGGTGCTGTCGCGTCGGCCCGAAGGCGCTCAGGCGATTGTTTTTCCAAGCCAATGCCCAGTGTGTGAAACGGCCGTTATTCGCAGTGAAGGCGAGGCAGTAGCGCGTTGTAGCGGCGGCTTGTATTGCGCCGCACAACGCAAGCAAGCGATTAAACACTTTGCCTCACGAAGGGCGTTTGATGTTGAGGGTTTGGGCGATAAGTTGGTGGAGATGCTGGTTGATAAGCAGTTAATCAACAGCGTGGCGGACCTGTTTCATCTTGAAAAAACGGCCGTCAGTGGACTCGAGCGTATGGGCGAAAAGTCCGCACAAAACCTATTGGATGCGTTGGCTAAAAGTAAAAGCACAACCTTGGCGCGGTTTATTTACGCACTGGGTATCCGCGAGGTGGGTGAGGCGACGGCTCAACACTTAGCTAGTCACTTTGGTTCACTGGAGGCGTTAATGCAGGCCCCGCATGACACCTTGCTAACGGTGGCTGATGTTGGCCCTATTGTGGCTAATCACATCCAGATCTTTTTCCAGCAACCACATAATCAGGAAATTATCAGTGCGCTACTTGCGGAGGGGATCAATTGGCCTCAGCAAGTTGCTAACGTAGACGAGGCCGTTCAGTTACCGTTAGCAGGACAAACCTGGGTATTGACCGGTGCGTTGGAGGAGCTAACGCGAGATCAGGCGAAACAGCGACTGATGGCACAGGGTGCTAAGGTCAGCGGTAGCGTTTCCGCTAAAACACACTGCGTGGTTGCTGGTGCGAGTGCCGGCTCTAAGCTAGCTAAAGCTCAAACACTCGAGATTAAGGTGATTGATGAGGCCGCGCTGTTAGTGCTGTTACAGGGGCTTGAGAGCAATTCCGGGGGCAGTGTACTTAATTCCCTTCGCTGCTCTGGCGGAACAAGCCGTATTGGACATTTCCCCTGAACTTCCGGACATGTCAAATATAAGGAACAAGGCGATGGCTAGGATGGCCTAGCGTAGTTATTCCAAACGCCCCCCGTCACCCTACCCAAGGTGGCAATGGCCACCAGATTTTTTATTAACGGACTGCTAGTTTTGCTCAGCCTGCTCGAGGCGTTTTATACGGTTGTAACGTACAAACAGCATGGTGGCGATAAACAGGGTGATGCTGGAAATACTTTCTAAGCTGGCAAAAAGTATGTCAAAGCCCAGTGACAAATTGAGCACGGCTTTGATGATGTACAGTAGTAATACGCAGCTCATCCACAGGCACGCCATACTGTTACGACGCAACAAGCCGGGTAGAAAAATCAGCAGGGGTATGATTTGAATGAGTAATAAGCCCAAATTATCCAACGCAGGCCCTTTGGCAATCCAACCCGTGAGTAGTGCGGCCAGTAGTGCGGCATAACTTAGCAGTGTGATACGGTGACTGAGTTGTACGCGTTTGGTGAGATCCACTAATTTTCTCCCTGCTGTGTTAATTGGAGCGCCAGCGTTGCTAAGCGCTTGCCTTGAGTGTGGCAAATCGCTCGTTCATCGTCACTCAGGGGGTAGTTGTTGTCACTGCCTGCGACGTGAGTGGCACCATAGGGCGTGCCGCCGCCGGTCGTGCTGAACAGTGCGGTTTCGCTGTAGGGTACACCGCTGATTAGCATGCCGTGGTGTAGCAGAGGCAACATCATACTGAGCAGGGTGGTTTCTTGACCGCCGTGCAGGCTGGAGGTGGAAGAAAACACGCTGGCGGGTTTGTTGATCAGCGCGCCGCTGAGCCATAGGCTACTGGTGCCGTCGATAAAATACTTCAGCGGTGCGGCCATGTTGCCAAAACGGGTTGGGCTGCCCAGTGCTAAACCTGCGCACTGACGTAGGTCCTCTTCGCTGCAATACAGGGCATCATTTTCTGGAATGGTATCGGCGACGGCTTCGCAAACTGTCGACACTGCGGGCACAGTGCGTAAGCGGGCATCAACACCAGCGACTTCATTAATACCGCGGGCAATATGTTCTGCCATCTGTGCTGTGGCACCGTGGCGGCTGTAATAGAGAACCAGTATGTAGGGTGTTTGTGTGGTCATTATAAAATCTCCAGCACCTGTTCTGGTGGGCGACCTAAGGCGGCTTTACCATTGGCAACGACGATGGGGCGTTCTATCAGTTTTGGAAAGTCGTGCATGGCTTGAATCAATGTCGCTTCGCTCAATCCGCTATCGTTGAGTTTGTTATCTTTATAGGCATCTTCACCTTTACGTAGCAGCTCACTTGCGGCCATTCCCAACTGGCCTAATAACGCGGTGAGTTTTGCAGTGCTAGGTGGGGTTTCCAGATAGAGTACAATTTCGGGGTCAATATTTCGTTCGGTGAGCAGTGCCAGCGTTTGACGTGATTTTGAACAACGTGGATTATGGTAAATAGTGACAGTGCTCATGGGGCTTGTTCTCCGAAGGTCTCTCAACATAGAATCAGTTGCAGATTTTAATGTATTTTGGGTCATCAATGTGAAAATAAAACAGTTAGTAAAGAGATTTAGCCTTGGCCTGCTGCTAGTGACTCTGCTTAACGCCTGTGGCCAGCCTGAATTTGTCGATTCAGAAGGTAACGGCTTTGAGTGGCAAGATTTTCAAGGTCAGTGGCTGGTGGTTAATTATTGGGCCGAGTGGTGTGCGCCCTGTCGGGAGGAAATCCCTGAATTAAATGCTTTGCATACCAAGGCAGGTTGGCAGGTGCTAGGTGTTAATTTTGACCGTCCACCATTAACAGAATTACGCCGCCAGATGAGCGCTCTAGGTGTAGATTTTCCGGTGCTGCAAAGCGAGCAGGGCCAACGATTACGTGAGCTAACGCCGCGAGTTTTACCGGCCACCTATGTGTTTGACCCACAGGGGGTGTTGCGACGCACACTGTTGGGACCACAAACACAGGCCAGTATCGAGTTAGTAATGACAGCGGGTGGTGAAAAAATTGAGTAGCAGGGCTGTGCGCGTGAACTCTGTATGGGTGAGCCTTGTCTTAGCAATGTGTTTTTTCGAATTCTCTACAGGATTTAATAAATTTTATAGGAAATAAGCCTAATGAAACTGAGTGTGTTTTTTGTTATTCCGTTGTGTTTTTTTGTGGTTGCATGCGCCTCTAATCCTTCTGCCGTAATTTATACTCGTGATCAGGCAATGGTTGTGCAACAGGTGAAATTTGGCACGATTCTGTCGGTGCAGCAGGTTAACATTGAGGGTGCTCAAAGTGGTGTCGGTGCGGCCGCCGGTGCAGTCGTTGGTGGTATTGCTGGTAGCAGTGTGGGTGATGGTCGTGGTAGCGCCGTTGCTGCTGTGTTGGGTAGTGTGGCTGGCGGTATGCTCGGCAGTAAAATTGAAAATTCGATCTCTAAAAAAAGTGGCGTAGAACTCTCTGTGGAGCTGGATGACGGCCAGATCATTTCCGTGGTACAGGAAGGCGAAGAGGCCTTTATGGTTGGTGATCGGGTGCGGTTATTAACGCGTGATGGGGTGGCGCGTATTAGCCGTTAAGTAATTTACTCACCTTGCCTGCAGTTGGCAGATAAGGTGAGTAGGCAGTTTAGGCCCAAGTTTAGCTTTAGCTGCTTAGTTGAGTCTGCACAAATGCAACCGCTTCATCGGCGACTAAATCCTGGCGCTGCTGGCTGCGGCGTTCCTGATATTCAATTTGGTTTTCCTTGAGGCCGCGCTCACTGATGACTAAGCGGTGTGGAATACCAATTAAATCCATGTCAGCAAACTTAACACCGGGGCTGGTTTTTTTGTCACGGTCGTCCATTAACACCTCTATTCCTAATGCGCTGAGCTGTTGATAGATTCGGTCGGCCGTTTCCTTTACCAATGCGGATTTATCATAATTCATCGGTACAATGCCGATTTGGAAGGGTGCCAAACCGGCTGGCCAGATAATGCCTTTGTCATCATTGTTTTGCTCGATAGCCGCAGCAACCACACGGGTTACGCCAATACCGTAGCAACCCATGGTCACGACCTGTTTTTTTCCTTTATCGTTCAGTACCGTGGCATCCATGGCGGCGGCGTATTTCTGCCCGAGTTGGAAGATATGGCCCACTTCAATACCGCGTTTGAAGATGAGTTTACCTTTACCACAGGGTGATGGGTCACCGGCAACGACTTCGCGAATATCGG
>Ga0233427_10001266_pt1 | contig 28062 bp, 25 predicted proteins | sample SI_118_April2016_5_FD_179885 | JGI IMG/M metagenome (GOLD analysis project Ga0233427, IMG submission 179885) | Seawater microbial communities from Saanich Inlet, British Columbia, Canada - SI_118_April2016_100_MG | ecosystem: Environmental > Aquatic > Marine > Inlet | place: Canada: British...
GCATCTATTTATGGGGAATTCATGTGAAGAAGGTTTCGTTATTCGTTGATGTACAAAATATTTATTACACAACAAAATCAGCATATCAAAGTCATTTTGATTACAACAAGTTTTGGAGTCAGGCAACCAAGGATAGACAAATCGTCACCGCAAGAGCCTACGCGATAGATCGGGGAGACAAAAAACAAATAGAATTTCAAAATATCCTAAGAGCGATCGGTTTCGACGTCCAACTCAAGCCGTTTATTACCAGACGGGACGGCTCGTCTAAAGGAGATTGGGACGTTGGCATCACAATTGATGTTATGGAATATGCGCCAGAATCCGATATTATTGTTTTGGCATCTGGTGATGGTGATTTTAATTTACTGCTAAAGAAAATTAAGGCCAAATTCAACACCGACAGTGAGGTGTATGGCGTCCCCCAACTAACTGCCGCGTCTCTAATTGCAGAGGCGACAACATTTAGGCCAATAGACGCTGAACTTCTTCTTTGTTAAGCGAGATTTCTCACCCTCTTCTTCCCTATTCGGACTAAGCGGTGTTGCTGGCGCCAAAAGGTTTACGGTGCACGGTGCTGGGAGTACTGGGAGTGTTGGAATGCTGGACTGCTGGAATGCTTCACGCATGACTGATCTGCTTATCTAGGAAAATCCGTGTTACCGTCAATATTACGAGCACCAATAATAAGGGGCATCCTATGAAAAGTACCCAAAAGGTCGTGCACCGCATTCTGGCAAGCCTTATTGATCTTGTGTGCCTTGCGTAACAACATCGTTATTTGGGTTTAAGATAGCACCTTCAATGATTCAAACCCTAGAAGAGAGCCTGCTGCCTTTATGGCTGCCAATGTCGTCAATTTCATAATGATGATTGGCGAACAACGAGAATCAATAACTGTGCGCGTTACGATTAAAGCGGATATTGGTAGCGCAGAGTGACCTTGGAAGACTACCCAGATGAACAAAACAGATAAGAGTCAAAACCAAGCCGAACCCGGTGTTTCAAGTGACTCTGTGGCCATTGTTGGTGCAGGCTTAATCGGCCGGGGGTGGGCCATTGTGTTTGCCCGTGCCGGATGGCAAGTCAAGCTGTATGACCTCGACGTAGGCGCATTGGATGTTGCAAAAAAGGAAATTGCAAATCAATTGCAAATGCTAGTCAGCCACGGCCTTGGTTCTTCGCCTGATCTGATTATTCAAAAGATTCATTTTGAATCCGATCTGGCAACCGCGCTGACCGATGTTGGCTACGTGCAGGAATGTGGCCCCGAGGTGCTTGATGTAAAGCAGGCGCTTTTCAGTGAGCTTGATCGTCTGAGCGCGCCACATGCTATTTTAGCGAGCTCCACTTCTGGTTTTATGGCGTCCGAATTTGCAGCCCACCTCAGCGGGCGTCATCGGGTGCTGGTGGTGCATCCCGTTAATCCACCACATCTGGTGCCATTGGTAGAAATCTCTCCCGCAAAATGGACTGATCCAGACATCACTCAAACAGCCCACCAAATCATGAGTGCGGTTAAGCAAACACCGATCACGGTGCAAAAAGAGATTCCCGGATTTATTCTTAACCGTTTGCAAGGCGCGTTACTGAATGAGGCTTTGCGCCTGGTTCAGGGCGGGTATGTCACCCCCCAAGATGTTGATAAAACCATGCGTGATGGTCTGGGCTTGCGTTGGTCATTTATGGGGCCGTTTGAAACCATTGACTTGAACGCACCCGCCGGACTGGCTGACTACGCACAACGCTATGGCAAGATGTACCACGTTATGGCGGCGAGTCAATCTACGCCGCCGGATTGGGACAAATCATCCGTAGCCGGCATTGATGCTACTCGTCGGAAAGTCCTTAAGCGTGACGATATCGGCCAACGCCAAGACTGGCGAGACAATCGTCTGGCAGCGCTCGTCGCCCACAAATCCAAGCAGGAGAATTGACCCGTGGCTAAGCCAAGACACAAAGTTATCATTACCTGTGCCGTAACTGGCGCAATTCATACACCCAGCATGTCACCGTACCTTCCGGTTACGCCTGATGAAATAGCAGCCGCCGCGATTGCGGCTGCCGAGGCGGGGGCGGCTATTTTACATTTACATGCCCGCGATCCGGTAACCGGACAACCGACACAAGATCCGGATGTGTTCGAAAAGTTCCTGCCACGTATCAAACAAGCAACCGATGCGGTGATTAATATCACTACAGGCGGCAGTCCGCACATGACAGTGACTGAGCGCATGCAGCCTGCTGCGGTGTTTAAACCAGAAGTCGCTTCGCTCAATATGGGATCAATGAACTTTGGTTTGTATCCCATGTTAAAGCGCTTCTCCGAGTTTAATCACGAATGGGAACGCCAGCATTTGGAAAATTCACGGGATCTGGTGTTCAAAAATACCTTTGCAGATATCGAAACCATTTTGCGCATTGGTAATGAAAATGGCACACGTTTTGAGTTTGAATGTTATGACATTTCTCATTTGTACAATCTGGCACATTTCGTTGATAGAGGATTAGCCAAAACACCTTTGTTTATTCAATCGGTGTTTGGTTTACTGGGCGGCATCGGTGCACACCCTGAAGATCTTATGCACATGAAGCGCACCGCAGACCGATTGTTTGGTGATGATTATCAGTGGTCAATACTCGGGGCGGGACGTAATCAAATTCCACTGGCGTCGCAAGGCTTGGCACAAGGCTCCAATGTACGGGTAGGCCTGGAAGATTCTCTTTGGATCGCCCCGGGTGAACTGGCCCAAACCAACGCCGATCAAGTCAGTAAGATTCGTCAAGTTATCGAAGGCTTATCCTTTGAGGTGGCAACACCGGATGAGGCGCGCGCGACGCTGCAACTTAAAGGCGCCGATCAGGTGGCATTTTAATTATCAGGAGTGTTTGACATAAATTCTTTAAGAATCAGCGCCTATTTACATGGTTGAAACAATGAGTATGGTTAAGGATTTGCGGGTATTGGTCACAGCGGGCGCCGGCGGTATCGGGTTGGCCATTGCCCAGACTTTTGCCCGAGAAGGCGCACGGGTGCATATCTGCGATATATCCAAACAGGCATTAGCTGATTGCGCCACAGCACATCCTGACTGGGGTATAACCGACTGCGATGTATCGCAAGAGGCGCAAGTCGCTCAATTATTTGAAGAGGTTAGTCGTCAAATGGGCGGGCTTGACGTACTTATCAATAACGCTGGAATAGCCGGTCAAACAGGGGGTATCGAAGAGTTGTCCAGTGACAAATGGCGCCAGACTATCGATATAAACCTAAACGGTCAGTTTTATTGTGCGCGCCTCGCTGTACCCATGTTAAAGCAATCTGACAATGCTTCAATTATCTGCCTGTCCTCGGTGGCCGGTCGTTTGGGTTATGCGTACCGTACGCCCTACGCGGTAACCAAATGGGCCATCATTGGTTTGATTAAAAGCCTGGCGATCGAGCTGGGGCCACAAGGGATCAGGGTTAACGCCTTGTTGCCCGGTATTGTGGAAGGGCCTCGAATAGAGCAGGTTATTTCCGCAAGGGCAAAAACGGTGGGAGTTTCTTATGAAGAGATGGAGCAAGAATACATCAATAAGGTTTCCCTTCGAAAAATGGTGACGGCGCAGGATGTTGCCAATCAAGCACTGTTTCTTTGCTCGCCTTTGGGGGCCAAAATTTCAGGTCAGCCGATCAGTATTTGTGGAAATGTGGAGTACTTGTAGTTTCTTGGTTTCGCTGAATAAGTGCCATTGGTTATTTAACCCGTAAAACGGATTCTGAGATACCCGCACAAAATTGAGAGTCATCTCTCGTCACATTCTGTATCCAATCACTTTTAGAAAATCCGGGCCATGACAGGGCCTCGGTCGCTGTGTTTGACCACAACGATGGTGCATTCCCAGAGCAAATACTTAATTAACGAAATTCCGGATATCCAAGCGCCCAGTGCCTGCCATTAGCGCAAAGACGCCCCAACCGGCCTTTACCGCTTAAAGGCCTGCATCAGGCGACCTGATTCGCTATCTCCTGGGGGGTTATCAACCGACAGTGTGGTATTCAGGTTATCCTGGGTTTTTATATCCCCTCCAGCGTGGCGAGGCGGTATAAAACCGGCCATCAGAAAAGTCTTCAGCCGATCTGCAGGGTAATAAGCCGCGGTGGTTTTGGGCAGTGCGCCCCCTTAACTCGCGCCGTAATGGGCCTTCCGCTGGGTCTCAAAAAGCGTTCGTCAGACGCTGAATCAGATAATGTCCCCAATTCGCCAATAGCTAGCTTCGCTCTGTTGGGGCTTATCACTACGCTCCCACCAGGCGTTCTGTAGCGTCCCATAATGGGTGGAAGCCACGCTATCAACAGCTTAAAGAGGTGCCATGATTCGCGTAATGAGGCTTGTACCAAACCCGCAATGGTGCCCTGGCTGGCTAGGCTGATGACATTATCAGCAACGCTCACTGAAAACACATGCCTATTGCTTGGTTGGTTATTTCTGACTATTGATCAAAAATGAATTAAAATTAAACACTCATGAAACTTGGCTACTTGCTCTTTACGGCGCTTGGTTTGATCGTCTGTATTGCAATCTTCTGGATCGGTTGGAAACTCGCCTGGAAGGGTGCTGACGATGATCCACATGTTAAATAGTCTTTCGCCCCGCACCCAATCGACGCTCGCTTTTTGCATGTGTGCGCTGCTATTTCAGGAATAACCTATGCGATTCACTATAATTCTCTTGCTGATTATCTCGCTGGTCGGTTGCGTTTATCCCTTTTTCGCATCCGCTTGACTGATTGGGCTTAATTGAGCTTTGTACACTGCACGCATCCTTGCCGGCCTGTTGTGCGTGTCTTGCCTTGGCGGTTACTTTTTTAGCAACGACCTGCGCTGGCTGTACGGTGCTTTCAGCATCGCAGCTATACCGATCCTGGTACAACTTATCTGGCGAGAGCGGATTTTGGTGAAAGACCTATTTCGGCCACGCAATCTCTGATACACGGCTCGACATGGATTACATCATATTGCTCTTGGTTGGAATTAGCGTGCTCGTATTACTTATCGTGCACCAGGATATCATCCAGTTCGGGGAAGGCTACAACAAGATTATCAGTCGACTGTGCCCGCAACTAGGATCAGTCAATCGATCAATGAAAAACGCGGCCACGCTTGGTTGCACTGTGTTTTTCGGTGGCGTTATCGCTCACGCATACACAAGCGATGACAGTTGGGTGTGGAACGGTCTAATGTTCGCGATCGTGCCGCCGCTTATTCAGTTATTTCGGGGGAAATCGAAAAAGTCATCTAGCTGACGCTGATTAACCGAGTGTTCTCCGGAGCGCCAACTGAAACGGGGGTTTCGCAGTTACATCTCAACTACATCTCAACTACATCACAAATAATCCAATCATCCCAATCGCAAACACACTCAGCCCGATAATGAGTACTACTCTGCCCACACCTTGCATTTCACTCAAACCGCTACTTTGCTCACTCATAACAACCATTACTCATAATTAGATTCGCCAAGGCTGAAGTATATACTGCCGTTAAAGGTGGAGCCATTTGTTTGTGCACTCATAGTCCGATTTCTGACTAGAAAATCAGTCAAACATCTCGTTAGGTAACCATGGGCTGCGCCAGTATCCATAGGCTTGCCATGGTGTACAGAACCATCAGCAAGACCATTGGTATCTGGCTCAAAAACGCGGCACGGCCGCTGCCAAAGATGCGGCCTGCCACCACATGGGCAAGGTATACCGCGTACACATGGCCTAAGACCACGAAGCCGACTGCCAGGTACCAGGCCACACGGGCACTCAGCAGGTCAGTATCAACCTGGTAGTACGCAGTCCCAAATAGATCCCAGCTATGCCCCAACGGATCAGATATAAGGGGAATCGCATACTGCCCGGTAATGAGTAAAAACGACACATAGTGGGCCAGATGATAGGCAATCGCAATCGGGACCAGAGTCAGCACGAAAAGACTCGCAAGCTCTAGAGTGGTTTTTGGCTGGTCGACTCGGTTACTGTCACCATAACGTTTGGCAAACTGGCGCATCAATGCACAAAAGAATAGATAGATCAGCAGGAAGCCGCCAGAAAATAGAACCAGTGCGGCACTGCCTACCCACCGGATTTCGCCGGTCAGGGTTCGGTCCAATACGTGGGTCCACAAACGAGTCTCCAATAAGCCATCGAAGGTAACTGTCGCCAATAACACGATGACCAGGACCATCATCGAGAAAGTGACTCGCTGATCGTTCAACAGCCCCAGCGCTGGGGGTCGTAGATTCCATTCCCAACGGTCCGACGCGGCTCTACTGAGGCAGTGGTAACCGTTCACGCAATCTTGCGTTTTACCTCGACAAACAGGAATAGCACAGCTATTGATCAACGCCTTGTCATTGGCGACTCGTAGTTCCAGTGGTGCGAACCGAGCCAGTATTCCAAAGACGATCGAAAAGGCATCTGCGTTCTGTAACCAGACATCACGCCCGTATACGAACATTCCGGCCCATGTGACGAGCGCGTAAATAACGATCGCGAAAGCTATATTTTCCGGTACGGTGCCGTCAGGCCAGATTAATTCGGCCCAGAAAAATATCAGTAGTCCGGCGACTGCTGGCCACATAGCTAATATCGGCGGGTACGGGCGAGCCAAGGACAACTGACCACCGCTCGCCAGACGGTAGAACATCCGCTCGGCCCAAAAGAAGATTGTTCGAAACGGGTTAATAAGCGCCCACAAATCCCCAATGAGAGCGCAGACGAATGCCACCCCAACCCACCAGACCACCCAGACCATCACCGGCGCAAGGTTAGCAAACGGGTCTTGGTCCCCTACGAATCCTGCCAGCACTGTTGCAACCAGGAAAATGACAGCCAATAGCCGGGCGGCTCCCAGTGGTAGCCAGTGCGCCAGGCCGCGTATAAGGCCAACCCTCAGCAGGTTTACGCGAGAATAGGTTGTTGTAGTTCTACGACCATGGTCGACCCGGCCAATAATCACGAAGCTGAGTACGATTGTTGCACCGGCACCAATCACCCACAACCCTAACGGGATGGGCAAATCATAACGTTGTCTGAAACCATGGGCCACGACCGCTGGCGAAAACGCAACAGCACTCACCGCCAGGATAAATCGACAGGCCGTACCCAAATTTTCTAAAACCTTGTTTATCCGCATTGCACCTCCTGCAAAGACAACGAACGGGCTACCCATTGTGAGGCTCTACCCTCAACGAGGTCAGTGGTAAGCGAATACCAAAAAGCGAGAACCGCTTAACATCAGCTCTCGGGCCATTTGGGGGTATCTGATCTTCGCCTCCGCATTAACTACAGTCGCGGTCGATATCACCCCAAGGCAATCGTGTACGACAAAGAATAGCTTGATCGATGTCAGACTCAATGCCGATTGCATTTGTCAGGTCGGCATCGGTTAAATCAGCGCTACCAAACCTTGCACCGGTTAGATCGGCGCCCTGAAGAAAAGCACCCGATAACTGGGCTTCGCGCAGATCAGCTTTCCTGAGATTTGCCAGAAGCAAATAGGCACCTTGTAGATCAGCTCGGCTCAGGTTTGCTTTGCGCAGATCTGCGTTGATCAACCGAGCACCGCGAAGATCTGCCCGACTGAGGTTGGCGCCGAATAGATAGGCGCCGGTCAGATCGGCTCCGCTAAGTTCAGCCTCATCAAACCGCGCAGCGTTTAGATCAGCCTTAGCCAGCTTCGCTCCGTTCAGTACCTTACGCCGAAGATTTGCGCCGCGCAGGTCGCAGCCCGGGCATTCATTAGTATCCAAGAGTTGCGTTAAGCGGGCATCGTAGGACTCGGTGTCGCCCCTTTGATTCTGGTCGACTCCCCCGGGTCGAAAATGCACTGCAAGCCGGATATACGATCGTCCGCTGCTATCGAAGAGGGCTTGTGGGGCGAGCCGTTGTTGGCTTGTCGGTAGCGACTTTGCGGCGTGCACCGTGTCGCTATAGCCCAGCACAGACAGTGCTGAGAGGACAACGAGCGAGCCACAAAACTGACTAACTCGGTCTCGATACGCCCAGCCTAGTCTACGCATGTGTCCTGCGAATCCAAACAGTCCAGAAAGGGCAGCCAGGCAACCCAATAAATTTTCTCGCTAGCTGGGGGCAGAGCCTCCAGGCCAACAATTTACTGGGACTGGCTCACCATATAGTCAACAGCTGCCTTGACTTCATCATCACTTAAAGCTGCATTACCGCCTTTGCCCGGCATCACGCCAGACGAGCCCTGAAAGCCGTTGATGGCGTTGGCATATAGCGAATCGGCGCCCGCCTCAATACGTGACGTCCAGGCAGCAGCATTACCTACCTTCGGTGCGCCCGCTATACCCGCGCCATGACAGGCGATACACGATGCCTGATAGACCTTCTGTCCATCTACTGTAGTTTCAGTAGCGGCAGTTTCAGTAGCTGCACTTTGCGTAGTCGTCGAGGTACTTTGCGCCTGGGCTGTACCGATCTGGCCAACAGCAGCGAGTCGAGCTGCGATCCCTGAGCCGTCAGTCATTAGCGACAGGCGGCTCGCTGCAGCACGGTCAGGGGTATTGAGGTGATGCTCGACGAAAATGAATCCAAATAATAAGAGCGTTAAATGGAAAATGATCAGATAGATTTTCATGATTCTTAATTCTGTTCTAGTGCGGGTAACCTATACAAGGGCTTTACAGCGTTGACGTTATTCTGCACCACCAAAGAAGATCATTCGGGTGAGAAACGTGTGATCGCCTTCGAGAGTACCGATCCCTAAAAAGACCAGCAGCAACAACGGTGGCACGATGATTGTATAGACCAGCGCCATACGTTCCCACATCATGTGCATGAAAACCGCAACGATCAGTCCCGCCTTGAGCATCATAAAGACAATGATCAGAAACCAGCGCAGATAACCTTCGAACTGAAAGTAGTCGACCATGTAGGAGAACGCACTCAGTACGAACAGTAAAGTCCAAATCTTGAAATAAATGCCAAGTGGATGTTGTTGACCTTCAGATGATGTCATGATTTTCCTACCAGAGATAAAAGACTGCAAATATGAATACCCAGACCAGATCGACAAAGTGCCAATACAGACCCATGATCTCGATCATGCCGTAATCCTGTTTACGACCTGTCATAAAACCGGGTTCTTCACGATCCATCTTGCCACGTAAAACTTTGAAAGCCATGATGAACAGAAATATCACACCAATAGAGACGTGTGTTCCATGGAATCCCGTCACCATGAAAAAGATTGCTCCAAACTGTGGTGCCCCCATGGGGTTCCCCCAGGGTCGCACCCCTTCATCGACTATCAGTTTGGTCCACTCGAAAGCCTGCATACCTACGAAGGTGGCACCGAGGAGAGCCGTTGCGAGTAACAACCAGAAGGTGACCATCCGGTTTTTTCGGTAACCAAAATTGACGGCTAAAGCCATCGTGCCACTGCTGGTAATCAACACAAACGTCATGATGGCGATCAGCAAAAGCGGGACATGATTCCCGCCGATGTTTAAGGCAAAAACCTCACTCGGATTAGGCCACGGAATCGTGGTCGACATCCGAACTGTCCCGTAGGCGATCAGAAAACAGCTGAAGATAAACGTATCGCTGAGGAGAAAGATCCACATCATTACCTTTCCCCAGGGGGTTTTCTTGAACGCACTCTGGTCAGAGGACCAGTCAGCGATCACACCTGGTGTGCCATCGAGCAGCGGTGCCCCAGCCATGGCGGCTTGCGCAGATTGCGTCATGTGTTTTTCTTCTCCTTAAGTGACCAACAACAGACCAAACATCACCAGCCAGACCAGCAGCAGAAAGTGCCAGTAGACGGCGCACAGCTCTACGCTCATTCGAATCTTGTCTGTTTCAGCACCTCGCCACAATCTGAGTGATGCCCGCAACCAGGCAACCAGGCCGCCCAGCAGATGCAGGCCGTGTAGCCCAGTGATGAGATAAAAAAACGAGTTCGAAGGATTAGTGTCGACAAAATAGCCCAGCGATCCCAGTTGTTGCCAAACCAGAAACTGCCCCACTAGAAATGCAAATGCAAGCGCGCCACCTGCCAGCAGTCCACGGCGAACACGATCGGCCTGTTGATGCCTGGCCGACGTACGGGCCCACTGCAGTGCGACGCTACTCAAGATCAGGATTGCCGTGTTCAACCACAACAACGCCGGCACGGGCAGTGGCTGCCAATCGGCATAGGTCATTCGGATAAAATACGCCGCCGTTAACAAACCGAAAATCGCGGTGACCACACCTAGAAATACTGACAGGAACACCCTGGCTGTCGGCAGACCAAACCCATGCGAATCCGACACGTAGCCGCGTTCGGCTACCCAAGGCTTTGTCGACAATGTGCTGAAAATACTCACGCTTTTAGATCACCTGGAGTCAAAACAGTAAAATTATCGTTGCGCCGTCAGATACTAACTGGCGTGGCCGGTACCTTTGCCAGCGGGTACATTCTGAGGAATAAAATCCTCTTCTGCACCTGGCACACTGTAGTCATACGCCCAGCGATAGACCGACGGCAGTTCTTTACCAAAGTTACCGTGTGTCGGCGGCGTGTCAGCGGTCTGCCATTCCAACGTGGTTGCACCCCAGGGATTTCCACCGGCGGGCTTGCCGCGTGTAGCACTGTAGTAAAGGTTATACAAAAACACCAGTTGAACACTTGCAACAATAATTGCGGCAATGGTTATTCCAACATTTACCATCTGGGCCGATTCGGGAAACCAGTCCGGCAGTCCGTTGGCGCCCGCGTTGGCAAAGTAACGCCGTGGCACGCCCAAAATACCCAAATAATGCATTGGGTAATAAATACAATAAAGACCTACAAAAGTCATCCAAAAATGGAACTTACCCATTCCTTCATTCAGCATTCGACCGGTGATCTTGGGGTACCAGTGATACACCGCACCAAAGACGGCAAGAATCGGTGACACTGCCATCACCATATGGAAATGGGCTACTACAAAGTAAGTGTCGGACAACGGTACATCAATAATCACGTTGCCGAGAAAAATACCCGTAAGTCCGCCGTTGATAAAGGTAAATACAAAGCCGATGGCAAATAGCATAGGCACGTTCAGCCGGATATTACCCCGCCACAATGTGAGCACCCAGTTGTAGACCTTGATCGCAGTAGGCACCGCAATGATCAATGTCGTCGTCGCGAAGAAGAACCCAAAGTATGGATTCATGCCACTAACATACATATGGTGAGCCCAGACGATGAAACTCAGGCCGCCGATAACCACGATGGCCCAGACCATGAGCCGATAACCAAAAATGTTCTTACGAGCATGGACGCTAATGAGTTCGGAGATAACGCCAAACGCTGGCAGGGCCACGATATAGACCTCAGGGTGTCCAAAAAACCAGAACAGGTGTTGAAACAGTATTGGACTGCCGCCAGAGTGATCCAGTTGTTGCCCCAAAGAAATGATAGCCGGCATGAAATAACTGGTTCCAAGCAAGTTATCCAGGCTCATCATAATGGCACTCACCAGCAGTGCTGGGAAAGCAAGCAGTGCTAAAACAGTAGCTGTAAAGATGGCCCAGATGGTCAACGGCATACGCATCAATGTCATACCCCGTGTACGGGCCTGCAGTACCGTGACTACGTAGTTCAACCCACCCATAGTGAATCCGATAACAAAAAACCCTAATGAAATACACATCAGGGTAATGCCCCAATCTGAGCCAGGAGTGCCAGGCAAAATGGCTTGCGGCGGATATAACGTCCAGCCTGACCCGGTTGGGCCGCCAGGCACAAAGAAACTAGCCAACAAAATCAGCACGGCAACCAGGTAGATCCAATAACTGATCATGTTTACGTAGGGGAACACCATGTCACGGGCGCCAAGCATTAGAGGTATGAGGTAATTTCCAAAGCCGCCAAGGAAAAGGGCTGTTAACAAATAGACCACCATAATCATGCCGTGCATAGTCACAAACTGGATATAGGCATCTGGGGTGATGAAGGATACTGCCCCAGGCCAAGCGAGCTGGACCCGCATCAGTACAGACAGCACCAGGGCAAGCAAGCCTACGGCCATGGCGGTGATGGAGTACTGCAGCGCAATGATTTTCGCGTCCTGGGAGAAAACGTATTTACCTAGCCAGGTCTTGGGGTGATACAACTCTGCCTCTTCGACCTCTGCTGGTGGAGCGAAATCTTGTGCATCATGCGTGACGTCAGTTAGTGCCATGATAAATACCTTTACACTTTATTTTCTGTGTGATGTCTAAATTGAGTTAGGTGTTTTCTTAATTTCAAAACGCGATTAGCCCGATGCGGACTTGAGATAAGCCATGAGGGCTTCAAGCTGGTCATCGGTTAATTGTGCCGGCGGCATGATCGGAGCGTAGCCTTTGACCACCTTAGCATTCGGGTTAACGATCGACTCCTTCAGATAAGCCTCGTCGACCAGCACACTGCTGCCATCGATTAGAGTCTCGTTCTTGCCCACTAAACCCTTCCAGGTCGGGCCGACACCGGCTCCGCCGTCCAGACTGTGGCAGGCTAGACAGCCCTGATCTCGGGCCAGCTGCTCGCCCTGCTCGATTGGGGTTCCACCTGAAGTGCTTCCGACTCCAGCCAGCAGTTGCGCAAAGGTCGGCTGTGTCTGCAACCAAGCCTGAAAGTCGGCTTCTTCCTCGATCACCATGCGGCTGCGCATGTTGTAATGCCCGGAGCCGCATAGCTCTGCGCAGAGTACATCGTATTCGCCAATTTTGGTCGGCGTAAACCAAAAATACGTGATCATGCCTGGGACCAGATCCATTTTGGAGCGGATTTGAGGCACGTAAAAATCGTGCAGAACATCCTTGGATCGAAGCGTTACTTTCACCGGACCGCCGATGGGCAGATGCACCTCGGCACCGCTGGCCAGTAGATCATCCTGGCCATTGGGGTCATCCGGGTTTAAGCCAAATGGATTGCTGGCACTGACGTTGCGAGTATCCACAGTGCCAAACACACCATCAGCCCCAGGGTAGCGGTAAGTCCAGCGCCATTGCTGTCCAATTGCCTCAACGAGCATAGCGTCTTCTGGGACATCCACATACTTGCCCCAAACAATTAAGCCTGGAGCCAGCATCGCAATGACTCCAACTGTGGTGAATGCTGTCAGCCACCATTCCAGCTTCTGATTTTCAGGCTCGTAATCCGCACGACGGTCCTTGCGATAGCGATACTTGTAGATGCTATAGGCCATAAACAAATTGACCACAACGAATACAAAACCACAGACAATGAATGTAATAGTGAGAGTGTCATCGATCATGCCCCAGTTCGACGCGATCGGCGTCAGGTACCAGGGACTCATAAAGTGAAACAGCACCGAGCCAATAACCAATAGGATCAGGACAATGACTAGAACCATTCGTTCAACTCCTCTGAAATAGTCTCAGAAAATAATATTTAAGTCCCACCCAACGCAGGCTATCTTAGCCACCAACATTAATGGTGCGATCATCCCATCGCTATGGCGAGAAAACGAGAGCACCATAAAGGTGCCTTATGCTGCCACAAATTCTCTTTGAACCCAGCATAACCTCGGCGCGGATTCTGTCACAGAATATCCAGCACGGCAACAGATATGAGGTTCTAGAACGTTGCTAAAGCAAGTAGCTACCCCAAATTACCCACTGCGTGTCAAGTTCCAGGTCGTGACGAACACCTGGTGCAATATTACAGCTGGTACAGCAACGCAGCCAGGGAGAACGACAGGCGATGGAGCCGGAGCCAACGTTGCCGCTGCCAGTGTGGCACCTCATATTTGCACCACACCTTTGCAGCGTGGCTGGTGATGGCCGGAAGACCTTTACCTGAAGTCAGAGCCCTTCTGGGCCAGAGCACGATCAAGCTGGCCGGGCATTATGCCCATCTTCCACCGGAGAACTTCGTCAATGCCGTCTCTTCAACTGAAGGTCGACCCCATTTTGGCCCCAGTGCTGACAACAACTGGCCGGCGCAAGGAGATGCCAGCCCCCGAGTGATTGATCTAATGGATAAAAAATGGTGGGCCCAGATGGGCTCGAACTGATTGATAAGTTATTGAATCGTTATAGTAAGTTACCCAACCGCCCAATAGTTGCCGTCAAAGTTTCTGCTAAAGTTACCGACTAAAGTTACCGACTAAAGCGCTGGGTTTGGTTGGGCGTAATTCGATCCAGATGGATCACAAGGGGTAGTGTAGGTCAGATGGCGTCAGGAATATTCACCAGTCCCACACGGTTGTGACGGATTGTGACCCAAACCAACGGGCTAATGCCCTGTAATTAACGACTCCGTCAAACTGCGACTTACCACTTTGGGCAAAGAGTAGCCCTAACAGGGTGCGTGTCATCTCGTTTGGGGGGCTTGAGCCCGTCGATCACATCGAATGATGCTTGCCCGGATCAATAACCCGTTGGGTTCTCACCCCTGCGCGACCCCAGGTTTTAACCAATAGGGCGCACTAACGCAGAAATTCCAGGCGCTCGGCCACGCCCACCTAGCAAATCAATGCCCAAACTCAAGTGACCGCGCAGCGACTGGCGCCCGTTAACGGTTTGCAAGTAACGTCTGTGCAAGTTGTGCCGCCTGCCGCGCGATACTGGTAGCACCAGCCACATCACCAAGCGCAAGCCCGGTCGCGGGCCCGACACAAAAAAGAGTGTGATACGACTGGCTATCCGCCGCTACAACGCGCAACTCGGGTGTGACCAGCGGCTGTCTGGTAGATCCCATGGCAGTAATCTGTCCAGCCGCAATCATCGAATCGATCAATTGGTCGCGCCCCACGCCGGTGCAGTTGGCGACGATATCTGCCGTCAGCTCTTCACCACTGCAAAGCTGGACCTGCCAACGCCCACCGCCTGCTGCAGCCAGGCCACTAAAGCGCTCGTTTATGATGTTGAGCTGACCGCTAGCGTGCATGGCCTTTGCGGCGACCGCTGTCTGAGGGCCAGCACGAAAGCGTAGCAGTGACCACAGCCAACCCAGTCGACGGCGCAGTCGTATCCGGTCCTTAGCAGGCAAAGCCTGCCACGCCCGATTGATATGCACCCGCAGCGCCTCAAACCGTTCCTGACACTCTTGCTCATGCCATCGCCGAGTACCCAGACGCTGGCGGATCGTCCGTATAAAACCCGAGCCGCGCAGCCCCGTTGGCCAGTCATAGGCTGATCCGGCCACCCATGCAGCCTGCCGAGGCGGCAGCATGCCATGGGGAGACAACAGGCTGACCGGCCCTTGGTGCCTCTGAATCGCCAGTGCATAGAGGACATCCATCGCGGTCAGGCCAGAGCCGACTACACAGACATGCGCCTTCGACCCGACATCGGCGAGCCAATCTCCGCGCCAGGGGACTCGTACCAGAGACGGCGCATCACCAGGTCTAACCCCCCCTGGCCATTGTGGATCAGGATTGCCGGTTGCCAGCACCAACCGCGCTGCCCTGTACTGTGCCGCGTTATCGCAAGTGACTATCCAGCCACGGCCCATCGCGGCAATGCGGGTGGCTCGCGCTGTGACCCGGCGTAGAGCCCCGGCATCAGGAATTGCTGCCAGTTGCGCTTCTAGGTAGCGGGCGAAATCGTGGCGCCGGTAGAAGCTGCCGGCCCTGTCATGAGCCGCAGGATCCTGAGTATGTGCCGCTGCCCAGTTGGCAAAATGTTCCGGCTGATCTGGCCATAACCGCTGCAGATTCTCACGTACATTCAGTCGGAAAGAGTCGGCGGTACAGCCATAGGCCTGACCAGTACCCAGTGCGCCTGATCCAATCACCAGAACTTCATGTGTGGGTAATCCTGCATGGGTCAAGTGCGCCACGACCGCTGCCGCACTGTAACCCGAGCCAATAATGATCACCGATGCGTCCATAGGATATCCCAGCCTTGTAAGCGCAAAAGAAAACAACCCCACGCCTGACGCTGCAGTCTAGATAAAGATACTACTCAACCCGGCAGAGCATATTCGGATCAGGCTTGGCATCCAACTCGCGCGCATAACGATGGCCCGAGTAAACCGCTGCCGCAATAATAGCCGGTGCGTCACAATCGCCGATTCTTCGCAATGAATGGAGCGGGGATTGTTCTTCATTTTCAATCCGGTAATGCAAAGCCTGATACAGGCCGTCATTAGGCTGTCGGGCCGTTACCATGATCAACGCATCTGCTTTGATTGACTGCTGATGCTCTGTGTGGGTGCAGGAAATCATTACCTGCCGACCATCGTAGGCAAGCAGGCTATGGGCTGTTTTAATCTCGACCCCAAGTTCCAATAGGCCTTTTTGCACCTGATACTGTTCCGATGTGTATTTGCACCAGGCGGATACCGTATTCTCAGGGGTTACCAGTATCACCGGTAGATTGGCGCGGCGCAGCTTTTCTGCAATAACGCCGCCCATATAAAAACTGTCGTCGTCATATACAACGGTAGGTCCATCGGGCATGCGTCCCGCCATAACGTCATCTGGTGTCAGAATATTCGTGCTGGGGCCCAATGCTTTAAAAGGATAGGGATGAGAGCGCCCAAAACCATCGGCCCGCCATGTAGCGCCCGTTGCGATAACGACATGATCCGCCCCTACCGAGAGCACTTCATCAACGCTGAGCTCACTTTCCCGGAAGATTTCTACGTTTGGCATGTGTTCTATCTGCCCCAAGCGGTAGTCACGCACTCGGCACCACTCTCCAAGGCCCGGCAGGCTCGATTCACGGGTCACCCTGCCCCCTAGTTCTCGAGTCGCCTCGGCCAGCATCACCTGATAGCCACGCTGACCCAGTGCCCGCGCAGCCTCCAGACCCGCTGGGCCGGCACCGACCACCAATACACTCGCATCAGAGTGTTTCTTAGCGATCAATTCCGGATGCCAGCCGCGTCGCCACTCCTCACCCATGGTCGGATTCTGGGTGCATCGAATCGGAGTGCCCAGGCCATCGCCTGTGTAACAGATATTGCAGCCGATGCATTCGCGAATATCTTCTGGGCGGCCTTCTTCGATCTTCTTTGGCAAAAATGGATCTGCGATTGAAGGGCGCGCCGCGCCGATGAAATCAACAACCCCGCGTTTGATCTGCGAGACCATCGTATCAGGTGAAGTAAAACGCCCGACTGTGACAACGGGCTTAGTGGTGACCGACTTCACGAAGGACATATGCTCTTCAAGGGAGCCTTCCTTGATGAACCGCGAGACACCCATTTCCTGATAATAGTTGTTGATGTTGATATCCCAAAGATCTGGTAGCTCTGCCAGCATCTCGAGCCGGTCCCGGCGTTCCTGAGTTAGCGACTGCGCTTCGCCATCATCACCCCCCACTGAATAGCGCACAGCAACCGCACACCGGTCCCCTACCGCATCCTTGGTATCTTCGATCAGTTCACGCAGCAACCGAGTGCGGTTTTCCATCGAACCGCCATACTCATCGGTGCGAAGGTTGGTTTGGGCTGATAGAAAATGAGACAGCAGATAGCCATGGGTGGCATAAACATACACGATGTCAAAGTCTGCCTCCTTGGCGCGAAGCGCGGCCTCGCGATGCCAGCGACGCAATTCACGGATATCGGATTTGTCCATCGCCCGGGGCTGATAAGGATGTCCCGCCAGGTTAGGGATGCTGGCCACATCGATCGCAGTCTCACGGGTGTAGTGGTTCGCTGAGCTGGCGCCTCCAAACCAAAGCTCCACCCCGGCTAGTGCGCCATGGCTGTGCACTGCTTCTGTCATCAAGGCATGGTCTGTGATGTGATCCTGATTCCACAATGCCGCATTAGGATGAGGCAGGTCGTCAGAAGCCGGGTGGATAGAGCACCACTCGGTGCAGACCACCCCCCAGCCGCCTTCGGCCTTCATTCCCCGAAGTGCTGCCGCCATCTTTGGGCGCAGCCAGCCCATGCCGGTGCAGTGCGGCACCTGATAGAAGCGGTTTTTTGCGGTTACCGGGCCGATTATTACCGGTTCGAACAGCAGATCATGGCGAGAATCGCGCAAGGTTATCAGACTCCCTTACTTTCTATTAGTGAAGGCACCAGAGTATCCTAACAGTTCAATTTACTCTTTCGGCCAGATTTTCTATCCTCAATATATCGTGCGCTTTCGCCCTCAGGCAATATTTGCGAAGATCCTTGAATGAGCATCAAATCACAACATGACCGGCGCCTACTGCTAAAAGCCCTTGCCACATCCGTGTTGGTGCCACGACTTGCCATCGGCAATACACCCACTAATCCAGATGTGGTGATCATCGGCGCCGGGATTGCGGGTCTGGAAGCGGCGAAAACACTAACGAAACAAGGTGTGAGTTTCATCCTGATCGAGGCCAATAACCGTATTGGGGGTCGTGTCCATACCAATACCAAAATTCTTGGTGTACCGTTTGATACCCATGCTCACTGGATGAGGGCTTCACCGACGAACCCGTTGATCTTCCATGCGCAAAGCAATAACTTTGACGTCTATCGGGACCATGGCCGGCAACAGTATTTTGTGGGCGACCGTAAAGTCACCGAGGAGGAGCTGACCGACCTTCGCAAAACCGATGCACTGTTTAATAGCAGAATCAGAAGTTCTGCCCTGAGCCCGGCAACGGGACCCGAAGACAATGCCCGCACCGCCCTGGGAGCAGATTTTTTTGAACGGCCCTGGGGATACACAGTTGCCTCAGAGTATGGAGTCTGGGACATGGCACAGGACTCTAAAGACTGGTCGCCCAAAAGTTGGTGGAACACCCTAGATGCCACAAGCTGGTTCTGCGCCGAGGGCTATGGCTCAGTCGTAGCCCACTATGGCCGGGATATACCCGTCAAACTACGGGTAGCCGCTTTAGAGATTGACTGGAGCGGTGACCGTATCAAGGTAACAACCTCAGCCGGAACAATAATAGCCCGCGCTGCGATATTGACAGTGTCGGTCGGTGTGCTCGCGGCTGAACGCATTAAGTTCACCCCCACTTTGCCGGTTGAAAAACAAGAGGCGATTGATGATATCGATATGGCGGTCATGAACTACATTGGACTGTTGTTCAGTGAAGATATTTTTGGCTTTGGCCCAGATACTTATGTCTATCAGGAACAGACCGATGAAACCGGCGTAGGCTATCTCACCAACACCCACCATTCAAATCTGACGTATGGATATGTGGGGGGTAGCCAGGCAAAAGCATTGGAGGAAGAGCCTATGGAGACAGTTGTTAACTATGGGTTGGACGGACTCAAAAGCATGCTGGGCAATGACATAGAAAAAAGATTCGTAAAAGGCTTTGCCACAGCTTGTGGGAAAGTCCCGTTATTCGATGGCGCATACTCCACCGTCAGGCCGGGCCGGTCTGCAGCTCGCGCAATCCTTGGTAGAACTCTTGCTGAAAAACTCTTTTTTTCAGGCGAAGCAACCCACACGATACAGGCCAGTACCGTTAATGGGGGGCTTGAAAGTGGCCGAGAGGCAGCAGCTCAGACTGTTGCCTACCTAAGGAAGATCGCTTGATGACGCAGGTGTGAGTGTGAATCGTCACACTAATTTCGTGATGATCGTGGACGCCGTGCCAGCACAGCATATTCCGGTCATCTATCTACAAGTTCTCCAGGCCCTTTAAGGGTATCGAGCGACTGAATAAACCCGATAAGATGGTCAGCGACAATATCTCCCGCCTCTAGCAGGAGCGAATGTTTGTAACCGGGCAGAATCACCAACGCAGAATCAGTCAATGCTGCATGTATCTGACGGTTCAACCGCGGATTGCAGCCACCATCGTTTTCTCCGGTGAGTACCAGACACGGCGCCATCACTTTATGCAGCCATGGTGCCATTTCTGTCGTCGCATAAATCCGGAACACGTTCAGAAAAACATCAGGATCGGTATCGATTACCTGCTGCAAACGCTGCTCCACGACATCTGGATAATCAGAGATGAAGTCATCCGTAAACCAGCGATCCGTCAATGTCGGCAGCACATCGGCAATACCGTCTTTCTCCATTGCACTGACCACTGCCCCAACCTTAGCACTGTCGTTTGGGGTACGAAACGCTGCCGTTGACAATAAACCAACTGAAAGCACCCGCTGCGGGTATTTCAGCGCATAAGCTGGGCCAATCATACCGCCAAGAGAATGGCCTGCGAAATGAGCCTGCGGGAAACCGCTTTCCTGCCGCACCCACTCGAGGTCTTCAACCAGACTATCAAGAGTGAGTCGGCTGACGGGCAAAGGCGATGTGCCATGACCACAAAGATCATAGGTCACCACTGTGAAATGTGCTGTCAGTGCTGGAATAGCCTTGTGCCAGGTCTGACGCGATGCGCCAATACCATGAATCAAAAAAAGTGGTGGCCCCTGCCCGGTAATGCTAAAACTGCAGGCGTTCTCCATCGTCATATGATACTAACTGTCTGGCGCTTTTTCCGAAAACATCTGGCCTCCGCTGGCCCAGTCGCTCGGCTAAACATCGACCAGAATCACATCAACCGCATCGGGAGCACTACCGGTGGTTTGTACAAAAGCATCTGTCAAAGCGCGCACCAGATTGCATTTTGTTCAGGCGTTCGACCCGAGAACATATGGACGTGAATTAACGGCATAGTACTTTTGCCTTTTTTGAAAATTGAGTGATTTTTTGTTCTCTTTACCTTCGGTAACTCTATGTGATAACCAATAGAACATCTTTTATCAGAATCGGTACCATAAAGAGATATCCGCCAATGCTTATTCATAATAGGTGATCAGATCACAAGCATATCCGACTTATTAAAATACGATAAGTCCTCCGGCGTATCCAGATCCCGACGTCGATCAATAGTTGTATATGCCCAATTACTAGTTTGCAAACGCGATAACGTAGTGGCGTGTACTCGTGAAGTACCCCAAGGTATATCATTAAACAATTCGGAAGAACTCTTTCTAAGTCCTAACAGATAGTAACCTCCATCTACCGCGGGGCCAATCACTGCATCAGTGCCAGACTGAAGTTCTAGGATCGCTCGCGTTATATCTGTCTTTTTTAATTCAGGAACATCCGTACCAATTAAAATGGCCCAGGGCGCTCGACGCAGAGCGTCTTTGAAAGCGTTGTGCATACGCGCTCCTAAATCATCACCGCACTGATCGACAAGAGGGATATCGTCATGTCGACCGCAAGAAATCAGAAATGGGTCTAAAGTCGATGGTGTGCACCACAGTTCTACGTCCACGCCTTCAATTTGCGCAACGGTTGAGAGGGTTCGCTGGATAAGGCGCTTGTGCAATCTAGCAGCACCTTGGGACCCTAGAGCAGGAATCAAGCGGGTTTTAGTTGATCCTGGCACTGGCGCCTTGGTAAACACCATAACAACACCATTCCCAGCAAGTTGTTTGGTCACTGATATCGCTTCGCAAGTTTGGTCGGGCTGACCCCCAATGCATATGCCAGGCGAAGAGCCCACATTAACCCAATAACTCTAAGTGGACCCCCACTTTCCCATCGTCGGCTAGACGTCACTAACTTATGAGTCAAGTTAAGCGGCCTGCCTTCAGTTTTTTTCAACCGTCGACTTAGTTCTATATCTTCCATCAATGGGATATCTTCATAACCACAACTGCGTGAAAATACATCACTTCGAACGAAGATCCCCTGATCACCAGTCGCTATACCCGTAAGGCGTGACCTCAGGTTAATCGACCAAGCTACCAGGTAGAAGAGCGAACCGTTGCCAGATAGGCGGATGTCAAAACGGCCCCACTGTGCCGTGCACTCGACCAGAGAATCAATCAATACTTGATAGGTACTTGTTTGCACCAAAGTATCGGCATGCAGGAACCATAGAATGTTACCTTCACTCGCGCGAGCCCCTGCGTTCATCTGACGCGCTCTACCCGCCTCAATCTTAATCACCTTGTCGGCTAACGGCATGGCGACTCTATCGGTGTCATCAGTACTGCCACCATCCACGACGATAACCTCATGACCACAGGCACGACTTGGTTGCAATCTGCTGAGGGTTGCTTCGATCATATCGATTTCATTAAGAACTGGTATGATCATCGATATTTTCAACCCATTCTCAATGCTGGGCTTGAACGTAGCGTCACCCCGAAACACAGTCGCTTATGCCCCCAATGAGTTGCTATGTTTCTCTTCAGACACTCTTCAAAAACAACTATGGTTTGTTGACGTACTTAGATGGCATTTTTCGACAGGCTACCGAATTATGATCTTATCTATTATTGATTTTCAACTTAATGCGCCACCACAACTACTACCTTGGCCAGCCGTGCAACCATAACAATGATCCGCAACCGTAACAGGATAGCCAGATAGGTCAGTCTCCATTATGTCGCGCAAATGAGGTGGTGAGGCACCTTCAAACTCCAAGCCCAGTCCCAACATCTGATTAAAGTCACAATCATAAACATACCCTCGCCAATCAACGCTGATAAGAGAGCGGCACATCACGCGCTTCAAATTCGCGATATCGTGGGCACTCCTCAACAGCTCCATATAATGTTCAAACTGCCCCTTGGAAATTAGAGTGCTGCCAAACCGCTCGATTGGCATGTTGGCTAGGGTCAGTAGTCGATTGAATGTAATTCCTTTTTTTCCCAGTTCACGCTTATAGGTACTTTCCAGTTCTTCTTGCGATGGCGGCAAGTTCGGTCCGCTTGGATTAAAAACAAGATGCAGCGGCAAGTGCTTATCTGACTGGCCATATCCAAAGTGATTGAGTTGTTTCAACCCTTGGATACTTCGCTCATATACGCCGGAACCCCTCTGAGAATCCACGTTTTCTTCAAGATGGCATGGCAAGGAAGCAATTACTTCAACCTGATGGTTTGCAAGAAACTCGGCCAGATCTTCGCACCCCTTCTCTGTCAAGATAGTCAAATTAGAACGATCGATAACGTGAACGCCCAGATGCCTTGCAGTTTCCACTAGTTCTCGAAAATGATTGTTTAACTCAGGCGCTCCCCCTGTGAGATCTAAACAGGCAATATTGTTTTTACCTAAATATTCAAGAACCACCTCAACAGTTTGATGAGACATAGTCTCCGTACGCTTAGGACCAGCATTTACATGGCAATGGAGACAGCTTTGATTACACTGATATCCTAAGTTAACCTGCAACGTCGTTAAACGTTCACGAACCACTTTTGGGAAACTTGTATTTTTTAACAGCTCTATAGTTGAATGCATAGAGACTCAGCTGACCTTACTGATTGCGTTAACATTTCTTGCGAACCTCAATCCCATATCTTGTGATGTGTTATACCGTTGTCGCCATGGAGTTCGTCTCAGGTTATAAAACCTGATAACCCTTTTTGTTCCAATCAATCATGCCCCCCTTTACGACTTGAATATCGTTGAAGCCTTCTAGGGACAATAACTCTGCGGCGCAGCTAGAGCGTTGATCGGTCCGACAGATGATTGCGATAGGGCTTTCCCGGTACGCTGAAAGCTCACTCAAGCGATCCTTTAACTCGTTGATAGGGATATTGGTAGCTCCAGAGATTTGACCCTGTTCCCCAGCGAGTTCGTCCTGTGAACGTACGTCCAACAGCAGAAGATTCTCGTTGTTATCGAGGCGGCGCTTCACCTCCGATACTTCGATACGTGTTTTCTGACGCAGCCTGCCAACCAGCCGTGGCAAAAAAACGACAGCGCCCAAAAATCCGATGGCGAACAAGATTTTTTGAACTAAATCCTGAGCGCCTGCTATCGCTTCACGACCGGCATAACCAAGATAGGTATAAGCAATAGCGCCTGGCAACATACATATATAAGAAGCAGTGATGTAATGGACTAGTTTAATTCGCGTCAAGCCTAAGGCATAGTTCAAAAAATTAAACGGGAACAAAGGCACTAGCCTTACAAACGCGACGAAACGCCATCCTTGTGTCTCCACGCCGTTCTGAAGCTTGGCAAGCTTTCCACCAATTTTTTTTTCGATCCATCGTGACCCTACGTATCGCGAAATAAGAAAAGCACCAATTGCGCCTAACGTCGCGCCCGTAAGATTAATGAAAGTGCCAAGAACCGGTCCAAACATCGCACCTCCTGTGAGGGTGAGTATTGATCCGGGAAAAAAAAACAGCACTCCGATTGCGTAAACAAATAAAAACCCGACCGGGCCAACTACACCAAGTTCGGCAACCCATTGCTCTAATACATCTGTATTAATATGTTCCCGATAACGAATTGATAATGTAAGGCCAGTGACTACCACCACCAAAACCGCGATTCGACCCCAACCACTACGCATCGATAGTATCTGATTTGTGACGATTGATCGAATATTCTACCGATTTGCTACGAAATGGTAGCCAGAGCAGCCCTGGCATCCACGAAATATCTTTCTCTAGGCGATAGCCATGGATGCCGATAGTCATCTGATGATGCCCTCCTCGTGGTTGATCACGGTAAGTTCCAAATAGTCGATCCCACCAGGGGAGGTTAAACCCGAAATTGCTATTTGCCTCGTCCATTTCTACAGAGTGATGAACACGATGCATATCAGGTGTAACAACAACCCAGCGTAATAATTGATCTAGTCGATTAGGTAACGAAATATTTCCATGATTAAACATTGCAGTTGCATTTAACACTATCTCGAAAAGAACTACAGCTAGTACGGGCGGTCCAAGAATCATGATAGCTGAGAATTTGATAACCATTGAAAGAAGAATTTCCAGCGGATGAAATCTAGCGCCAGTAGTGACATCAAAATCGGGGTCCGCGTGATGCACTCTATGCAATCGCCAGAGGATTGGGACCGCATGGAACAGCACATGCTGCAGGTAAATGACAAGATCCAAAGCCAGTATTGATATTCCAATCGCAAACCAACCTGAGATATCGAATAAACTAAGAAGCCCTCCCCCCCGGTTAACAACGAAAACTGACATCCCTACCGCGGCTGCTGGAAAAATTAATCGAAGCAGCAAACTGTTCAGAACCACAAGCCCAAGATTATTTAACCAGCGTACGGATTTTCGTCCTGTCAAGACGCGCTTAGGATACAAGAGTTCAAGAAGCCCAATAGCGCCCAGAATTCCAAGAAAAAATCCTAGCCGAATATATGTTTCATGGGCCATGACCCAGTGCTCGATCTGCATTATCAGCATGATGTAAGTCAGATACGGATGATTTGACTCAAATTGAGTACCCGACTTATATTATATTACATTAATCAATTGATTACTTTATTACAGAGTAAGAATCTTAATGTCAGAAATGGCTAATCACAATTTTGGCAGACAGTTTTTCGAACAATTTGCGCGAATTGGCGCAGCTCTAGGTAACGCCAATCGATTGCAACTACTTGAGTTACTTGCTCAAGGTGAGCGTAATGTCGAGACTTTGAGCCAGATTGCAGGACTTTCTCTTGCAAATACCTCGCAACACCTACGAAACCTCCGGCAAGCAGGGTTAGTCACTAACCGCAAGTCTGGTCTAAAAGTCTTTTATAGGATTAGTAATGATGACGTCGTCAGGTTGATCAGCGCCTTGCGCAGAGTCGCGGAGTGTCAAAGTGCGGAAGTTGAAACTCTTATCAACAAGTATCTGACCGTTAAGGATGACCTTGAACCGGTACGGCGTTTGGACTTGTTATCTCGCGCACGAGACGGCTTGGTCACAGTCCTTGACGTGCGGCCACCTGAAGAATTTGCTGCAGGTCATATACCAGGGGCAATTAATATTCCTTTGATAGATCTGGAGAGACGTCTTAAAGATCTTACCGAAGACGAGGAAATAGTTGCTTACTGCCGTGGCCCCCACTGTGTCCTTGCTTTTGATGCTATCGCAAAACTCCGCCAGTATGGATTTAAAGCTCAACGACTGGAAGATGGTTACCCTGAATGGCGGGCATCGGGGTTACCTATAGAGCAGGAAAACCACGTATAAATATCTTTTCGACTAGCATAGTCCGGGATTTTTCCATCAGGACAAACAATAGTTTTTAACGGTGGCGTAATTCTTCATGGCCTCGATAACGCCCTCTTTTTACGCGAGGCCCAAATCCTTGACGCCAAGAAGGGGTGGCTGTTCAATTCGATAACCTGAGACTTCCCGAAAATTTACCGCGGCCTTTTTGAGAAACATCACACGTTAAAGTGCTGCGTCGGTCCGGGTCGGGTTGAAACCGGCAAAGTACGGCATGACATCCTGCGCAAAATGATGCAAAGCATCACGGGTCAACTTCGGATCCGATTAAAAGATTAGGACTCAGGATCAGCTGATCAATACCCAGTTCAGCATAGGGTGCCAATTTATCTATCATCTCCTGGCGGGTACATATCAGCAGGCTCTTGGCCAGATCATTCAACACAAAATCGCCATCTGGCAAAGGCGACTCACCATGACCACGCAGGTCGTAAGTCACCACTGTGAAATGTGCAGCCAGCGATGGCAGAGCCTTATGCCAGGTCTGGCGCGACGCACCGATGCCATGGATCAAAAACAGTGCAGGCCCCTGCCCTGTAATACTGAAACTGCAGGCGATACTGTCAATCATCCGATCGCTAACCACTTAATGCCTTATCAGAAAAGAGCTCGCCTCCCTGGGCCCAGTCACTTTTATCGACATCAGTCAGGATTACGTCAACGGCATCGGGTGTGCTACCGGCGGCCTGCACAAAAGCATCGGTCAAGGCGCGCACCAAATTGCGTTTTTGCTCGGGTGTGCGGCCGGCGAACATCTGTACTTGAATCAGGGGCATAGGGCTACCTCCTAGTTGTTATGGAATGTTTGAGTCAGGCAGTCTGCGTTATCGCCCCTTTTACCAGGGCAACGAATAGGTCTTTACCGTGGTATAGCTTTTCATGGCTTCGATCACACCCTCCTTGTAGCCGAGGCCAGAATCCTTGACTCCACCGAAGGGCGACATCTCAATGCGGTAACCCGGCACCTCCCAGATGTTTACTGTGCCAGTTTTGAGTTCAGAGACAAAACGGGTTATGTAATCCCAGCGATTGGTGCAGACGCCCGTCGATAAACCGAATGCTGTGCCGTTATCGACGGCGATGGCATCATCGATATCGCGTACGCGAATAATCGGTATTGGCGGCCCAAATGTTTCTTCGACCACCAGTTCGGCATCCCGCGGTACCCGGTCGAGTACGGTCGGAGAATAAAGCGCACCTTGCCGTTCGTTCCCATAAATCAGGTCGGCGCCCATGCTCACAGCCTCATTGACGCGCTTCTCAAAAGATTCGGCCGCGGCCTCGTTGATTACCGTACCCATATCGATATCAAGCGACATTGGGTTGCCATAACGGATCTTGCGCGCCTGTTCTGCGACCAACGGCACAAACTCATCAGCAACGCTATCAATACACAGTACCCGCTTTACCGCGGTGCAACGCTGGCCCGAATTCTTGGTAGCCCCCTGCACGGCCATGATCGCCGCCTTTTCCAGATCGGCATCTTCCATGATAATAAAAGACGAGTTTCCGCCCAACTCGAGCACTGTACGACGATAACCGGCGTGGTTGGCGATATGCTTGCCCACCGAAACTCCACCGGTGAACGTGATCAGTTCCGCGTTGGGATTGGTAATCATCTCCTCGCCAATCTCCCCTGGCAATCCAGTCACCACGGAGAACATCTCGGGAGGTAACCCTGCCTCATAAAGGATATCAGCCAACAGTAGTGCGGTAAGTGGTGTCCGTTCGGTGGGCTTGCAGACCATACAGTTGTTAGTCGCAATGGCTGGAGCCACCTTGTGCGCTACCATATTCAAAGGATGATTAAACGGCGTAATAGCCGAAATTGCTTTCAGCGGGTCGCGCTGCGTATAAATACGCCGCTGCTTACCGTGTGGCGTCAGATCACAAGAAAAAATCTCACCATCGTCGATAATGCACAATTGTCCGGCCAGGCTGAACACATCAAAAGCCCGGCCCACCTCGTACAAGGAATCCTGCTTGGATATTCCGAGTTCGGCCGTGATGAGGTCAGAAATGACCTCCCGGCGTGAGGTGAGAATTTCGGCTGTGCGCAGCAGAATCTGCTGGCGCTCGTAGCGCGTCAGTGTCGGGGTATAGGATGCCGCGATATCGAAGGCTCGTGCCACATCCTCCGGGTGGGCGCTGGGCACCGTACCCA
>Ga0233427_10001273_pt1 | contig 27928 bp, 13 predicted proteins | sample SI_118_April2016_5_FD_179885 | JGI IMG/M metagenome (GOLD analysis project Ga0233427, IMG submission 179885) | Seawater microbial communities from Saanich Inlet, British Columbia, Canada - SI_118_April2016_100_MG | ecosystem: Environmental > Aquatic > Marine > Inlet | place: Canada: British...
ATTCGTCAGTACCCCGTTTGAGTAAAAGGTAGTCAAAGTGCTCGCGCCGGGGTGCGCTGAAATTATATTCTGCGCAATTCTCGAATCATTTCGAGCCCTTTCAATGTGCCATGCAAATGCTCAGAATCTTGTTCTTCCAATATTTCTTTACTTTCCATCAGAAGTTTTTCTCCTGCATCCAAATTATTCCTATTGATCGCCAATGAACCTAGATTCTGCTTACACAAACCTATGCCTACTGCGTCCCCGATTTGCGAATTCATTTCTAGAGACTTTTTATAATAAAATTCCGCTTTTTCATAATCATCTCTATCGAGAAAAATATTCCCAATGTTATTGTAAATGTTTGAACTAAATGGAGTCGAAACCCATGATCTTGAAACACAGTAGCGTTCATGACGAGCAAAAGATGTTATACTCTCACGGCCTAAGTTACATGTGCAGCCACCTATCCCTACCGCAGCAAACGCTAATGCACTATTGCAATTTTCCAAATTAATCCCAACTTACATGGGATATTCTGCAAGCCCATCAAATGATGATGACAAGGAATTACGAGAATACATCCGGCTGGAGTGGACAAATTGCCGAAAAACAATTGAGTCATTACGCGTTACTTCAAATGACAAGCAGAAGAAAACTGATTTTGATACACTCTTGATAGAAATTGATGTAATTGAATCAGAGTTGCGGACATCCCCAACTGGGGCCATGGCAAAGAAAATTGACAAATTATCATCAATCGATAAAAAAACGATTGAAAATTTGGTTCAGATCGATTTGGATTTAATCGAAATCATCAAAAAAATTCAGGCCTCCATCACTGAAACATCGCACTCTTCTGATCAAGAATCTTACTCAGGAATTGAGGCAATCATCTCTCAGATTACTCAATTCAGAAGCAAATACAACGCAAGAAGAGCGATCATCAATGGCGTACCACTTGATGTGGTGCAGGGTCAGAAAACGAAGAGTTCAATCAAATGGGTCCAAATCGCATCTTTATCAATTTCCTTACTCGCAATCGGAGTAACAATTTATTTCAATTTGAGGTGATATAATGACATACAAGTGGAGAACAAACCCTGAGATAATCGCAAGCCTAGTTCAAACAGCATCAATTTCGTCTTGGCGATCGAAAGATATTGTTTTGGAACCAACCGAGTCACTGACGATAATGCAAGACGGAAAGATTGTAGATACCTATACCGAGCAGCGACTAAGTAAGATTGTTGGCGGAATCGGTAAAAAACTGTTTTTTGGAAGGAAGGCCGAAGAGAAGTTCCTTTTCACAATCAGCACCCCATTTAAGCTCCAATATGAATTTGATTGCAGGTCACTCGACGCTATGGAAGTCAAGGGTGCGGTGAGTTTAGAAATGCAAATTCAATTAACTGATGCCCCAAGATTAGTGAATTTATTCGCAAATGTACCAAAAAACCCTTTGGACAATGAGAATTCTGCATATCTTACACGAACCACACTTGCTTCCATGTTAACTGATGAAATCGGACACAAAGTTTTGCAAGATGAAATTGGCAGACACAATTTATCAGAGATTCGCTCATCAGAAGAAATTCAATTGAACATTCGAGATAAATTGCTCACAAACATGAGAAGAACGCATGCTGAATTTGGGTTGACATTCCGGCAAAATCAAATCGTGTTTAGTCCAAATGCGCACGATACGGTACAACAAATGCGAGGTCAGTTGAATTTGGAAAGGGGTGTCGAAGGAATTGAGCAGGACGCTAGGATTTTTGCTCTCGAGAACAAATACCAACTGATTCACAAAGAACTGGAACTCGAGGCAGAGTCACAGCTCGTCATTGCCAAGGGAGAGGATGACGTTGCGATTCAACATCAACTCTCGGAAATCAAAATGAAGCAACTCGAATTTGATTCTCAATTGGAGCAAAGGATTCGTACGCAAACTCACGAATTAAGCATGCAACGAGAGAAGATGCTTATGCAGCAAGAAGTTGCTGATAAGGAACTTGAACGTCGCTTCAAAAGTGGGGACACAACTGGACAGGAACGAGAATTCTTGATTCAACAACAGCAAATGCGAGATGAACTTCAGTCCTCCCAAATGGACAAATCAAGATCGTTGAAAACGCAGCAACTTGACCGCACCCAGATCGATGCAAGCAATCAGGCCGAGCTCATGCAACAGGCAATGAAGGCAATCGCTTCTGGGAAGCAAGGTTCATCCGATATAGCGGGAATGCTCCAGACTCTGATCGAACAGCAGGCTATCACGCAGCGAACAAATATCGAACAAGAGACGCAGCAACAAAAAGAACTGCTTAAGCAACAGACAGCGCAGCAATTTTTTGATAGGGCAGGGAAGGCTGAAGGTGACATGACGTTTGTTCAAGGAGATCTCATTTCTGGAGATACCTCAAACAATAATCCAGGACAACCATCGCCCCCAACTAAGCAATCATGTAAGACGTGCGGAGGCGGAGTGCGGTACATTTCTCAATATCGAAGGTGGTATTGTGACCAATGTAAAGCGTATAATTGATGGCGCAAATTCCGACTTCGGAAGGAACCAAACCGATTATTCAATCTTGGAATAACTCCCAGTTTTGCCCAAGATTCTTGAAAAACCAATTTCCATTTTCCTCGAACCATTCTACGCCCAATTCGTCGATTATAATTTCCGTATTTTCTGCCGGGGAAATCCCTTGCGAATCATTGAAAATTCCTTCAGTCAATTCTGAGGCACCATCTGAATTAGGGAGTGGCGGGGGGAGTAGAGGCGGCTCATCATCTTCTAGCAAGGGTGGTAAAGACATTTCACCATCTTGAGGTGCAGGAGGTAAAGGTAACTCCTCATCCTGAGGCGGTGGAGGTAAAGGCAATCCTTCATCCACGAGTGACGGCGGAGGTAAAGGTAACTCTTCATCCTGGGGTGGTGGAGGTAAAGGCAATCCTTCATCCACGAGTGGCGGCGGAGGAGGTAAAACGAATGATTCCGGAACTTGATTACCTCGTCCAGTTGACTTTATACCGCCAGCTTGAATCAGGTCCCCTTGAACTAGCTGCTGATTGATTGTGACATTTTTGGTAGAGATATTTCCTATGGAAATTGGGTTACTACCGCCATGATCTGCAAAAGAAATTGGCAAACCGCACTTTGGACAGTACCATCCGGTAAAATGTATAGAGCAGCACTCAGGCATCTACATCCCTCCTAATGATTCAGCAGTCATTTCCCAAAGGGCAATTTGGTCTCGATCATATTCTAGGTTCAAAGAATCAGTTGGCCAATTCATTACACATTTCAAATTCCACGGGACATTTGTTACCTGATTATCGGTTATCGTAAATTGAGTATCTTTGGAATCTAAGTCGAACGGCGTCCATTCTGTGCACATACCTTCACTGATTTTAAGGGATTTATCATCCAATTCCACTGATTTGAAAAGATGACAAGATAAACGACGTCCGTAGTCTTCCACATTATCTGAACCTCCTAATTGATCAGCGTATTGACAATTATTACAGCCAGGGTAGGGCGAGCGTATTGGAGATTGAATGCCGATAGAATTCTTATCAGTTGGAATCATAATTCTTCCTGATGCGACGGTATTCAATCGACCCATTTGAAGAGATTCTCCTACAACCAAACCACCGAACAAGTTTCCATCGCCAGCATCCAAATCAGGAGTGAATACATGATCTCGAATTGTAACGCCGTTACCAATCTTCACTGATTGTTGGCCGATCACAGCTCCGAGGATGATGGCACCATCTCCAATCACTATATGCTCACCACTAACACTGCCGATGATTATTGTTCGAGATGGCCCATTGTCAACGATTGGAATGGCTGAACTGATGTTCACATTTCCACCAGCAAGAACGCCTCCTCCTTCTCCAGAACCAACGACACAACCAACTCCGATTTTCACATCGCCAAAGGCGTTGATGCCGCCATTTATTTGGGTGCCAGGGAGGTTTTCACTCGCCCGAGTTGAAAGCGTACGAATGTCACAATCCATCAATTCAACATCCTTAGCAAAAATATGACCATCAACAAAACAACATGATTCAATTCGCACGTTACGGTTCTCTTGATTCGATTCTGCTGGCAGAATTCCTTCACGACGTTCTTGAGCTGCTCGTAGAGTGACTAAACCTCGGCTTTCCTCCATACTCAAAGAGGCCAATATGGCTGCATCTGATCTTGGTTCATCTGACAATAAAATCACCTCATAATATGGTTTACATCTTTGTTGCAAAGATCGGATAATTTCTTCGCAAGTGTTGCCTCTATACTGCCTTTATGCGCAAGATATTGAATTAAGCCCCCTAAGGATTGACCGTTGATTTTCCTTTTCATTGTAGGGAAATTTAGGTTGCTATTTGGATTGGATAGAATTTCACTCTTTTTGGAAGGTACTGCGTTAAAAGTCATCGGGTGATCGAGAGAAATTTCAGATCCCACTTTAATCATATCAAAAACTTCCTCACCTCTTACCAACCAGTGAGAGAACATTTTCCCATTTGGCTCTAAATGTTTTGGAGAGCCACCCAAAATACTGGATGAAATCAAATCAGACCTTTCCTTAAACCAACGAAAGATCTCAGTGCATTCTTGATATGTCGATCCGAATCCATTCAAATGTGCCTGAATAATTCGTGCTGGTTGAAGCCAGGACCGATTGACAAGTCTTGTCAAATCATCGACGTCAATCTGAGTTGGATTTTCTAAAATATCTTCGTGTAGGGCCTTCACCGCAAGTGAATGTTTGGAGAGTTCTTTACGTTCTTCTTCCATTCTACCTTGATACTCCTTTTTACGTTTTTCCTGTTCGAGAAGAATTGCCTCTCGACGTTGTTCAACCAAATTATCAGTCGCTTGAAATTGATTTTTTAGAGACTTCAATTTTTCTTGCTCAACTCTACCGAGGGTCGAAATGATTCTATGTGCTTGTTGCTTAGCAGCGTAGTCTGGGTTGGGTATTTGAACAGTATGGAACCGAACTCCGGATGAAACTCCACTGACACTTCCTCCGTTTGGCCCAACGCTCCCACCGCCCCCGCTGACGGTTGCATAAGGCAATTCCATTGAAATCTGTGATGATGTTCCGTGTAGATCTGATTGGGCGATGGTCGCTTCTTTCTCCAAGTTGTTTACAATTTGAGTTTGTGATGAAATAGCCGACATCAGATCATCCTTACGTTCCAATATTTGGTCTTGCATATCACTCATTTTAGCTTCCAGCTCGTCCATTTTTTGGTTTGCTTGGAATTCTAATTTCCTTGTATTTTCCTGAATCTTATGATCCACAGATTCTAACAAAAGTGCTGATGCATCGTCCGATGCATCGTCGATATGCGAATATGTTAATACCATACTTTCAAGGACACCTTCGGAACTTTCGTTTGCGATTCTCTCGAGTTCATGATACCAGTTTTCATACCCTGAATATTCCTCTTCGAAATTCTTCATGAATCTAGCAAGAACTCCTCCGTTCGACTCAAGGATGTTGTCCAAATAACCCAAAGTTTCGATATTTTGGGAAATGAGGTGACGCTCATTTAATTCAGATCCAGTGATATATTCCTGTAAAAACCAATCTGGGCCATCGAAAAAAAAGTTTAACTTGTTGAGATATGATGCTTGGGAACTTGAAATGAAGTTTAAGCTGAAATTGTACTTCTCCACATGCGATAACTTCGAGTGATAACTTGAGAGTAATGAATAAAAGTCGTTGATAGTGTCAAGCGAATGCTTTGGGTTATCCCCGGGTTCAACATACAATAACGACTCATCCCCCTTTACTGAGGGGTTATGTTTTGGATACTCTTCATAAAAGGAATCAATTTCATAGTTGGTTTTACTATCCTCTAGTCCTGAAACGATTATTGGTTTACCCTTGTATACGGTCGATGAGTGTTCTAAAACAATGATGTCTGGAAAGACCACAGGTATGGATTTTGCTGATTTCCATACATAGTAACCCCCTCCCAAAAATAACAACGAAATTACGATGAAGGCATAGTGTAGCCAACTAAGCAGTAAAAATCCTAGACCTGTAGCCATCAGTATCTTCCCTTTTTTGATTTTGGAAAAGTATGGTAAATTCTGCTTTGTGAATTCGGAAAGTCCGATTAGGGTTGAACTCTCCAAAGCAGTAAGTGGCCTGCTTGATGAATCATAGCCGGCCGGGATGTGAACGTCCATCGTCTGACACAAATTGAAGCCGTGTATATATCTATCTCCGATTCCACAGGGATTTAGGAAAGTAGAGTTTTGATTCCCGCAAAATTCGTAACTCGCTGGCTTGCTCATTTTCCTCATCAACGGTGCACTTAGGCCGTACTCCTTCTTTTAGACTAAGTGCTGAAACGGCAATGATCAATTGATATTATCGCCAATAACCTTCTTGGAAGGGTTATGAAGGAACCGAATTTCGGACATCATGCATCGCAATCATACGTTCGCGGGGTTTGAATCCGTGAGGGGTGGTGGACGTTGTGGTGTCCAATCATTATGTTCTGTTATTTTTAAGCACTCAAAATAAATCTGAAGTGCTTCTTCATGTCTCCCCAATTTTCTTTGGACTTTTGCTATATTGAGCATTGAATTACAAGCACCATATGTGTCTCCGATTGTCAATTTAAGGTCCTTACTTCTATGAAGTAATTTAAGTGCAGATGAAAAATCAAGATTATGTTCGGCAACATTCCCCAAACTGTTTAATGTAAATGCTATACCTTGTATGATCTAGTTTTAGATTTGTAATGGGTCAACAGCCCCTATCTTTAGGGGGGGTCGATAGAACTTTGATGTTTCAAAATGCCATTTTTTGCACGATTTTACTCAATGCAGTACCCCGTTTGAGTGAAAGTAGTCAAAGTGCTCGCGCCGGGATTCGAACCCGGGTCGCCGGGATGAAAACCCGAAATGATGGGCCACTACACCACGCAAGCAGACTAACCCACGGCCAACGCTGATTATTGATGAAGGTTGGGGTCAGGCGCTAAATTATTCCACCAGCGTAAACCGTACCACGCAGCGGCAATTCCGCCAATAAGTAGCACTCCGATTAACATCTCTCTGTCCAGTAGCCACCAGATGGCATCGAGCGCTTTATCCCCATAAATCCCAACAAGAATAGCTTCAAGGCCGAATCTTAAACCTCGACCAATCAATCCTGCAATGATGAATGGTTTCAATTTCATTTCCCCCATGCCGGCAGCCCAACCAAATACTTTGTACGGAATTGGTGAAAAGGCTGCAATGAATATTCCAATAGCGCCGTACCTCAAGGTCAAAGCCTCAATTTTAGCAAGATGTTTTTCAGCCTTGAAACGACTGAATAGAGAACGTCCCCAACGCTTTCCGATCCAATAGCCAACTAAACTACCTAGGACGCTTGTGACTGTGATTACACCCCATAGCCAAATGACCAAGGCCGGATCTCCCTGTGCCTTGACAAGCATGGGAAGAAATAGCAAATCTGGTGGAACGGGTTGAATGATTGCTTCGGTGAAAGACATGGCCCCAAGACTGAGGGAACCAAATCCGTCGAACCAACCTACAACTGTCTCTTTCCACGACATCTAACCTGTGGGGCGACAACCCTACGGAAGAACCCTTTCTTAATCGAAGTCTTGATTGCTACAAAACCGGACCCCTTGCTAATGCCGGTGCTTGATACTGCTGCTCTCCTTCATTGGCCAGTTGATAGAATGCAGGGCGGAATCGTAGCCCATAGCCAGTTAGAAGAGTTACGAAACCTCTCTCCGCAACGTGCTATGTTGGTTGAGTCTATCGAAATGGAGTGGATGAGTATGAGTACAGGTGATGCAGAAAATGCTGCAGCAAAAACTGGTGACCTTCCTAGGCTGAGTCCGGTTGACCTCGACATCCTTGCAATCGCCCTAGCAACAGGGCAGACTTTGTTTACCGATGATTATTCGTTACAGAATGTGTGTCGGTCAGTGAACCACCCATTTGAAGCAGTTTCAAACAAAAGAAGTGAACAGCAATGGTCATGGGAATTGAAATGTATTGGCTGTCGTGCAACCAAGAAAGTTGACTCGCAAAAAGAACAGGAATGCGATATATGTGGTTCACCAATGAAGATAAAGCGCTCTAGGCGCTAACTACTCTTCTGCTGAAGCGATCTCTTCTGAGATTTCTTCTGCTGTTTTTCCTGATGGGTCAATACCGGCAGATTCAGCTTTCTGTGCTAATTCAACCATCTTTGTTTTTCCACCAGCCTCTAAATCAGATTCTGTATTGGAAGTTGATGGTGCGCCTGTAACGTCAGTAAGGCCTTTTTGGAATTCGCCTTTTGACTGACCAGCAGCCCTTGCGAGTTTGGGTAGACGTTCTGCACCAAATAGCAAAAAGAAGATTGCAATCAAGGTCATGATTTCAAATGTTCCAAAGTTCATTTGGTTCCCTCTAATGTACTCCAGTCGCTCCCGCTTTGTCAATGAATCGGCTACTAACCACCAGAAACTGGCGGAAGTAAGGCTATTTCCTCACCTTCGGAAATCGGTTCATCTTCTCCGACAATCACGCCATTAATACTGACGCTCAGTCTATCCCCTAGCCATTTATCCAAGCCCATTTCCTCTAGCAAGAAACGAACTGATGAGTTTGGAGGGATTTCAATTTGATGCTCTCTTCCCCCAGTCTCTTCTGCAAGTGGCCCGAATGTTAGCACGCTCACCAGCATAGTCCTGCTATTGAGCACCATCTTATCAACCCGTGCGCCATCAGTTAAGCAATGGCAGTCGCACTCGCTTGTGAAGGGCTTTGGAAGATTTACGAAATGGGTGAAGAAAAAGTCCAGGCCGTACGTGGAATTGATCTTGAGATTGCGCAAGGCGAAATGGTTGCTATCATGGGACCATCCGGCTGTGGTAAGACCACTTTGCTGAACATTTTATCTGGAATAGATGACCCATCTGCCGGCCAAGTTCGTGTTGCTAGTAAGCCGCTGTTTGGAATCAGTGATGATGAGCGAACTGATTTACGTGGACGGGAAATGGGATTCATCTTTCAAAAATTCCATCTCCTCGAAGTAATGAATGCAGTAGAAAATGTTGAGATTCCTCTCTTATTACTCGGGATAGACCCAGTTGAGGCAAGGAAAAAAGCGACCTCTGCTTTGGAGAAAGTTGGCCTAGGTGATCGGTGCGAGCATAGGCCTGCTGAACTATCAGGGGGGCAACAGCAACGAGTTTCTATTGCAAGAGCAATAGTACATGAGCCCTCAGTAATTCTTTGTGACGAGCCAACTGGCAACCTAGATTCAGCAACTAGTGACCAAGTGATGGACCTTCTTGAACAATTGAATAAAGGTGGCTCAACACTTGTAGTCGTCACACATGATGATGCAATTGCAAAGCGTTGTTCACGAATTGTTAGCATATTTGATGGAAGGATAATCGACCACGAGGAATGATGATGCTAATTGAGGCCATAGCTGTAATTGTATTGATATTACCACTCAGTGCAACTTCGGCTTGGGGGCTTCGAAACGATGTGCCAAAAATTTGGTATCTGCCAATACTTGTTTTTGCACCAATTCTCGATGCATGGATTGTTTGGTGGGCTTTAGATTGGTTTGGAATGGGTTTTGCAGCAATATGGGGGTGCACTATTGCTGCAGGAATCATCTCTTCCATGCTAATTCAACCCTTACTATCACCAAGACGCTTAGTGATATTCCGTCTTTCTTGGCAGCAAATTAGGCGCAGACCGCGCCAAGCAGCATTGATGATGGCTGGCCTATTAGTAGCCTCGTCAATAATTACCTCTTCTCTTGTAGTAGGTGACAGTCTAGACGACACATTGAGCCAGGAAGTAGAGGCTGTTTATGGGGAAACTGATTTACTAGTATTCCAACAAGACCGTAGAACTGGATTTTCCAGCGATATGAGTGAAAATCTTACTGCTGCATTCGGGCAATCACTATTGTCATTCGGTTTGGCAGATCAATGGTCGCATGGCCTCGAGACAACAGCAACACTGAGCAAAACAGGTGGTCTTGCACTACCGTCTGCAGGATGGTATGCCTATTCTGGCTGGGATGGAGTCGCCATCAATCAGGTTGCTGCAGATGAACTTGACTTGGTTACAGGAGATGAACTCGAGTTAACGTGGTACTCATACTCGGATGAGGGTAAGCTTATTCGCGAGTCTGATAATCTTACGATTGAATCGGTAATTTCTATGGAAGGCCGTGGTGCAATTGGTGGAACAAAATCGCCATCACTATTCACCTCATTAGAAATCAGTCAGCAAATGCAATCTAAAGAATGGTTAGTCAACCGGTTACGAATTTCTTTAGATGATACCCTAGGTGCATCAGACAGCATCCCGGACGTAAAATCAATTCTAAATCAATTAATCGATGCAGAGTCGGCAGGCTTCGAGATAAATACCGATGGCGATGCATTATCAATCTCAAGCACAAATGGATTGGGTAGATTAGATGGAACTTTCATGGCTTCATGGAATGAGAATTCTACAACGCTACTTGAATCTGGTTCTGCAATGGAAGTTTTACAAATCCCACTCGTTCAAATCCAACAGCAAGTGAAAATATTGTCATTACCTGATGACAGAATTAACGAGATATTAATTGCAGAAGATGGTGATTGGTACGTCTCTGGTGGAGCGGTTTCATATCAGAAAGCGCGAGAAGGTTCAAGTCACGGTTGGGAAGTACCTAATGGTGGCTTGATACATGATGTCACCTTATTCGAGAATTCATTATTAGTGGCCCACAGCGATGGTTTGGTAGAAATTCCAGATGACCGTGATGGCGAACTAATTCATCATATCAAGGGAGAAGAAGTAATCTTGGCAGTGCTAAATCTCTCAGGTCTAGATGATTTGCCGTCAACAATATTTGCAATGGATTATTTAGAAAACTCCGGCGAGCAATGGGTTGCTGTAAAGCATTTGACCGGCAGCGACGTTTACCATAACAATGGACAAGGGTGGATTGAAACTAACCTTTCAGGGGAATGGCTTCACTACGACAATGGAACAATGGTAGGCTCACCAAATGGCTGGAAAACAGTTTCAGGTATCGATTCACCTACGACTTGGACTGGTTTACGCGGTGGACTGCTGGTGGAAAATGACTCACTATACCGGTTTGATGGACAGACTTCCTATCTTGCAGATTTTGAACAAGATTGTGATCTGCGAGTATTTGCATTCGATGGTGACATGATATGTTCTACGAATTTCGGAGTTCTGATAGATTCTGAAAAGTTGACGCCTCGCTTACCTCTGACGGTAGACATCGGTGGATTTGGCGTGATGCCACAATTACTTCTAGCCACAGATGGCCCAATTTCACCATCGCAAGGTGATATCCTTGTTTCATCAAGACTTTCACACCTCGACCAAGCAGAAGGAATTCTGGTCAATGGGATGATTCCATGGGCCTATGGCGACACGCTTCCTCTAATTTTAGAAATTGAAGGTAACATGACTACGCTAGATGCACCTGGGCTTGATGAACTCGAGTCGATAATCATCGGTTTTGTCAATATGAGTGACGGAGAAACTCTTGCTGCTGCAGGAGATGGCGAACGCAGCATCCTAGTGATTACTGATGGAAACCAATCCTCAATTGAGAATTGGTTAGATGATATAGCCGGAGTTGATTCGATGGGACTACAGGTTGTTGCTGCTAAAGAAGATGCATTGGCTGCGGCGGAGGAAGGAGCTGGTGCGCTTTCGGCAATGTTCCTTGTATTTGGTGCATTTACAATCGGAGCCGGTCTTCTATTGGTACTCACGATTGTGATGATGTTAGCGGATTCTAGGCGAGTCGATGAGGCTGTAATTCGTGCGCTGGGCCTGAAGCGTTCAGACATGAGGTCTCTTGCTCTCATGGAAGGTATGATGACGTCTTCAGGAGCATCGGTACTAGGTGGACTCTTTGGATTGTTTTTGGCATGGCTCGTTTCATTAGCATTTAGTAGTGTATTTGCAAATGCAGGCGCAGAAGGTATTGAATTTGGATTCAGTATTGAAAGCATGCTAATTGGAATGTCTTTCGGGTTCCTAATCGCAATGCTAACGCTATGGGCTACCGCATTGTGGACAAGTCGTCTAAATATTGTTCAAGCATTAAGAGGACTTTCACCTATGCGTAAAAGAGGGATTCCTTGGTGGCTATTGTTGCTAATTATCGGCTTGTTTGGTAGCGGCGGTCTTTCTGGACTAATGATATTCACATTAGATTCGTCGTCCTCGCTTCGATTCTCTCTTTGGCATATCATGGCCTCACTGATTATTATGGGCGCAGTTCCTCTTTTCACATTTGTATTACCGCATTTAAAAGGTTGGACAATTAGAAATTCTGGACGAAATACAATGGCGGTAATGGGGGTTGCGTTAGCACTATGGGCAGCATCTCCCGATTCATGGGCCCCTGTCGATACAGGAGTTAAGCCAGACGAAATCACATTTGCTGTTCTAGGGATGATCCAAGTCTTTGCAGGTGTGATGATTCTTTCAGGAATAGCCCCGCGCATTGCATCATGGATCTCTAGCCGACCATTTTTCTCAAAACGTTTTGGTCCAGTAGTGAAAGTATCTCTTGCCCATCCAGAATCCGCCCCACTTAGAACTGCAGTGATAATGGGGATGTTTTCATTAACAGTATTCAGTGTAATTGTTTTGGCAGGATACTCTGTGCAATTTGAAGAGCACTCTTCAGGATATGTTGAAGATGCAAGTGGCGAATTCGAAATACTTCTATCCTCGTCAAGACAAGTCCCACTTGAATTATCATCGGACCCTAGCGAATGGGATCTAAACGAAACTTCACCCGATGATATTGATGCGGTAGGATTGGTGAATAGGGCAGTGGTTTGGGTCGATGATGGAAATGACAGTATTGGCTATGTATTACGAGGCGTGGATTCTGGTTTTATCGAACATGGTGGGATACCGTTGGAGGATTGGGATAGGGCATTAGGCGACACTCAAGAAGAAGCCTGGAAATCTCTTAAAATTAACACCAATGTGGTCTTTGTTGACAGTTCGTTTGCACTAATTGATCCGAACACAGGGGAGTCGCTTTCGGGTATTACTCTTCCAATTGGAAAATTGATTTCGCTAATTGATATTTCAAACCCTGGAAATAATCGAGAAGTACGTGTTGGAGGCATACTTTCTGAGTCAAGCCAATTGTTCAGCGCAGGTATCTGGATGAATGGAGAAGTTGTTGATGAACAGTTCGGAGGAGTGGTGACGAGAATCTATGTTTCACACGACTCAACAATTACCTCAAATGAGCTCGAAGAATCCTTGTCGAAGGATTTGTCTTCTCAAGGAGTATACACTTCGGTAATCAAAGATGAGATCTTGATTATTCTCGGGCTCATTTTTGCAATCCTATCAATATTCCAAGCATATCTCGCATTGGGGTTGATTGTCGGAATTGGTGGAATAGGAGTTGTTACTTACCGTTCAGTATCTGAAAGGTCGGGGGAAATCGGGATGCTTCGGGCATTAGGCTTCAGAAAAAGAATGGTAATGGGTGGAATGATACTCGAGGTAAGTTGGGTTTCAGTACTCGGAATGCTTAATGGAGCGATTGTAGCATTAGCGTTCCACCTCGCATTGTATCAAACATTTTGGAAAGACCAAGGTGCTGAACTGATTCTGCCCTGGTTCGAAGTCGTAGCAATGGTAATTGGTGGTTGGCTCCTTGTTTTAGCAGCAACTTGGATTCCAGTTACAAAAGCGACCAAGATAACTCCCTCTCAAGCACTATCTGCAATCGACTAGTTTGAGTTATTATTTTAGTGGTCGCAAATTAAACACAAACACATTGTACCAAGGAGGATTTTCCGTCTCTGAATAGGAGTATTATTTTGTAATAAACAGGGCACTGAGTCACTGCTCTAAATCCATTGGTCCAGTATTGTGTAGGATGCTCAAATGAAACGGCCTTGCCAACTCCTAAATACCCTATATGCCGTCGGGAGCCATACCGACCCTTTTGGAGGAGATGACAATGAGCAAGTTAACCCCCTTGATTCTGACCGTAATAATGTTGGCTAGCACCTCGCTGGCTGCACTAGACTGGGCAGAACTAGAACAGAACAACATGATTGAAGCAGATGGCCGAGCAGGCCCAGACGCAGAAGTTGTGAGCATACTCTCGCCACGCGAGACAACGACCGACAGCATTACCGGCGAGCAGCTACATACGCTAAAAGCCGGACAAGATGTGAACTTTGAGGCATTCATTACCAATTCTGGTGATGTAGCGATCGCTGAGATGGGTGTTTCCGTCACAGTGTATCTGTCTGAAGGTGGCGCCCGTGGCATGATTGCTAAGGATGCAGCAGGCAATGACCTGTCTTGGAACAATGGCGATGTAGTCTGTAATGACGCATTCGTTTGCCCTTGGTCCTCACTAGATGCAGGTGCTAACCTCGCTAATGGTAAGTACACCATGACCTATCAAGGTGCAACTATCGTATGGACTCCGATTACTGGAGACTACGTAGTTGTAGTAGAGACCTCTGCTGAAGGAGACAACGAACCAGGAAACGATTACTCTGAGATTATGGTCTCTGTACTCGACTGGACCGATGTCATCGTAGACCTCGCTTGGGACTCCGGAAAGGAAGTCGAAGGCGGCGGCGGTGACAAAGCATTCACTCTATCTGTAAGTACAGGTGGTTCAGCTACTTGGTCCGCACGTTCTATCACTCTTGAGATGATAGTTACAGGAACTCTTGGCGCTGCAACAGACGCTAGTGGTAACGATTTGATGGGAACAACCCAAGTCTCTGGATTTGGAACTTCTGGAATGACCGAAACTTTCCGTCACCAAGATGATGCTAACAACACAACCTCTGACATGCGATATGTTATCGATTTCGAGAACACAACCGAATGGACTGGCCAAGTTTCGCCAGATACAAGCGGTGGTAGCGGTGATTATTCAATTGAAGTAAATCTAGTAAGTTACGTGATTTATGGACAACTCCCAGACTGTGCTGAAACTGTTAGCATAACTAACAACCAAACCGGTGAGAGAGAAGATATGACTTACATTCACTACTGTGAAGTATCTAAGCAATCAGACGACGATGCTGGAACCAGCGAAGATATGATCGAAGGAAAGGTTCAGACCTTCCACGATATCGGAGTTACCAACATCGCCATTAACCAAGGATACACAGTTGACGAAAACAACATTCCAATGAGTGCGCCAACAATGCCTGGTATCACCTCAGGGCCTCTAAACCCTGCATGGTCTAGTGTCCAAGCATCAGTTCGCCACCTAGGTAGTGACACAATGGTCACCTATGACTGGAAGGTAACCTTCGATATTGAAAACACAGTAACTGGTGTTACTCACACAGAAGATGCAGATTCCTGTATGTGGGGCTTTGGTGAAGCATATCCTCACCTTGAACTTGGATTAGATCCAGTCAACAATTCAGCGTTTGAGATGGGTGAGGCATGTATCATGTTTAATTTCGCACCTGGAATATACAATGTTACAGCAACAGTATCCATGGTTGGTGCTACTGTGACCGACATGTCTGCACGCAACAATGATGCAAGCTTACTTGAAATTTCAGCACTAAACAACAGACCTGATGTTTCGCTAACTCTAGAAACAACTGAGGATATTGTTATTGGACCTGAAGGTACAATCGCAATCGTTGCAAATGCAGATGATGCAGATGATGACGGTGGACTAGGACTAGAATATGTCTGGTCACACCCTGGAATGCCAGAAGGCCCTAACGGGTCTGTTGTTCCGTCTCCATGTAATGGAGTAGGACCTGCGTTCTCTACCTGTAACCTAATTGCACTTGATGCAGCATGGGCTGGAGTCAACACATACTCGGTAAGAGTTTCTGACGAATACGGTTCATACGCACAGGATTTCACAAACATATTTGTTTGGAACCAAATAACTGCGTTTGCAACTTCGCCAACAACTCTAGTTGACATGCAGTATGATTTGACCTACGATGGTGCAAATGCATTCACGATTAATTTAGATGACACAGATTCTGAATATACACAGGACTTAACCAACTTCGGTTACGCTGGTGAATATACATCTGTAGCAATTCTTGACTACTCTCCATCTACCACATACATGGCAGAAGATGTTCTTGCTCAGAGCATTACACTGTACTATGACGGAGGAACTCTAGACCCAACAAGTGTGTTCTGGATTTCCAATGGTAACTGGGCTAAACTTGATGCAACATTCTCAATGAGTGGCAGCGATGGTACAATCTCGATTGACCTAGGTGAAAACAGCCAAGTTCTTCCACAAGGAGAACTAGCACTAATGGGCGGAGTCTTACAATTAGTTGAGATCCCAACCGCAAACCCAGCTCAGCCTAGTGTTGTCGCTACTGCTGGTGGAACAATCACTGCATCATGGTCTTATGATGGAACAACAGTTCCAGGATTAGACTGGTTAGAAATGACCATCTGTGATTCAACTGGTGATTGTGATACCACAAAGGAGAACACAACTCTGGTTGCTCACTCTCTGAGTGGACAAACTGACACCACACACGGTGAAACATACACCTACACACTTGCTGTATGTAATGGCGGAGGATGCAATCCAATCCAGCCATCTGCTTCTGCAGTTGCAGACAAGAGTGTTGACGGTGACGCAGTTGCTGAATCATTGACTGTTGAAAACAAGGTGGGCAGTGATGCTTGGACAGTCTCATGGACAGTCGGTGGAACAGACTCAACTGATGTTGCTGGATGGAAGGTCTGCTGGACAGACTTCTCATGGTCAACAAGTGGTGCAATGCCAACTACCTGTGAAGATGCAGGGGCAACTACCAGTGCTGACATCGGACACCCTGGCGGAAGCGGTACAAAGACGTACTACTTCACAGCAGTTCCATATGACGACAAAGGTAACATGGACAATGCAGAACCAGGAACTGATATCTTGCTAATACACGCAGGACAGACAGACCCTTGTGAAGATGATCCTACACTTGACGAATGTGCAAACATTGGTAACGCAGACGACAGCGCTGAAAGCGGCTCAGTTCCAACATGGACTTGGGGCGTAATCATCGGCCTAGTGGTCGTAGCATTTGTTGTTGGAGCATTCATCCTCTCCCGTGGCGGAGAAGGTGGAGAAGGCAAAGACTGGGATTATTGATCCTAAGTCTAATCTTTGACAGCAAATCACGGTGCTAGACACCGAGGCTGCCATAGAGAGCGGTTCGCCGCTCTCTATGGCTCCCCCCCCCCATTCTTTTTTTTGATTAAAATTCCACCTGAGTTTTAGCTTTGCTAGGCCTCAGGATTTTCATATTTTTCATACATCTTTTGAAGATAGATTATAGTTGAATAACTGGCCAACAATCGAAGAGGTTTAGAAAACACACTAACTTTAATTTATTCGCATGAGTAGATTCTACAAGTTGTAATATTTTAGGTCGAGTAGATTTGTCGAACGCAACTATTTTCTCGGGTTTTTTGCGTGGTACTTGTAAGGCAGATATTGCTAAAAGTAGTATTCAGTAATGCATTTGTACTAGATGTTTCACTGTGTAATTAGATCTGATATCTTCAAAATTATTTGCCGATGTCGGCCCGGCACATAAAAATTTTATTTTTTAAAAATCAATGCCAAAACTGCATAACTTACTCGATGCAGTAAAAGCGCATGTACCCCAATGCTCATAAGGGAAACAAAGCCTGATGAACACTGCATACAGTCCGTAAGGAGATGATGACGTGAAGTTGGGAAACAAGAATAAAAACAAAAAGACCGTAATGGGAGGAGTAGGAATTGCTCTATTGCTCTGCATATTGATGGCACTGTCACCTTTGACAGGCCTGGTGCAGAACGATGCTCCTAAGGAGACAGCAGAGTTCGCAGTAGCGAATGAAGCAAGCGAAGATTTCTTCGCACTCCCTGCGATCAATGAGCCTGTAGAATATGAACACGATGAATCCTCTGAATTAGAGGGTATGAGGTCAATGAATCAGAAAGGCTTCCTCACAGAAGATGGGGATACCGCACTGATTACCTCAGCTGAGCCACTGCACTACATGAGTAGCATTGGCTCCTGGGAAGAAGTCGACCTCAACATCAAGGCAACCGTCGACGGTTGGGAAGTAAAGGAGAACATCTACGAAGTTACCTTTGCCCCAGAAGCCGCAGATGGTGTCTCAGTGAAGGTCCACCCTAACGTGGACCCAATCGTCACGGGAATCAACCCGATCGTAATGGCGTTTGATGAGACTGGCACAATGCCAATGCCTTACAGGGCCGCTCCTTCTCATGAAGGAGCTTCTGTTGGTGGAAACGTTCTACGTTATTCACTCGCAGAAGGTTTCGACTTAGATTACACAGTAGAGACCTCTCAGTTGAAGCAGAACCTAATCATTCGAGAACGCCCTATCCTTGAAGAGAATGCAGCATGGTTCGGTCTTACCGAGCAAATGCGCCTTCCTGTAGGATATGGATTGTTCCTAGGCGATGACATTCTCCGTGAAGAGATTACACAAACTCAAGATGAGTTAACAATCCGTAATCTAGACACTGGGGAACTTCTAGCAACTATTCCAGTACCAACTGTAATGGAAGCAGAAGCAACAGAGCCATATCACGCAACCTATTTCATTCAAGTATTCGGTAGCACAGTCATTTTGACTACTGCAGTCGATGCTGATTGGTTGATGGATGAAGATCGCCAATTCCCATTGGCAATCGATCCATCGGTTAAGGTTAAGAGCGGATCTGGCGGATACTGTTACGTTTACTATGCGTACTGTTATTCTAACTCATACCGCTACCTATACCGTTACTACGGCAGCCTGTACTACATGCCTTGGAACAAGTACACATTTACCAGTTCCAATGCACTTCCTACAGGTGCTACAATCGATAAGATAGAGTGGAAGCAATATGTCAGTTACTCATACGGATATTCTTCTAACGCTATCACAGCAGTTGTAATGGAATCTTGTGGTACTTCTAACCGGTACAGTTACACCGTTCCATCGGCATCGTGTTCAGGTGCTTTGACTACCTTAACTGCCGGATATGGCGGAACAGCACAGCGCAAGATGATCAGTTCCCTTTGGAACTCTGCATCTGCGGGTACCTACGCTGTAGGAACTGGCTGGAAGACTGCAACACTTTGTAGTAGCAGCACAGCATGTTCTGCATCTGGAAGTCACACTTACATCACAAGTGCTCTAACAAATGGTAACAGCGTCGGAATGGGTGCTAAGTACACAACATCTACTTACCTCTACCACTATGCTTACAACGCCGGAAGTTCAAACAGTTACATCCAGATTACATACTCTGGTGGTACTGATTCAACATCCCCAGAGAATGAGTTCGTGCCATATTCCGGAATCACTTCCTACAAGGAAGGAGAGAGAACATTCTTCACAACACTGAAGGATGGTTCAGGAATTGACACAACAACAAGTGGAGCACCTCACTTGCACTATGCAATCAACAACGGATCTTACACTGCAGTCAAGGCAACAACCCTTGGCACATGTAATTCATCATCTACCGATTGTAAATTCCGTGCAACCACTGCAAGCATTGGAACTGGAGACTATGTCGAGTACTACTGGGCATTCCAGGATTTAGCAGCTACTCCCAACGCTGCAACAACACCTGCTGGTGGCTCCGGTACTCCAAATACTGCATCTGCACCTTCGAGCCCATACTGGTTCTTCGTTGACGATGTAGCCAATGGTGGAAGTGCAAAGAAGATGACAGTCACAACTACTGATGTCCGAGCATACACCACAACTAGTACTGCAAAGACTTTCGATAGACAAATGACTTACTATGACAACTCTGACGAGTACGTCTTTGAGTTTGATACATCTGAATGTGGAACAGGAAGCAACTCCTGTTTCTACACAACCAGTTATTACTTCTATCAACAGTGGAAGATGATGTGGACCACAGCACCAGGTTCCTACTCCTATGGAGGCGGTGGAACAAAGTCTGGTTCAATGGAAATGCATCAAACCGATGGTGGATACCTCACACTTTCTGCAGATGATGGACCAGGAATGAACCTGATCTACCTATACGACAGTGCCACAAACAAGTGGGCAATGGTCGGTCTAGGAACAGACACAGGAATCGATGAAATGCTATCCACTGGAACAACAGCGTCCAAGAGGTCAACCTACGGTTATACCGCAGCGCACCTAGTTGATATCCCAGGAGATTTCACTGGAACATTCGGTAAGTTCGATTTCAACGCAACTTACAGCAGTTCTAAGGCAAACTGGATGTGTGTCGGTACAAACGGATGGTACTATTTCTTCCGTTCAACAAGTTCCAACCCAATGTGTACTTCAGGATACTACTACATCTACAGTAACTCCTACACATGGTCAGGATTTGCTCTAGGATCTGGATACTACGGCCCTCAAGCATCAAGTGGTTCAATTTACTACAAGGTCGCTAAGGTCGCTCCAGAGCCAGATACCACAAAACCAATAGTTGGACATCTTGGAATGCGTGATTCGCATTCACAAGACCGTAATTTCGTGTTTACACTATCTGATGGCGGAGAACCACCATCTGGTATCAATACAACCGCAACAATCGGCGTTGGACCAACTATGTACTACCGTGTCACAGATGCGGATGGTACAGTTAACTCTTGGACTAACAAGTTGCTATCTCCAGTTGGAAAGACACGCACTGCCTGTGAGCAAGCTACTTGTGACTGGTCAACATCTCTTGAAGATCTAGAACGAGGTTCAACACTAGAATACTACGTCGTGGTCAACGATTTGAGTATAGCGGCATCTGGCATTAATACCAACACCACTACAACTTCATCTTTCGAAGTTGGAGATCCAAACAAGATTTTCGTAGTTGAGTGGCATGACCTTGGATACACTAGTCAATATCAGTGTACTTTCCAGGTATTGTTGTACGATGTAACCAACGAGATTGAATTCCAGTACGATTCTAATTGTAAGGCAACTTACGATTACGCAACTGTTGGATATCAAGACCAGACCAGAACTAAGGGTGCTACCCTGCGTGGTCAGTTGGCTTATACCGCTGGTGCAAACCCGCACACTGTCAACTACCGTATTGGTACTGACAGCAACGGTCATGGATACGAATCCTTCGACCTTGGTATGACTGAATTGCCAACATACGATACAGCAATCGCTGGCGCAAGCAACGGATATCCATATGGATACTACTGTGTGTCTTCCTACTATTGGAATACATACAAGTCCGGATGTAACGCTAACGTAGATCTCCCTGACGGATTCACATTCGATTACTTCGGTACCGAATACAACGGATCTGACTCGAAGAACCGCGTACACATTGGTCGCATGGGTAACATGTACCTGAAGGATGATGGTTCTACTTCTCTTGAGAGGTCGATGACAACCTGGTACACAAACATGCCAGATCTACCGTACAGTGGTAATTCAATGAGTAAGCCTGGAAACATAGCACCATGGTGGGGATATTACTCCAGCTATTACTGCTACGATAACAGTGCTCTAGATTGTTCAGTCCGTACTCGTGTCATCCCATTCGAAGGAAAGGGAACTGATGTCAGTGCAGACCTAACACAGCCAACAACTTGGTCACTAATTGATTCACCAATTAGAATCAACCCAAGTTCATCTACTGGTTACCTATCTATTGGAGATGATTTGACAATTGAACCAGGAGTAGTTATCCAAGTCGCTAGCGGCAAGGGTCTATCCTTCGATGGTTCATGTAGTCTATTCACAGCATCTGGAAACAGTACTGACCATATAGTGTTCGAAGGACAAAACAACGGTACATGGAAGGGTCTGGCATTCACCGATGCTTGCAGCACGACTGCAGGAACCGATGACCGCCACACAATGTCCTATGTTGACTTCAAGAACACAACTGATGCAGCAATTGCAGCAGGAAGCCGCCACGGCATCTCTCCTTCAAGCAATGCAAACGTTGGTAACTTCACAATGGACCATGTGACATTCTCAAATGTTGGAACAGCATTCGAGCATGGATCTGGTGCAGGAACTGTAGTCACTATGTCTGACTTCGAAGTAAATGATGCAAGCGATGCTTGTTTCAATTTCGCTGAAGACTCAGTAGTTACTCTAACTGATGGTACAATGGATGATTGTAACTCAGGAAGCAACCCTACAGGTGGAGCAATTATGAACGTCGCAGGTAGCACCGGTGGTTCTCTAGTATTGGAGAACATCGACATTACCGATTCGATGGTCAACTTGATTGATGTCGACCTTGAGACAGTATGGATTAGCAACTTGACAGCAACCACAACATCCACACAAAGTGGAATTGTACTTGCTGCTGAAGGTGCTGGTGCAGATTCTAGCCTATATGTCTACAACATGGATGCATCAGGATACGGCAGTGCAGCAATTTATGCACTATCGTCTCTGAGTATTGAGGATGCAGATTGGGGCAGTGCAAATGTTGCAATGGCACCTGGTGGAACATCCTCTACATCAGCAGGACCATCTGGTACTAGTGCATCAATTTCAGACTGGACCGCTGGCGATGTCACCATGACTCGTATAGCGCCAACTATGGATGACATCGATGTCGGTGCATTATCAATTATTGGTAATTCACCAAGCGCAGATGGAATCATGGGTTCAAACTGGGACACAGAAGGAATTTCAGTCGGAGCGGCTGGAGTATCTGGATGTGGATACAAGATCATTGTAGACACCGTCACAACAGATGGTATCTCAGGTTCTTGTTCTCTAGCAGCATCTCCTAACACGATCGTTCTATCGAATGTTGATGCGGACTATACTGGTTCTAACAATGCAGTCTATGCTCGAAACTCGCACATTACCATTGGTGATGGAAGTGTAACACTGCCTGCTACAGGATTTACTGGAGAAATGGCACAAGCTTCTACCAACGGACGCATTGTTCTAATCAATGTCGACCAAGATGGTACAGATTGTCTAGCAGAAACTGACTGTGATGTAACCTCTGGTTCAAGTGGAACAATCTACTTCGGTGGACTTGCTACTGTTAAGGTATTCAAGCTACTTCCATCTGGAACTAAGGAATACAAGGAAGGACACACTGTTCAAGCAACAACTGTTGATGCAGGATCTGCACTATTTACAGTTGGAACTCACAAGACAGACTCCAATGGAGAAACAAGTGTTTGGGTTCTTACTGGTAACGATGCAGGAGACACATACTCCGATCATAACCTAGCAGCATGGGGTCCATCTGGTCAAAACGAGACCATGGTCACTGACTCTTGGTACCCTGGAAGTTTCGAAGTAGGAGATTCTATCGAGTTGCGCCTTGAGCCTGCTCCGGTTTCTCTAAACGGAACAAACATGGATTGTGCTTACTTGTTAACAAACACAGAAGCAGCACTGGGCTATGATGGAACAATCGCATCTGGTGGAACAAACACTTTCACTTGGGAAGGAAAGGTCACTATGACTGGAGACCTGAACATCGATGATTGTACTGTTGTCATGAAGAATGTCTTCAAGGTATCTTCTGATGCTACAAACAAGCCAAAGTTAACCATCTCAAGCGGTGGAGCACTAACTCTAGAAGCTACCAGTACTGATACTGGTACTCTAAAGGCATCATCTGCAACATATCCTCTTGATTTGGATATGGATGGTGGAGTACTTACCCTAGATGGTGGAGTAATTTATGATGTAGCCGGTGGAATCAACTTAGATGTTGGTACAATGATTGTAATGAACTCCGCAATGATCTATGGTAACGCAGGTGCAGCAGCAACTGAAGCCACAGTATACGTTAATGGTGGAACTCTAGATTGGGATGATTCAACAATCATGAACTCTGGACAGACCGGAATTGGTCTTATGTTCGAGCAATCTGGTGGTGCAGTAGACAACATCGTTGTCAAGAATGCAGCAGTCGGAATTTATTCCCACAATGCAGCACCTCAGGTTAACGGATTTACACTAACTGACAACGATGTCGGTGTGGATATATACGGTGGAATGAGCCTACCAACAATTTACCGCAGTACTCTTCTCTCCGGAGAGAGCACTGGATGGACAACCTATGCAATCGATATGAGCGCTTACTTAACAAGCGGTGACGATTACCTACAGGTTGGATTCAACTCGGTATATGGTGGAGGAAACGCTCACCCAACTTACAACTATGCAACTTCGAAGTACTACATGATCTACGATCGTATGAACGTCGAGTTGACTGATGTAAATGGCAACTCATGGAACGTAACACAGTCTTCTGATGAAGGATACTATGACGGTGCAATGGGTGGCGCAGGTGGCGCTCCTACGTGGCATTGTAACTATTACGGTTACAGTTACACAGAGTGGTATGATTACAGTTACTTCTACTACCTGATTAACTACGGTGGATACACAAACAGTGGTTCTTACAATGACTACCCAAGTGACTTCGGTTTCCGTTGGGAAGACACAGAGAACACACCTAATACCTACTATCCAATGCACTACTGGGGATACTACTCACCAAGTGCATACTTCGGCGGTGTCTACGAGATGCCTGAAAGTTACAATGGTCTATTTGGATACTACAACGTATGTCTAGACTATGCGTACTCCTACTACAACACGCCTGGAAACAGTGCACGTTTGGCGTACCCAGCAGTTGATATTTCAGCTAGTAACATTACTGGAGCAACAATGTATGTTGATGTCTTGCACAACCGTGCAGACAACTACCAGGACCGCCTAGAAGTACTAGCACGCACAGGAAACGATCCTAGTGATCTTGGTGTATACCAGCGTGAATCAGGTACGCCTGCATTCACAACTGGAACAATCACCGGTGCGGACAATGGAATTGAAATCGGTGGCGCTTGGGCTGCTGCAGGAATTGATGATGTTACAGTGACCAGCCCTCTTAACGCTGGTCTCGAAGTAACAGGTTCAAGTGCAGCAACAGTAACAGATTTGGCAGTAACTGGAGGAAACTACGGTATCCTTGTAGGTGCTGGTGCATCTGGTAACGTCGGACTAGAAAATGTAGATATCTCTGGATCTGTTTTGGCAGGTGTTTACTACGTCAAAGACTTGGCCGGTGACCTAACTGGTTCCATTGCTAGCTCAGTTGGAGCAGGTATCAAGTTCGGTTCAGCAACAACCAATGATTTGACTTGGGACAGCATGACTCTTGCGACAAATGCAATTGGAATTGAGGCTGGAGGATCTGGAAAACTAACTCTATCCGACAGCACCTTTGGTAACAACAAGGATTTCAAGATTACTGGTTCATCAACCGTAGACTTCATCGAAGGAACTGTTGATACAGCTACTATCGATGTAACTGGAAATGGTGTATTCAATCGAATGCGTCAATTGGATGTGCAGGTCACTGCAGATTCCAATCCAGTATCTGGAGCCAATGTCGTTCTTAAGAGCGGAGACGGTGGAATCAGTGGTTCTGCAACTACCGATTCTAACGGTGATGCTATGGATATGACTTTCACAACAGAAATTGTTGACAATACAGGAGTGAATACAGTATCCCTTTCTGGCTATGAAGCAGTTACAGTTGCGCAAGTTGGCTCTTACAGTTGGACCAACCCATCAAACAATGCAGCTGATTTCAGATATGCATTTGATTCACTAACACTGACCGATGACCCTGGTAACACACATACAATGGCATTAACACAATCAGTTGATTCCCGTGTTTGTTACAGTTTCACAACAACATCATTCGAATATCTTGCATCATGTGCCGGTAATCTGAATACTGGAGCTTCGAGGCAATATTCATCTGGATTGGATGAATATGGATATTGGGGCGCTACACCTGAGGACATGTCCAACCAGGTAGTTATGCTCGATGTCGGATATTGGTACATCGATGGTGATTCAGATACAAGCCTGAATGACAGTACAGTATTGGCTACTGGATCTTACAACTCGTATGATTCGTTGCAAATTTGGTCAACCTCTCCGTATGGTGCACGTCTTTACGCGCACGACTCGGACTGGATTTCCACAGTAGTAACCGATGATGGAGATGCTCAAGGAATCAAGATTGGATACAATGGTTGGAACGATGTCGTACCAGACATTCAAGATTCAACAATTTCATCCCTTGCATCAATTGTAAGCACTTATGGATACAAGTCAAACTTTGGTAACTATGTTTGGGGAGCTGATTTCTTCAACATCCAAAACAATACCTTTACTCACTTTAGAACTATGCCTAATACAGGTTCTGTAGCATATCAAGATATGTGTGTGAATGCTGGTGGTTCAAACAATACCATCATTTCAAACAACGTAATGAAGAACTGTGGAGTCGGTATATACTTGACCAGAACAGGATTCTCATATTACTACAACCAGACCATGTGGGGTGCAGATGATGCAATCATTGACGGTAACGAGTTCATCAATTCGGAAACCATTGATATTTGGTTTAGCCTGAATTCGTACTCAGACGGTGTTGAAATTACTAACAACGTAATGAGCGGTTCATCTAGCCCATCTTATGGTGTCTACACACAAGATAGAACAACTTCTGACTTATTGATTGAAGGTAACACCTTCAGCAATTCCCAGGAAGCAATCTACATGCGTGGAGCACTTGATTGGACAATCAGCGATAACACCATCAATGGAGCAGGAGATGCTTCAAAGGCTGGTATCTATGTAAAGGATGGATACGGTGTAATCGACGGTAATACATTAGTCGATGCTGACGGTGGAATACTAATCGATGGAGTCCAATATGGATACAACGCTAATGTCACCAACAACGATCTATCACAGACCCCTGGCCGAACTGCTCCAGCAGCAGTTGGAATTTGGGCTGAAGATTGTGGAACATCGGTTGTTAACACTGGTGGAAACTCAATCAGTGTAATGGAAAATGCATTCGTAACAGATGGCTGTGACCTAGTAGACTCTGGTTCTACTTTGGACGCAATCGGTGGAAGTGGTGGTAAGGTCTGGACTGTCCAGGTTAACGCTAATGCTTTCTCCCCATCAACAAGTAACATCAAGGAAGGCGACACAATTCGCTGGAGAGCAAACGAGTACTACAACAACAGTGGTACTACTGAACCTCACTATGTTACATCGAACGCAACAGATGTTGGTGGAAATGCACTCTGGTCCTCTGGTGGTACAATGAACCTTGGTTCAACATTCACCAAGACCTTTAGCACTGCTGGAACATACGATTACCACTGTAGCGTCCACAACTGGATGTATGGATCAATAGTTGTAACCTCTGGTAGCAGCGCTGGGTTCACATCAGTGGGAGTCAATGTAGTTGGTTCCAACGATGAAATCACACTAGATGGAACATCTGTTTCCGGATTCGGTACTGCTGTAGAGCAGTACGGTGGCGAACTAACCCTTTCGGGTGGCGCACTACTATCCGGTGGAGATTACGGAGTATATGCAGAAGACACAGACGTAGTAGTCAATGGCGCTGAATTAATCGCCGGAAGCTCTGGATCTGCAATGTATGTAACCGGAACATCTACCTTCGATGCAACCAACATGGACACCTCTGGTCTATACGGACTCAACACAGACGCTGTTGACTTCCGCTGGAACGGTGGAAATTCTGACGCAGACACTGCTCTAATGGCAGATGGCGGCGCAGAAGGTTCAGTTGAGAATGTAACATGGCCTGACGTAACAACTCAAATTGATGCAGGTTCCTATGTAACCGTGACATCTGTTGGTAACACAGTCACTGCTTCTAAGTTAGTCGTTGCAGGAACCGCAGTTATCCACGAAGGTAACCTACTAGATCTGGACATCACCCACAAGGGTGCTGCAACAACAGATGTTGGTCTACTTATCCAGTCTACAGACGGTGCTCAAGCAGCATACGTTTCCCCAGCATATCGTGCACCTTAC
>Ga0233427_10001283_pt1 | contig 27747 bp, 24 predicted proteins | sample SI_118_April2016_5_FD_179885 | JGI IMG/M metagenome (GOLD analysis project Ga0233427, IMG submission 179885) | Seawater microbial communities from Saanich Inlet, British Columbia, Canada - SI_118_April2016_100_MG | ecosystem: Environmental > Aquatic > Marine > Inlet | place: Canada: British...
AATAAAGTACCGGCAATCGCCAATGCATTCGGAGCCGATGAGAATTCGTTCCGCATTCATGCCGTCGAGGATGTATCTGAAGCCCTTGCCTTCCTCACCCACCAGACTGTCAGCGGGGATGCGCACATTGTCGAAAAACAATTCGGTGGTGTGGTGATTAAACATGGTGCGTAAGGGATTGATGGTTAGGCCGTTGCCGACAACTTCGCGCATGTCCAACAGAAACACAGACATACCATCATGCGGCTTGGGTCCAGCATCTCGAGGCGATGTTCTAGCAAGCAGCAGCATAAGGTCAGAATGTTCGGTCCGCGAAATAAATACTTTTTGTCCATTCACGACATAGTCGTCGCCGTCCCGCACGGCGGTGGTCTTAATGCGGCTGGTATCTGTGCCGCTGGATGGTTCCGTCACGCCGAAGGCCTGAAGACGTAATGCGCCGGAAGCGATTCCTGGCAAGTAGGCTGCTTTCTGTTCAGCGCTCCCATGACGAAGTACCGTTCCCATCGTATACATTTGCGCATGACAGGCCGCGCCATTACAGCCGGATTTATGAATTTCCTCCATAATTACCTTGGCCGCACCCATGCCCAACCCGCTGCCGCCGTATTCTTCAGGGATTAAAACTGCCAGAAAGCCCGACTCAGTTAATGCCTGGACAAATTCTTTAGGATAGCCGCGGTCACGGTCGAGATCTCGCCAGTATTCACCGGGAAATTGACTGCAAAGGGCGGCGACAGCCTCGCGTATGTCGTTGTGGGGATCAGACATAAATTGAATAAACTCCTACAGATTTACTATTGAATCCTAAACCGTCCAATATGCCCCTTATCTATATTTTATAACCCCTTAAATTCAAACAATTCAGATTAAATATCGGTACTCGGTGGGGGTGGCGCTGGGGTCTTCTCGCTGCGGACTTTAATTTCACGATGGCCTGTATAAAGCGCTGCGCTGACGATGATGGTCGCACCGGCTAGGGTCCATACATCCGGCACTTCACCAAATATTAGAAATCCAATGAGTGCAGCGCCGATTAACCGGATGAACTGAATTGGCGATACAAAGGTTGCTTCGCCTGCGGCAAATGCCCGGACGACGCAGGTCTGAGCACAAATCATACTGCCACCCATGACAATCAATAGGCCCAATTGGGTTAATGTCAGTGCTTGCCAATAATAAAGTCCTGGCACCATAAATATAATACACCCGAATAAGCTGGGATAGACGAGCAGTGTTAAATGACGATCACTCCGCGTGAGTAATTTCACGCTGGTATGACTGGCCGCCCCGAAGGCGGCCCCCATCAATGCGATAATCACCGCAAATTCGATTTCCACAAAACCCGGCCTGATCATGACCAGCGCCCCTAAGAACCCAACGATCGTCGCGGTCCAACGTCTCCACCGTATGACCTCACCCAGAAACCAAATGGCGAGAAAAATCAGTAACAAGGGCCGCACAAAAGAAATGGCAATTGCGGCTGCTAAATGAAGGTGCGTCACGGCGTAGAAACTACAAAATAAATTTCCATTACCTGATACCATCCGGACCAGCAGGACCCAGGGGCGTTTGGGTATAAATACGGACTTGCCGCCCCGAAGCGCAAACGGCAAGACGAATAAGAATCCGACAACACTTCGGATAAAGACGATCTGAAATGTATCCAGTTCTTCGCCCAATACCTTGACGAACGTCACCGTCGCCGTAAACAAACCTACGGCTGCCAGCATCCAAAGTGCACCTGTAATATTACCCGAATGTGTCTGGGTTTGCGTCGTCTCCGTCACGGAGTGTCCACGCTGGGAAGCGTATCGCCATAATGGGATGGAAGAAACAGGACCTCTGTCTTCTTCGGCAAATCCCGCCGGCTGATCTGAAAGACCGGCGTCTTCAATTCTTTGATCCTATAGTGGGGTGCGGCAAGTTCTGTAAATTCCTGTTTCGATCCCGGAAAATGGTAATGCATAGGAAGAATAAGTTTGGGCTTTACGTCGGCGATCACTTTCATGACTTCTTCGTGGCTCATGGTTGCGTAACCGTCAATCGGTACCATCAAAATATCAATGCGTCCCATAAGGTCCAGTTGTTTCTTACCTAATGCATGATGCAGGTGTCCCAGATGGGCAATGCAAATCCCCGCAGATTCCATGACGAAGACCGAGCTATCGCTGTGCAGAACCTCTTTCAATTTCCACACGTTGGTCGGCACATTGTAGACCCGCATGTCCTTATATCGGATATCCACCGTGGCGACACTGCCGTCCGGGTTGGAACCGATAAGAGGAAACTTAATTGCGGGGTCAGGTCGATCGTCATAGTGGGTGCCCGCGGACGGGTTCATTGTGACGATGTCAGGAACGTAGGGCGGGGTGTGAAGGCCGTTGTAGTCCGTCGCCAGCGAAGTGCCACCCGGGGTCTCAATAAAAAACACCGCATGGCCAATGAAACTAATGTTCAGATGGTCGTTTCGGATCTTTGCTCTCTCAAACTTTGCCAACTGCAAGATCGCAGGAGATCGAACCAAGCCATGCATGCAGGCTCTCTCAAAGCCATATGCGGGCTGGCTATTGTCCGCGACGATGAAGACCAATATTGAAAGCAACAAATAAACTTTATTCCCGAAACCTGACATCGTTAGTCTTTCCAATGTTTCAGACCAGCTTAGGCTCCTGGTAACCCAGGCATAGAAATATAATTCGGTAACGCGCAAATTCGGTCAAACCATTTTGCTACATTCTTATAGGGTTCTACGTCGATATCGCCTTCACCAGCCAAGGCAGCGTAAGGATAGCATGCGATATCTGCCAAGGTCGGATGCCCAAGCGCCAACCAGTCGTTCGCTGACAAGCGGGCTTCTAAGATTTCCAATGCGGATCGTGCTCGCTCTTGTGCCAGTCCGAGGTCAGTTGTACGGCCGAATTTTATATGTGCTCTGGCCGTCATGCATCCCGATAACATTTCATGGGAGGCGAACGCTAACCACTGGGTAATCTCTCCTTGATCCACGGCATCGTCAGGCCACCATTGCCGATCAGGGTCGTATTGACCGGCGACATGGATCAGGATCGCCTGAGACCCCCATATGACGCGCCCGCCATCTTCCATTACCGGCACTTGGCCCAGCGGGTTTAGCTTTAGGAATTCAGCTGTCTTCTGTTCACCGGCTCGCAAATCAATGGCGACGCTTTGGTAGTCGAGGCCTAAGAAGGAAAGCAGCATCCGTACTTTATGGCTGTTGCCCGAAATAACAAATTCATACAGTTTCATGATGTCGCCCCGGGAACAGTCGAAAGTCAGATTAGGACTTACTTGTTTTTCTTTTTCGACCCTTAACAGCACCGCGCCCAACGGCAGGTTTGGGGGCTGGCTTGGGAACCGGTTTTTCCTTTGGAGTTTTTGCCTTAACTCTGCGTTTAGATCCTGGCTTGGGCCCTGGTTTTTGTTTCTTGAGACTTCGCCCCAAACTGCTTTCGATACCTTCGACAAACTCATCCGATCCCAACGGGCGCCCAGTTCGGCTATGCCGACGTAACGCATCCAGGCTTTTTTCACTCAATCCATCGCGTAGAAATGCATCCCAATTTTTTCTCTTTCTGAGAAGTGGCTTTGCTTGAACTAAAGCATCATTTTCACCCGCGAGATGCGCCCGAACGCTGCTCCATTTCCAATCCTTGATCCGGCGCCGAAGGCCTGAACGAACTGGATTCAATTCGACATAACGCGCCGCGTCCAAGACGTGGTCGGCTTCTAATGGAAATGACGAAAATCGCCCCTGCCATAGATGGCCATTCCACCCTTCGCGATCATTCACCAGCCGCGTGTAGCGTCGGTGTGCTTCGCCAATTGCAAGAGCCAGTCCGTCTTCCGTTTTTGGTATACAAAGTAAATTCGTATGATTGGGCATAAGGCTATAGGCCCAGACTTTGACCTTTAACCGACCACACCATTCAGCCATTAGGTCAATATAAGCCGCGTAGTCCTTCTCCCTAAGGAAGGTTTCCTGATTCCGATTGCCCCGTTGCACAACAAGGTGCGGGACACCGGGAACAACAACGCGAGCTAAACGAGCCATATCTAAACTTAACCGGAGTCGCACAAAAATTCAAAGAATGCTTGTAAGCCAGCGCAATTTTTTCGATGGAAAAATTTTAGCAGATACGAATTGTTTAAACGGCGTACTGTTCTGACGTGGTTTCAACTGGGGAATCTAGATCAGCGGCGTCTCTAATGGCATTAGCAATTTCGACGACATTAATTGGTTTCGTGAGATAACGCGTAAATCCTGCATCAATTCCCAGTTCAATCTCATGGACTGTCTAACGTCAGCGCCTATGGAACAAATTAGCGGGATTGCATAAGAGAGGATTTTTAGCTCATCGTAGTGACCGAAGGGAACGAAGATGAGACAGAAATCGCAGACACGTCAGACGGGTGCAGCCAAGGCAATCAAGGACATCCGCCGGGCAACACGCAAGCAGTATTCAGCAGAAGAAAAGATCCGCATTGTTCTGGATGGATTGCGTGGTGAGGAGACCATCGCTGAACTTTGCCGTCGTGAAGGTATTGCCCAGAGTATCTATTACAAGTGGTCGAAGGAGTTTCTTGAGGCTGGCAAGCGTCGTCTTGCCGGTGATACGGCACGTGCAGCCTCTACTGGCGAGGTTACAGCCCTTCGCCGTGAAGCACGTGAATTAAAAGAGGTTGTTGCTGAGCAAACCTTGGAACTTCGACTTCTTAAAAAAAGCATGATCGCGGATGGGGGAGACGACGAATGAGATACCCCGCATCTGAAAAACTTGAGATCATCCGCCTTGTTGAACAATCATACCTGCCAATCAAACAGACATTGGACAAGCTAGGTATTCCTCGCACCACATTTTATCGTTGGTATGACCGTTATCAGATTGGCGGTCCCGAGGCCCTGGAGGATCAATCACCCCAGCCGTCCAGGGTTTGGAATCGTATTCCTGATGATGTTCGTCAGCGGATCGTTGACCTGGCATTGGATGTGCCAGAATTATCCCCAAGGGAACTGGCGGTGCGCTTCACAGACACAGAAAAATACTTTGTCTCAGAGGCTTCCGTCTATCGTCTGCTCAAGTCCCTTGATCTAATTACCAGTCCTGCGTTCATCGTGATCAAAGCCGCTGATGAGTTCAGAGATAAGACAACAGCCGTTAATCAACTCTGGCAGACAGACTTCACCTATCTGAAAGTCATCGGCTGGGGCTGGATGTACCTATCGACAATCCTCGATGATTACTCGCGTTATATTATCGCATGGAAGCTGTGCACGACCATGAAGACAAGCGATGTTACCGATACGCTGAACCTCGCCCTACAGGCATCGGGTTGTGATCAGGCGCAGGTCATTCACAAACCTCGATTGTTATCTGACAATGGCTCCAGCTACGTCTCTGGTGAACTGGCTGAATGGTTGGGTGACAAGAAAATGGGGCACGTCAGAGGTGCGCCATATCATCCTCAAACACAGGGTAAGATCGAGCGATGGCATCAAACACTGAAAAACCGCATCTTGCTGGATAACTACTTCTTCCCAGCAGATCTGAAAGCGCAAATCGAGACATTCGTCGATCATTACAATCATCAACGATACCACGAGAGCATCAACAACCTTACCCCTGCAGACGTCTACTTCGGGCGGGGGCAATCAATTTTAAAACAGCGGGAAAGGATCAAACTGAAAACAATGGAACACCGGCGCTTGCAATACCGCAAATACGCCGCTTAATATCTTGAACCAGATGAGCCAGATCCTCCTTTAGATCAGGCCGGTGATTGTTCCAATTTATATGACGACGGACAACGTAGACTATTGAAATCGAATAGTAACGTTGGTCATTATTCGAACAAGGTTTTCTCTCAGAAACTTACACAATAGTTACACATAACTATTATTGGCCACTTAACTCTTTGCTTTTAAACTGTTAAAAATCCACGTTACTACTGAGTGGGAGTAAGTTCAAATCATTAAAAAATTTTTGTCCTCAACTTTGGTTTAGGCACCTGTATATCCAAAGTAGCATCTGACCAGCCACAATCACCCGCCTGCTCTTCCAGTTTCTGATGCAATTCTAGAACACTCATTCCAGATGATTCATATTCGCACAACTTTTCCTTTGAGATTTTAAGTAGACCGTGCTCGATTTTTTCTACTGGGAAAAACAGGTTCCCATCCTTATCAAACTCTCCATAAGACTCACATCTATTGATCAATTGCTTAATGGTCTTTACACATCTTGAAATATTATTTTTTGAAATCATTAAACTCTATCCTTTAGAATTTTTTAATACAATTCGGAAGTGCCTACAGGTAAATTTATCGAGCGCAGCGGAAGCCGACAAAATCCATACGGGCATTAGGCTTTGAGTCAGTGCGATCGGCAGGGCGAACGCCTGTCGCATAGTTTATCCAAGATCCTCCCCGCATGACTTTCTTTTTTCCCGATTTTGGTCCCCGGGGGTTTTCCTTAGGGGAAATCCGGTAATAATCCTCGTCATGCCAGTCGCTCACCCATTCGTAAACATTTCCAGCCATATCAAACAATCCGTATGAATTTGGAGGAAAACTGCCCACAGGAGCGGTATTTGAATAACCATCGTTAAACTGGTCCACCTTCCAACCTTTATCGCATTGAGCATCGCAGAAATTTGCTTTCTCTGAACCGGCCTTATCTCCCCAAGGAAAAACAGAGTTGCTTTCTCCTCTAGCGGCCCGCTCCCACTCTGCTTCAGTAGGAAGTCGTTTGCCCAATTGTCTACAGTACTCCTTAGCATCAAACCAGGTCACGTTTTCCACAGGTCGACTTGAACCTTTAAATTCGGAAGGATTTTTTTCCATGACACGTTTAAAGTCTTTTTGAGTTACCTCGTAAATATCAATATGAAACCCATCCAGTTTTACCCGATGAACCGGAGCTTCATCGTTAAACCATTTTTCTTTGCAGGTTTCGTTGTACGCCACACAGCTTTGGTAGCCTTGATTATTTTCAGCTCCCATTAAAAATGATCCCGGGGAGATAAAAACCATGTCTTGATGAGAGGACGGCTGATTTGTTTTTTCGCTGGCTTCGACAAGGAAGGAAGGATTACACAACCCAATTAAAAGTATAAAGACGATTAACATCGGTTAAAAGTAGTCCCTTCGCCAGCGATTGATTCTTTCGCCCCAGGCAAGGGTTTTCTCTGTGGTAGTATTTTTTTTCCAATTTCCAGCGGCAAATTTATTCGACTCTGCCAATGTGGGATAGATATGAATGGTACCCAGAATAGCATTCATGCCAAAGCCATTTTTCATTGCGGCAACATACTCTGAAATAATATCTCCTGCATGAAGCCCCGCAATGGTAACGCCTATAATTTTATCTTTACCTGGCACAGTCAGGACTTTGACAATTCCAAAAGCCGCTTCATCTGCGATGGCCCGGTCCAGATCATCAATGCCATAGGTGGTGACTTCATAGGGAATTCCTTTTTCCTTGGCTTCCAACTCATTCAAACCAGAACGTGCCACTTCAGGATCGGTAAAGGTCGACCAGGGCACTGTGCTGTAATCCACTTTAAATCCCCAAAAGGGACTTAACATGGAATTCACGGCGCAGTACCAGGCCTGATGCGCCGCTGTATGGGTAAACTGGTAGGGTCCGGCAACATCCCCACAGGCATAGATGTTTGGGATATTAGTCCGCATGTACTCATCCACTTGAATAGTTTTTGCCGGAGTCAACTCAACGCCCATATCTTCCAGCCCAAATCCTGTTGTATTGGCTTTTCTTCCCAACGCGATCAAGAGAGTGTCAAAAGGTATCTCTACAGAGCTTCCGTTATGATCACACTCCAGAAAATCTTTTCCGTCACGTTTAAAGAATTTTTTAGGGGTGTGCTCTAGCAACACATTGATTCCATCGCTTTGGAAACTTTCCAATACCATTTGCGAGACCTCAGGGTCTTCTTTGGGAAGCAGTCGCTTATTGCGTTGTACCTGAGTCACATCACATCCAAGTCGAGCAAACGCTTGAGTCAATTCAGAGCCAATTGGCCCTCCCCCTAGCACAAGTAACTTTTCAGGTTGTTTACGAATATTCCAAATAGTATCGGATATCAGGTAATCAACATTTTCGATGCCTTCAACAGGAGGGATGGACGGCCGAGCACCGGTGCCTATAACAATATTCCTGGTTGTAAGAACCTTGCCGTTGACTTCGACTTCATAAGGAGATTTTATTTTGGCCTCCCCAGTGTGGCACTCTACTCCCAACTTAGAATAACGTTCCACCGAGTCGTGTGGCTCAATCGTTTTAATCACACGCTGAACTCTCTCCATTACCTCTGCAAAATCAAACTCGACTTGAGCACTTTTGAATCCAAGTTTTTGGCATTTTTTAACATCCGCCATAAATTTCGCCGAACGAATCAAGGCCTTGCTGGGGACGCAACCTGTATTCAAACAATCTCCACCCATTTTATGTTTTTCTATCAAAGCCACTTTCCCTTTCGTCGCGGCCCCAATATAACTGGTAACAAGCCCAGCCGACCCCGCGCCAATGACCACCATGTTGTAATCAAAAGATTTTGGCTTTTTGAATTTTTTCAACACCCTTCTCCCTTTATAAATAGATACCAGTTTTTTTGCCACAAGAGGAAATATACCCAATAAAACAAATGAAAAAATAATTTCAGGAGAAAGTATTCCACTCAAAGATTCAATTTGAGCGAGTTGCGTTCCGGCATTTACAAATACAATAGTGCCTGCAAGCATACCCACCTGACTCACAAGAAAGAACTGTATCGCTTTCATAGGAGTCAATCCCATAACCAGATTTATTACAAAGAAAGGAACAGCAGGGATCAACCTGAGTGTAAACAAGTAAAAAGCCCCATCCTTTTTGATTCCGTCATTAAAGGATTGCAGATAGTGGCCGAATTTATCTTGAACAAAATCACGAAGCAATAAACGCGAAACAAGAAAAGCAAGAGTGGCTCCAATGCTACTCGCAAATGAAACCAAAATCGCGCCTGTAACCAAACCAAATAAAGCTCCCGCCAGCAAGGTGAGCAGAGCCGCTCCTGGCAGGGAGAGAGCTGCGGATAAAATATAAACTGCAATATAGGCCCCCATTGCCAACAAAGCATTTTCTTTATAGAAAGCAGAAAAGTTTGCCTGCTGCCCTTTCAGGTATTCAAGAGACAGATATTGACCGAGGTTGAAATGAAAAAAAACTCCTATAAAAGTCGCGAGCACGATTACGACTATGATCTTTTTTGAATTATTCATTAGTTTTACTTTTCAAAAGAAAGGATAAAGTTTTTATGAGCAACACTTGGGAGTTGGTCTTGGGTCATTCCAAATCCTTACAATTTTCTCTTAGCGACTTTTGAGGGCAAGGTGGTTGAATTCTTAATCAACACCTTTGCGGCTGCTTTAGCTTGAGCCGCGCAGAGCGAAGAATTGTTCACTTGCGCCATAGTGGTGGCACCCTCTATTAATAAAATAAGCTGCTCGGATAATTGACCGGATTCGTACAACCCCGCTTTTTCCGCCAGGCTTTTGATATACCCCTGCGTTAACATTTTAGACTCCCGGCAAACACGTCTAATTGGCGCGGCTTCCTCCGGATACTCTCCCATAGCTCCTACAAAAAGACACCCCGAAAAGTTTTTGCTGTTGAACCATTCTTCTACAATATCAAAAACTGCGAGCAATCGTCCGATGGGGTCTCCTGTTTTCGACTCGACCGACCGCATGAAATCATTGCGAAACCGTTCATCGTAATGGCGTAGGGCGGCGAGTATAAGTTCTTCCTTCGATTTAAAATGATGGTACAAGGTTTTTTTTGTAATGCCCGCCCTGTCCGAAATCGCATCGACCGCAACTGCGTGATACCCCTTCCGGGCAAACAATTCTAGCGCCGCTTGAATCAACTGTTCTCGTTTTGATGATTGAGTCACCGTCCTGCTCCTTGCCCTCATTTATATACTATATAGTATATTTATAATGATATAAAATTTCAAATTTAATTTATTCAACACACACTAATTTTCTAAAATATAACAGCAATCTATTGTTTTTAAACAATTAAAATTATTCAACCCCACGCTGTAAGGAATTAACATCTAACTACACTAATTAGTATATTTTTTACGAAATATATCAATTCTAACCCAAACAACTTAAGGAGAATCAATCATGAAGGCTGTGTTTAAACGTGGGTCTCGATTTTTTGCAGTGGTTTCTTTATTAGTCGCCTTGTTTGCCAATGGCGCTTTGGCCAACACGAACAATGGCACAGAAATTTCTGCACCCGTAATGAGCGGTTATGATCCGGTCGCTTACTTTGAAGCAGGCAAACCGGTACGAGGAAATGGTTACCATACGGCGACCTACAACGGCGGAACTTATTTGTTTGAAACTAAAGAGCACAAGGAAGCTTTCAATGCCAACCCGAAAAAATATGCTCCGCAGTTTGGTGGGTATTGTGCGTATGGCGTAGCGGTTGGGAAAAAATTCTACTCCGATCCAACTGTCTGGAAAATTATCAATCGGAAACTGTATTTAAACCTCGACACAAATATCCAGGCTAAATGGAACAAAAAAATGAAGGCTTATATTTCTAAAGCTCATTCAAATTGGGAGGGTATTGAACACAAACACCCCTCAGAGCTTTAATTCAATCTTTATCATCCGGTAAGGGGAGAATGAAATTCGGCCTCCCCTTATCATTTTCATCTTCCAATAAATATAAAAAATTATTTTTGAAAGGATCAATCATGAAATCAGAAAACCTAACAGGTACGGATGCAGAGCACCCCGCATCGGGGACTATAAAAGTCGAAGGGGATACTGTTCTACTGGAGAATGTGAACATTACTGAAGCCCCAGATGGCCGGGTTATTTTAACGAAAGATTTTGACGAAACAACGGGAGTTAACTTAGGCAAGCTTCAGGGGTTTACAGGTAGCCATCAGTATTCCATCCCAGAAGGCACAGCCTCAAGCAAATACAACACTGTATTGATTTGGTGCGATCAATTTAAGGTCCCCATTGGCAAAGCAGAACTTTAATTGCTTTCTTATTGCTGGAAAAGAGGAGGCCGGGTTGTAAATAAACAAAAACCCGGACTCCTCTTTATATTTATCAATGAAACCAAAATTTCTTAAAGGGAATATTATGAATTTTAGAAGGATCACAACGGCAATATTAGTACTGGTATGCATGGCAGGTATCGCAGAGAGCAAAGAAGCAGAGCCTGTTGCCCCAAATGTCGATTTGAAAACGGGTGCTATTAGTGTCCCTGAAAATTACACCAAGTGGGCCACATTAGGAACCTGGGCGCATGCTAAAACAGAGGGAGAACCTGGCTCAAAAGAATATCATGTCGTTTATACTCAACCGGAAACGATTGAATATCATCAAAAACATGGGCAATATCCTGACGGCGCTGTATTGGTCAAAGAGCTTCTTAATACTGAAACAATGATGATGACTACGGGTTCAGCAGTAAGTCATGCAACCACCCTTAAAGGCTGGTTTGTATTGGTCAGGGATACGAAAGGCCGGTACAAAAATTCAAAGTTATGGGGCGATGGTTGGGGATGGTCTCTTTTTAACGCTCCCGATTCGAAAAAGACCGTTTCTACAGACTACCAGGAAAATTGCCTCGCATGCCACTTGCCGGCCCGCGATTTAGCAGGACCTAACGTGCATGAAGACGATAAATGGATTTACACACTTGGGTATCCAGTTCTACGAAAAAAATAGAGGGTTTTAGGGTTAAAATGTTTCTATGAAAGCGTTCACTCTATTCACTTTTTTAATTCTCATGCTAAGTGCGAAAAATGTATTTTCTTCTGAAATGATAGAAGTGCCAGCGGGCAAATTTGTCATGGGCGATGAAGCCGACAACGGTGCTCTTCCCCAGCAGGATATTCTACTTCAGGAATTCTCCATCGACCGATTTGAAGTGACACAAGAAGAGTATGCTCGACTGTTTCCAGAATTTATTTTTTGGAAAGGCGCAGAAGCTCACCCCGTCACCAATATCACCTGGCATCAGGCTCAATCTTATTGCAAACAACTGGGCAAACGCCTTCCCACTGAACAAGAATGGGAAAAGTCAGCCCGAGGCACCGATGCGCGGCTCTATCCCTGGGGAGACAAACCCCTGCGCAAAAAACCACATCCATTTTATTCGGGGATCATTAAACGCCGTGTTGGACTGAATAAAAAAGACAACTCTCCTTATGGGGCTCGTGATATGGCAGGCTCGGTTTGGGAATGGACCGCCAGCACAGAAAATGGGGAAAAAGTCACCCGTGGCGGACTGTGGAATCATCATCTGGAATATGAATACGGCAAAACTTTTGACCGAAACCTGATCGCCCCGTTCGGGCGATTCATCTTTTTGGGATTTCGATGCGCCAAATAGAAAAATTAACGCGCCGACTTTTCCTCAAAGGCGGACTTTGGACAATCGCACTGCTTTTCTGGAACGGAATTCGTGGCCCTCAAATAGTCTCGGCAGAGGATTCGTTTTCAGGAACTGATTTTGTAGGCAAAACCCGGGAAGGAAAGCATAGCTCTTTCTATATCAATTTCTGGAAACCGATGCGCCGCATCAACATCAAGACCTGGAAGTTGAAAATTACCGGCTTGGTTGAAGTTCCGAAAATCTTCACGCTAGACGAATTGCTAAGTCTGTCGACCCACTCACAATCTTCCCGATTAAAATGCGTGGAATGCTGGTCAGCCCGTGCCAACTGGAGTGGGTTCTCCTTAAATGAACTGGAACAAATCGTTCAGCCTCACACGTCTGCCCGAGGGGTGTTGTTCCATTGCGGTGATGAATACAAAGAATACCTTTCGCGTGAGTCGTTGAATCAGGACCGGGTTATGCTGGCGCACACTATGAACGACAAACCTCTTTCCGATGCACATGGATTCCCTCTACGACTGATCGCTCCTGCCAAATACGGCTACAAAAACCCCAAAGCGATTCTGGAAATGGAATATGTTGCCGAACAACAGGCAGGTACATGGAGCAAGATTGGCCCCTACTCACCAGATGGAACCATCCTGCCCGGAACAGACCACCCTTTGGAGTATGGCCAAAAGGCTCGCAGAATTCCCGGCGGAGAAATCACCGACTACTAGGCGTAGGTATAACGCACGATTTAGTTTGGGATTTTTCGCTGGATAACCAAAAACCGATTTATACAGGCGGGGTTAATGTCGGCTTTCGGCCAATTGCGGACATTCAATTATTATTTGAAAACCCAAGCGGGGCATGAAGGTTAAGGAAGAGGATATAACAAGAGCAAGGTGCAACTGTTAGACGCATCGGGCAATACGTCAGGAACTGATGGCGATGGGTGAGAGCTGGGGTGGTGATAAGTGATGAACCTTCACACATTCGAGCGCGTATAAACAGCCACTAGCAACCATTAGGACATTTGTTTATGTTCATGGGACTTCTCTTCCGCTTCCTTCGCTTTCTTTTTGCTTCTTTCTTTTGCTTTGCTTTCGTTCATCCTTTGACATCTCGCGTGTGCGCTTCATCTGCTCTACCTCTTTCTGTCCTATAGACTTACCTTTGTCACTATATATCTCTTTGTAGTCTGTCTGTTTTTTCATTTTCGTCTTTTCCCTGTGTGTTTTTGTTTTGGCTTTCTTGTTTGAGGTTCTTTGTTTGGACTCTTCTTGTCTCCTGTTTTACTTTTTTAATTGCCTCCTTTTTGGGTCGGAAGCGGTCTTACGATTGAATTCTAACTGTTCGGTGAGGAAAATAAAAGAGGGGATGAGACTTTGATTAACACGAGGGGTTTTTTAATGAATTATTCCGGCTCCCCTTCAAAAAAGCGGGTCGATGTGGGTAAATTTATGTTGTGGCCTGTGTCTAGCAATAGGTCAAAGGTTTAAGAAATAATTTATTGGCAATTGGCCCCAAAAAATAAATTACCGATTACTAGGCGTAAGCATAACGCACGATTTAGTTTGGGATTTTTCGCTGGATAACCAAAAACCGATTTATACAGGCGGGGTTAATGTCGGCTTTCGGCCAGAAGCAGAAATTAAAGAAAGAAGTAAAAGCAACTCGATAGATTACTAGCAATCACCAATATTGGCTTCTGGCTTGTAATATCAATTGTCAAAATTACACTCCCTAAGCTCCTCACATACTCCATCTATACTGGGAAACATAGAACCCGCCGTAATACCCATAAATCTAAGGTCTCTCATTGCAACGTCTCTCTCGGTGGCTGGAATATCGATTGCTTGAAGATATTGAATGCTTGATGTCCTTTCTTTTTCGAGCACGTACGCTTCGATATCATCAACATTAGTTGCAGTGGTAACAGACTGTTGAGGAACAAGTCTTGGATTATCAAGTGCTATAAAATCTATGACTGATAAGTGTGGGTAAGGTGGATCTAAACTTTGAATTTGTGAATAATTTTCCTGCCAAACATCGTTATTAAACATGTAAATTCTGTTATTTTCTTCGCCACTATACCCAATTGGCCAGTCTCGAAAAGCAAAGAAAGCCGAGACATAGGGAGAATATGTCCAATCCAGTAATGGTGTGGGATAACCGTGATGCTGGATAAGATTAAAAAATGAACCATTCTGCTCTGGGATGGATAAATCAAAATAATGAGATGTTATAGCACTTAGTCTTTTATGTAACTGTTTAACATCCTTATTTGTAAATTCACTTATACGATAACGCCCCCGTCGATGAAATGATGTTCTTAGCTTCCAAGGTTTCTTTTGTCCTCTAAACAAGTATTTGGATTTTGATAAACCAGAAATATATGACTTAAACTCATCCCATGACATTTTATGACCAAGTATCTTAGACTCATTTTTTTCGGGTGGTTTCGTTAGTACACTAGAAAGTTCAACGCCAATATCTGAAGTGGAGTCTATATGCAGTTTGCCATCCTCTAATCTAAAGGTAACATCTGATTTATCTGAGTGAGAGATACCTTCGGCATAGAGGTCTTTGATTTCCTCCCATTTACACTGAAACCCCGTCCTAGGGTCAACAGGGTTTATAGCGGCGACCATTTTTTGTTCAAGATCTTTGTTCTTTGTATCTAGATAGGCGACGGAGGAAGGAATATTTCTATCAGTAGGATTTACATATGCAACAGCCGCATAATGGTCTTCCAACTCATCAATGTTGACCATTATATTTCCTACTACGCTACCTTGGTATGTTCCAATCCACTGACCTTTCATTAATCAAACCTCTTTAAACATATTCAAAATGAATTCTATAATATCGATTGCCAACTGTATCAATGGGGCAGGATAAATCAAAGCCCATGTATTTTTTTCATATAGTGAAGGTAATTATATGAAATTTCAGCCGAGTGCGACGCTTTTTGTTGTAAGCTATGGAGAACCCACAAAATTGCCTGCAGGTCTGCATCTCTATCTAAATATGCAAATGTTCCGATTTCAGGTGTTATCTCTTCCATACCCGGTTTATTAATCTTCATTCCTTTCATTGCACGAACTATCACATATTTACCCGCCACATGGATTATATTTGGGCGCCTGCTAATAGGTATCTCAGGATGTTGGTCATAGTAGGTCTTCAAATGTTCCAAAATGGTTGCCCCTTTGAGGCCATCACTGGAATAAACAATTTTATAGGGCCAGTCGTCATACCCAGTAATCTGTACCCCTAGAGACAATCGGCCATCAAGACTTTTTGTTGGTGGTATTGAAGCAATTCCAGCCAAAGCATCAAAGAGTTGGTCCTTGTCAAGGCTTGACTTGATTGAGGCTATACCTAGAGTTCCCTCGACAGGAGAAAAGGATTTGCCACTACCATCTTGGTTGTGAAAATCAAATTTAGGGGTTGTGTCAGTTGTGACAATGATATCAATTTGCTTTGATTCGGCGCCCTCATCATCAAACAAAAACCCCCCAAGGAACACATTGCATTTGGAAGGTGCATGTTGTTTGAGAAATTCTAAATAAACCTTCTCACGCGCTAAGCCGATATCACTTGTATTAGCAAAAATACTAGCGGCAGCAGCCTCACCTCGAAGAACCTTAGCTACATCGAGGTAATAATCTCGTAGTCGATCAAAGAAATTCTGTGCCATTTAAAATGCCTTATAAGGAGTTCAGTTTTCATGCAGGCGAATGTCCGCTTGGTCCAGCGTCACGCTGGCTAGCGGGGGCTGGCGGCTATATTGCCTCCATCTATGGTGATGATGCTCCCTGTGGTTTTTTCCGCCAATGCCAGGTTGAGGAATCCTTGCGCCACATCGGTATCATAGACCTCCTGTTGCAAGAGGTTGTTCTTGAAATAGTCATCGGGTGAGAGTCCGCGTGCCTCCGCCCTTTCTTTCAGCACCTCTTCAGAGAAAAGGGCAGTGCGGATGCGGTCTGCATTGATCGCGTTAGACCGAACACCTTCCGCCCCATAATCCAGCGCATACTGTTTGGTGAGCGCTACCACTGCCGCCTTGGGAAGTGCATAAGGACCAAAGTTTTTACCCGGATTGAATGCCGCTTTAGAAGCATTGAACAACAGAACGCCTCCCGTTTTTTGTATCAGAAATCTTTGTAGAGCTTCGGAAGCCAGTATCTGATGGGCAAAAAAGTTCAACTCAAAGCTGGCGCGCAGTGTTTTCAAATCTACCTCTCCCATTGCGCCTTGCACAGCATTGCCCGCATTGGAGATGAGGATATCAATGCCGCCAAAAGTCTGCACCAACTGTTCAAACGACTGGCGCACAGCCGATTCATCGGTCACATCCAACACCTGGGTCGCCACACCGACTTTGGATTTTTTACGTATTGCTTCAGCGACCTCGTTTAAATTGGTCCTATCCGCCAGAAAAAGGTTGGCCCCCTGCTCGGCAAACAGTTTGGCACTGGCTAGACCGATGCCAGAAGCGGCTCCAGTAATATAGACAACCTTACCCTGAAGAACCGGCGCCTTGCTCTTCCCCAGTTTCGCCTGCTCCAGAGACCAGTATTCCATATCGAACAGGTCGCTGGAGTCCAGTGGCGCATAGTCTCCCACCGAAAAAGATTTATGCAGGATATCAATGGTGTGCTGATAAATATCCGCTGAGATCCGGGTTTCTTTAACCGTTTTTCCAATTGTCACCAAACCTAAACCAGCCACCAGCAATACCCGGGGTAAACGGTCCAGCTCTTTTTTATCCACTCCCTTCGCAGACTTGTTAGTCTCGAAATACTGATGATAACTTTCGCTATAGGCATTCAGGGCCTGGGAAACTTCTTCCCGCAGCTTATCCGCATCCTGCCATTGGTTCAAATTCAGGAGCAAAGGTTTTTGTTTTGTTCGAATCACATGATCGGGGGTGGCGGTGCCAACCTGAGACCATACCTCACACTCCTTGCTGGATGCAAAGGCCTGGGTATCGGCACGGTGATGCAAAATCCAATCTTTGCCAGACAGGTTTTTATACAGTCCGCGGAGAACAGGGGCCAGAGCATTCAAAAGGGTTTTCTCCCCGGCTTTCAGGCTCGGGCCTTCAAGAGGGGTGAGCGGCTTAAGAGGTTTTGTCTGGATATATTCTTCCGCAAGGTTTACCGCATGAATGTGACGGTCGTAACTTTCTTTCGCCGTATTACCAAAAGTGAACAGGCCATGATTGATCAGCATCAGCCCTTCCACATCCGGATTTTTTTCATACACTTCAGCAGAGGCTTTGGCGAGGTCAAAACCGGGCATAATATAAGAGACGATACCAATGCTATCTCCATAAATTTTCTGGCAGATTTTCTCTGCATCCGGCTGGTTGGCAATGATCAAACTGGCATCGGCGTGCGAATGATCGATAAACTTATGCGGCAGGAACGCGTGCAGAAGCGTCTCCACAGATGGATTCGGGGAAGAGGCGTCCAGCAGATGCGTTCTCTGCTCATTGACCATTTCCTCATCGCTTAACCGGTCCAGGTTTCTCAGTTTCTGCAGGTGATCCAGCAAGACTCCCGGAAGCCCGGGAGGCTCCAGCGTATCCAGATCCCAGCCGCTGCCTTTAACATAAAGCACATCCACCTCTTCGTTCACCTTGTTGCGGGTGCGCGACTTGACAGAGGTGTTGCCCCCGCCATGGAGAACCAGTGAAGGGTCTGCCCCGATCAATCGTGACGTGTAAACCCGAAGCGCGATGTCTTCAGCAACCCCACTATATTTTTCAATAGCCGCTTTGGCATCAGAATCATTCCATTTATTTTCCATTATTCTTCCATCAGAATTGTTTCAAGTTAAGAACCACCGGTTTCCCGATATAATTTGTAACCGCTTAGCACTATGACCCCAACCAGTGCAACAGGAGGGAGCAACCAGAAGTAAAAAGGGTACCCGAACACACGCATATAATACCACCAGAAATTAGGGGCATTGACGGCAAGGCCATTATCCAGCACCACGCTGATATCGGCTCCCAGAAACCGTTCACCCTTTTTTGCCATAGAAGCCATTTGCGCCATTTGAATTTCATCACCCAGGTTATCAAAAACTACCGCCACCTGTTTGAATTGGCCGATCAATTGAGAATACTTTGGTGAAAATAAAATCTGATTATGACCGTGACTTCCAAATTCCTTACTCATTTCATAATAGTAGCGGGCAATATTGACCGTTACGGATGGCAACTGAATTAAAATTCCTGCCACTAAAACTACCAAAATAGGAATTTTAACAGCATGCATATGCTTGCGCAAAAGAAAGCCGGCAGGCAAAATCAAATAAGGGATGACCACCAGCATTAACCGAGGCCCCCAACTCATTCCCCCTTGCCAGCTCCACCAGGAGGAAAATAATAGCAAGTGCGATATAATGAGCCAGCCAAAAAGAATAGCTATTTTCCTTTGTTCACGCAGTAACAGCATGAATCCCAGGCACCCAAACAGAGTTAATGGATTGAACAGGAACAGGGATTTTCCGGGAGAAAATAGAAGGCCAAAAAAACCAACCACAAATTTTCCGTTGAACTTTTCATACCCGGTTTCTAAAGGGTCTGCGAACCGAACATAATTATAAAACATGATGAGAATCAGAACCGTGATAACAGGAATCGCCGGGCGGATCAGATCCCTGGTCAACTCTTTAACATTTTTTTCATCCGATTCGGCCCACACCATCCATTGGTACATTATGAAACCCGGTATGGCAATTAGGACAACCAATTTGCAAAAAACAGCTAGAGCCAGAAATATTCCCGCCCAGATCAGATCACGCTTTCGCGTCAGGGAGTTTTTACTGGTCACGCAGTATACGGCTAATAACAGAAACAAAGTAATTGCCGGCTCGCTCATAAAATCTTCGGAGTAATACCAGGCAATGGTGGATAGCCCAAACCCCAAGGCTAAAATCAAACTGATTCTTGGATTGCAATCTAGCCGGTCTGTGGCAAATCGAAAGACCATCAGGCAACAGAAAGCTGTCAGTATAGTGTTGATCATGCTAACAGCAAATTGCGTGGCCATGGAGGCCTCAATACCTAACAGGAATGATAAAACTTTACCTAAAAGATAAAAGGGAATCGCCAAAACGCTCATGCCCAATCCATATTTCGAGTACTGTGGACCAGGGATATCATTTAAGGTAACCATTTCGGAAAAGCTCACGCTATGGTTTTCGACCATGGCCTCGGTCAGGAGGAACATAATTTTTCCATCTGCCGACTGGATAGATCCTTGCCCCGTCAGGGCATAGACAGAAAAGAAAAAAAGGAAAAGCGTCAAATGGATTTTAGACTTAGTCATTGCGGGACAGAAATTCTGGCAAGAAAGTGCTTGGAATGAGACACCCTAACTCCTTGTTTAACATAATTATTCGGGCCGGTCAAAAATTGGTCTTTTGATTTTGGCTTTTTCCTGTTACAAAGCCTATTAAATAAATTTTAAGGTAATAAAATGCTTGCCCAAATACATGTGACATTTAAGGAGGGTGTTCTTGATCCTCAGGGGAAAACCGTCCACCATGCTTTGAATGATTTGGGATATGAGGAAGTACTGGATGTAAATATTGGTAAATATCTGGAAATCAAACTTGATTCTGCATCGGAGGAGGAAGCCGAAATACGGGTCCGGGAAATGTGTGAACAGCTCCTGGCAAATACGGTAATTGAATCCTTCCGTTTCACACTTGTTCCTACTGATTAACACTCCAAAACGAATCGAACTAGAATAAAATGAAGTGCGGCATTGTTGTATTTCCCGGGTCCAATTGTGACCACGATTGTTATCATATCTTAAAGCATGTAATGGACCAGGAAACTCACTGGCTTTGGCATAAAGATGAAGTGAATCTTGAATCCTTTGATCTCGTGGTTCTGCCTGGTGGATTCTCCTATGGAGACTATCTTCGGGCCGGGGCCATCGCCCGATTTTCACCAATCATAAATTCCATCACACGCTTTGCCGAAGAGGGAGGCAAAGTGCTGGGTATCTGCAACGGATTTCAAGTGCTCCTGGAATGCGGGTTGCTACCTGGGGCATTGATCCAGAATCAGTCACGAAAATTTATCTGTAAAAATGTTTTCGTCTGTATTGATAATCCCGATACTTCCTTCACACAGGATTGTGGAGAAAACCGTGTTCTGGAAATACCTATTGCTCACCATCAAGGGAGCTATTACATCGACCCCTTATCTTTGAGCGAGCTTGAGGAAAATGGGCAGGTTATCTTCCGGTATTGCGATACCAGCGGAAATGTCTCTGCAGAGTCCAACCCCAACGGCTCTGTAGGCTCCGTGGCAGGGGTGGCTAATAAACAAAAAAATGTAATGGGAATGATGCCACACCCGGAACGTTGCGCTGACCCTTTGCTGTCGAATACAGATGGCCAAATCATTTTTCAATCTCTTATTTCAAATTCCTGACACTGTGGATAAAACCAAAAAAAATCGACCCGGCCCCGAGATCACTCCTCAAATCGTTAAGGAGCACGGTTTGACCGTGGAAGAATTTCGACGCATCCTTGACCTGATTGAACGCACCCCGAACCTGACTGAGTTAGGCATTTTTTCTGTCATGTGGAGTGAACATTGCAGTTATAAAAGCTCCCGGCCTTATTTAAGGAAATTACCCGTTGAAGGCCCAAGAGTCCTGCAAGGTCCAGGGGAAAACGCCGGGGTCATAGATATTGGCGATGGCCAGGCTGTCGCATTTAAAATCGAAAGCCACAACCATCCTTCCTTTATCGAACCCCGTCAGGGCGCGGCCACCGGCGTGGGCGGTATTATGAGGGATATTTTCACAATGGGCGCAAGACCCATTGCCTTGATGAATTCATTACGCTTTGGCGAATTGTCCGAACCTCGCACAAGATTCCTGCTCAATGGTGTTGTCGATGGTATCTCCAGTTATGGAAACTGTACCGGCGTTCCCACCGTAGGCGGTGAAATCTATTTTGATGCCTGTTATAACGGCAATATTCTGGTCAACGCATTCTGCCTGGGTCTGGTTAATTCAGATCGAATCTTTCTCGCTGGTGCAGGGGGAGTGGGTAACCAAATTCTCTATGTTGGCTCCAAAACCGGACGCGATGGGATTCATGGTGCCAGCCTACTGGCTTCTTCCGAGTTTGATGAAACCACGGAAGACAAGCGACCCACCGTACAGGTAGGCGACCCTTTTACAGAAAAACTATTGATTGAAGCCTGTCTGGAGCTGTTTAAGTTTGACTGGGTAGTGGGTGTACAGGATATGGGAGCCGCTGGACTCACTTCATCTTCCTTTGAAATGGCACACCGGGCAGAAACCGGGGTATTTATGGATTTATCAAAAGTCCCTCTGAGAGAGGAAGGCATGATCCCTTACGAGATCCTACTGTCAGAATCTCAGGAACGCATGCTATTCGTGATCGAACCGGGTCATGAAAGTGAGGCCCTTGCGGTACTCGGCAAATGGGGACTGGACGCAGCAATCATCGGCGAAGTGATCGAGGAACCCTGCGTACGTATTCAATTTGAAGGTAAAGAGGTGGTAAACCTTCCCGTCTTTCCCGTTGTGGATGGTGCCTTGGACTTGAAACGGGAATCAAGACGCCCAAAATATCTCGATAAAGTTGAGCATGTGAACCTGACCGAACTTCCCGATATCTCAGAGGGGAACACTGCTTTGAAAAAACTTCTGGCCTGCCCAAATATTGCCAGTAAGGAATGGGTCTTCGAACAATACGACCACATGGTGCGCCTGAATACGCTGGTAATGCCCGGATCGGATGCTGCTGTCATACGCATAAAAGGTACGCAGAAAGCGATAGCTATGTCTGTCGACTGCAACAGCCGCTATTGTTACCTTGATCCTTATGAAGGAGCCGCCATCGCTGTTGCCGAAGCCTGTCGGAATGTAGTGTGCTCCGGTGCACAGCCGATAGGGCTGACAAATTGTTTGAATTTTGGCAACCCCGAAAAACCCGAAATCATGTGGCAATTCCAACAGGCAGTAGAGGGTATGGGTGATGCTTGCAGGTTTTTTGATATTCCGGTGGTCAGTGGTAACGTCAGCCTCTATAATGAGACAAAAAGGGATGCGATTTATCCGACTCCGACTGTTGCGGTTGTGGGCTTGATCGAGGATCATAAAAAGATCATGACCCAGGGGTTTAAAAAATCCGGGGATCAAATCGCTCTCATCGGTTTTACCATGGAGGAGCTGGGAGGAACCGAATACCTGAAAGTCATGTTTGATCGCAGTGAGGGGAAGACTCCCGTTCTGGATCGAAAACACGAAAAACAGGTTCAGGACTTTTGCCGGGAACTGATCCAAAAGGGCCTCATTTCTTCAGCGCATGATTGCTCAGAAGGTGGGCTGGCAATCGCCGCGGCAGAATCTTGTTTTTCATACGGAGGAGAGACTTTCGGAGCCACGCTCACACTGGAATCCACACTGAGAAATGACACACTGTTGTTCGGGGAAACCCAGTCCAGGATAGTTGTTTCTTTTCCCGAAGAACGGATCAATGAAATAGAAGATTTGGCTATGGCGTTTCCAGTCGACTTCTCCCTGATTGGAAAAGTAGGCGGGACTCATTACACGATAAACGTCAATGGAAAAGAAATTGTTAAACAAGAAATTAATATTTTAAAAGAACTCTGGAAAACTTCTTTGGGGAACTATGCTGGACAAGTTACATGAAGAATGCGGAGTCGTAGGGGTTTACGGTCATCCTGAGGCCGCCAATCTGGTTTATCTAGGACTCTACGCATTGCAGCACCGAGGGCAGGAAAGTGCAGGCATAGTTGCCAGCACTCATTCCAAAATGCACCTTGAACTGGGTATGGGGCTTGTCGCGGACATCTTTGATCCCGCCAGGATTCTTAAACTACCGGGTCCTTTGGCCATCGGTCATAACCGTTATTCCACTGCAGGAAAAAGCGAGCTGGTCAATGCCCAACCTTGCATGATCAACTATTCAGCGGGGTCATTAGCCTTGGCTCATAATGGCAACCTCGTAAACGCCCAGACAATCCGAAAAGAATTGGGCACTAAAGGAGCCATATTCCAGTCCACCAACGATAGCGAAGTTATCGTGCATTTAATGGCCCAGTCAAAAGCCGAATCATTCGTGGACCGGGCTGCCGAAGCCTTGAGGCAAGTCAGCGGTGCCTATTCATTGGTCCTGATGACTGAAACCGAATTACTGGCCGCACGCGATCCGCACGGATTTCGTCCGCTATGTCTGGGAAAGCTCGATGGTGCCTACATCGTTGCCTCAGAAACCTGTGTCATGGATCTTATCGAAGCAGAGTTCATTCGAGAGGTCGAACCAGGAGAGTTGATTCTTGTAAACAGCGATGGAATTCAATCTTTCTTCCCTTTCAAGAAAACTGAAAGCAAACACTGTGTGTTTGAACATATTTATTTTGCGCGTCCAGACAGCTATATGTTTGGGGAGCATGTGTACACAGCACGCAAAGAAATGGGTAAAGCCATGGCGCAGGAAAGTCCTGCCGACGTCGACCTCATAGTTCCCGTGCCCGATTCAGGGGTTGTTTCGGCAATGGGTTTCTCTGAGGAAATGGGCATCCCCTTTGAAATGGGTCTCATCCGCAATCATTATGTCGGAAGAACTTTCATCGAACCGCAATCGCAGATCCGGCATTTCGGGGTAAAATTAAAATTGAACGCAGTAAAATCAATTATCAGTGGTAAACGCATTGCTATCATTGACGACTCCATCGTTCGAGGAACCACCAGCCGCAAAATTGTAAAAATGCTTCGGGATGCAGGAGCCAAGGAGGTTCATCTTCGCATTTCAGCCCCACCTATTTTGCACTCCTGTTTTTACGGCATCGATACACCGAACAAAGAAGAATTGATCGCCCACAAACTCAACCTTGAAGAAACGTGCAAGTATTTGGCGGCAGATTCCCTGGCCTACCTCAGCCTTGAAAAAATGATGACCGTTTTGGAAAACGGAGAGAAAAAATTCTGTTCCGCCTGTTTCGATGGCAATTATCCTGTCCCGATCATCGATAAAAAACTAGACACCAATCAGCTGGGCTTATTCACTGACGATAATTTTAAGTAAGTCTGGCAGGACGGAGAACCTCCGCTGCGTTGAATCTCCTCACCTTTTCTCATGCCCCGGGGCACTAAGAGGCTCGACCTGCGGTGACACTTCAGCGCCTTCTAATATTTCCCCCAACTCATTGAGTCCTTTTCGGTACTGTGCCAGCGACTGGTCCAGCTTATCCTGCGACTCCAAAACCTGGCGGTAAGTATGACGAATCTTGTCGTAATCGGTCTTACTTAAAAGAAGCTTCTGATTACTTGCAGATACGGGTGAGGCAGGCGACTGGGTTTGGGTTCCAGTCCCTATTTGAGCAAGGGGTAGCTCGGATTCACGGGAAAACCCGGTAAAAATTTTCTCCAGCGCTTCATCCAGAGTTTTCTCCATAGCGATGCTGTCTTCATAACCAACGATAACGCGCTTGAGTTCTGGAATCTTACCGGCATCCGCTTTCAAATATAAAGGTCGCACATAAACCAAAGACTCTTCAATGGGTATGACAAGAAGGGTTCCCTGAATAACACTCGATCCCCGCTGATCCCACAACGAAATCTGTCTAGAGATTTCAGCTTCCTGATTGATCCGGGCCACCATCTGACTGGGCCCAAACACCAACTTCTGCTTAGGAAATGTATACACATCCAGCTTGCCATATTGTTCGCCGTCACTTCGCGCCACCATCCAGGCTGAAAGATTGCTCTTTCCTCTGGGGGTGTAGGGAAGCATGAGAATGTATTCTTCATGATCCTCTTCAGGCAATTTCATGATGGTGTAATAAGGCTGCATAATTTGTCCATCAATTTCCGGTATTTCCCATTGGTCCTCTTTGTTATAGAAAATCTGCGGGCGTTTCATGTGGTAGGTGGCATAAATAAATGTCTGAATCTTAAACAGGTCCGTAGGGTAACGAATATGGCTTCGCAAATCTTCCGGCATCTGGCTCAGGTCTTGAAACAGGTCCGGAAAAATATTCCGGTAAGTCTGGATGACCGGGTCAGCCTGATCAGCAATATAAAAATTCATCGAACCATCATAGGCATCAATAGAAATTTTGACGGAGTTACGCACGTAATTTCCGAACCGAGGAATTTTCGGGGAATAAGGAAAATTATCACTCACTGTATAAGCATCATAAAGCCAAATTAGACGTCCCTCTGAAATCACCAGATAGGGATCATTGTCCAGACGGAGGAACGGGGCGACTTTCTGTACCCGGTCGGTGATATTACGGTATAGCAAAACACGGCTATCACTATTAATGTCCTGAGAAAAAACAATTTTGAGAGCTTTGAACCGGGCCGCCAAAACTAGTTTCCGGAAAAAAGACCCGACTTCAAAACCACCTTTGCCTTCATAGTTCTTGTATACATTTTTTTCCCCTTGAGGGTAATCAAACTCCTTGGTTCCAGTGTTCACAAAAACGTGATCATTGGCCAACTCTCCAAAATAAATTTCGGGACGTGTTACCACCAGATCCATATTTGATTGAGGAGGAATATCTTTAATGAACAACACGGGGAGCCCTTCAGGAGTAACCTGATTTACAGGGCTCAACGAAACACCGTAGCCATGCGTAAAAGTCAAATGTTCATTAATCCATGTGCGGTTGGGCAAGTTTGAAGACAGTAGTTCTCTCGGAGATAACAATGTCTGACGGTACTCTCCGTTAATTTTGTATCGATCGTTGTCTACGGAGTGAAACTGGTAATAGGTTCTGATTTCCTGAATCTGACCCAGAGTATCGAGAAGCGGCTCCTGATCCCAGAGCCGGATATTTTTAATGGTGGTCGCGTTACGTCGAATACTATCAGCCGTCAGGGATGCTGACCCGGATAGCTCATGCGTCTCGGTTTTACTTAGCCCATATGCGGTTAATGCACCAGCAATGGTATGTTCAATAAAGGGGGTCTCCTTGACCAGTTCGTTAGGCACCACCACAAATTTTTGTAATAACTTTGGATAAAAGTTGCCTACAAAAAAAACCAGTGCCAACCCCACACCTGAAAGCATTATTTTTTTCATACCCGGCCGGATAAGGCCTAAGAATGAAAATGCGGCAGAAACCAGGGAAGTAAAGATCAAAAGATAAAGGATAGGAATTTTTCCATTGGCATCGGAGAACCCGATCCCAGCTATTAAACTATTTCCCTCTGTCAAAAGCTCGTATCGCTGCAGGTAAAACTCACTTGCAAAAAGCAGGAAGAATAGTCCTACAAGCCCCGAAAGGGTACGCCGTGCATCAGGAAGAACCACCACACCTGTCGGGCCAACATAAATAAATCGTTTGAAAAAATAAACCAAACCCACGCCGATGGAAATCACGATCATGGTTTCCCACAACAAGGACTTCACCAGCATCCAAAGAGGCAGGGTAAAAAAGTAAAAAGAAATATCTTTACCAAATATGGGATCAACCTGGCCATAAGGAGAAGCATTAAAAAATTGTAGAAGAGTTTCCCATTGTTGTGCCATCACCAGCCCAGTCATGACGGCCAAAACCAATGGAACAACCAGAATCAGTAGTTTTAAATTACTGGCCATAAAATCAAGCAACGGTACTTCTTTCCGAACCTGATCTGACAAGAGGATAGGCAAATGGGAGGTTTTCTTGAGCACCTGATGTAAGAAACCATAGGTCAGCAGGAAAAACAAAGTTCCCGTCAGCATTCCAAACCCCAATTGCGATAACAACACCGTCCATAAAACCGAGGTGATGCCATGACTTTCAAACCACAACCAGTCAATATAAAAAGAAAGGATTTTATCGGCAAATATCGAGCCGGCAAAAACTACAGCCGCTAAAATGAACAACCATTTTTTCAAAGTTTCCATCGTTTTACCTTATTTCCCTTTCGCAGTGAGTTTAACCAGCGAGCACCACGGTTATTAAAGATTGTTTTTTAAAGAATAGCCCATCGGGTGTTTTTAAGCCAAGATTATTTCAGGGTTAATGTGAAATACCATGGTGCTATCATAGCTACCCTCTCCAACAATAGCCAGAGTTGTACTTACTATTTGAATTCAAGTATATTGGTCTTCTTTAATAAAATGCACTAAGGAAAAAGAACAAGATCCATGGATACCGTTAAAGAGCAGATGAACTTAATTCGAGGTTTCGAGCTCCAACTCGTCTGGCATTTATTTCCTCCCGGAGGCAGAATCCTGGAAATTGGTGCGGGTTCAGGCTATCAAGCCAGCCGGA
>Ga0233427_10001292_pt1 | contig 27652 bp, 31 predicted proteins | sample SI_118_April2016_5_FD_179885 | JGI IMG/M metagenome (GOLD analysis project Ga0233427, IMG submission 179885) | Seawater microbial communities from Saanich Inlet, British Columbia, Canada - SI_118_April2016_100_MG | ecosystem: Environmental > Aquatic > Marine > Inlet | place: Canada: British...
CCCTATGAATAAGAGCCAAATCTTTTCCGTCTGGTGAAAAAACTGGTTTTGCATTATAGCGACCTTCAAAAGTTGCTCTAGAAATTTTTCCAGATTTAAGATCTTTAATATATACCTGCACCTGCCCTGTTCTATTTGATGTAAATGCAATTTTGCTTCCATCGGGTGAAAAGCTAGCTTCAGTATCTATAGATATATTTTTTGTTAATCTTTCCAGTTTTTTCGACTGCAAATTATAGAGATAAATATCTTTATTTCCTTTTTTTGAAATTGTGAGAGCTATACTCTCTCCACTCGGGTGCCATGTTGGGGATGAGGCTATTCCATCAAATTTTGGTAATTTAATTGGAATGGTTTTCAAAAATGGTGTCATTACAAATACTTCAGACCTATTATTTTTAAAAGAGACGTAGGCGAGTTTCTTTTGATCTTTTGACCAAGCTGGTGACAGAATTGGATTTGAGGATCGAACTACAGTTTGTGGATTGAATCCATCTGAATCTGAAATCTGAAGCTTGTAGGTTCTTCCGCCATTATTATTTTCAGATACTGTGACATAAGAAAGTCTTGTATCAAACGAGCCTTTTTGCCCTAATAGAACATAATAAATCTTATCACTTAAAAAATGGGCAATTCTTCTAAAGCCACTATTGTGAACACGGATTTTCTTCTGGTACAGACTTTTCTCTGAAAAGACATCGTAGATGTAAATGTAGACGTTATATACTTTACTACTTACTTGTTCAATCTTTCCAAAAACAACTGCATCTTTTTTATGCTCTTGCCAAAAGCTAAAGTCGATTTGATTGGTTATTAATGCTTCTGTACTTAAAGCATTGAATTGACCAGAGCGATTTAGATTGTCTCTAATAATTGTTGCAATATCAACATTATTAGAATTACCAACAATCTCAAATGGAGCTATAACGATCGGAAAAGCAGCTTCCTTTGATTTTATAATATTAACTTCAAGAAGTGCATTTGCAGATACAGAAATAAAGAGACTTAGGATAATTAAAGCTTTAATAATTTTCACTCTATTTCCTCAATCCAATGCATTTGTATAGCCTCAAGCACCCTTTCTCCACATTTACTTTGACCTTCTTCAAAATCATCAAGATTCAATACTAGCTCGCGTAAGTCAACAAAGTTAATTGTTTTAGGGTCCACTTCAGGAAAATTATCCGCCAAGGAAATTGCTATTTCTAGTGAATCGGTCCAACAAATCATTAACGTTTAATGGCAGTAAATTTTAATGGTCTAATTTTAATCAATTCGACTGTTTGATTTAAACATTTTTTGAAAATTAAAGTCTTCCTGCTGAAATCAAATGAGGAAGCTTGTTTAGCTTGTCAAGGACGTTATTAAGCTCAATAATATTAGTCACCATTAGCGTAATATAAAATAACCTATCTGATCCTGGCCTTTGCTGTTGTTCAATGTTTTCAATATTAACGCTAAGATTTGCAAGTGTGTTTGCAATGGCTGCTAATCTTCCACTACGATTTTCGACTAAACAGCTTATTGCCACTTCAAACTGCTCATTACCATCCGACTTCCAATCAACTTCCATCCATTGTGCATTTTTTTCTTTGATGTGCTCTAAGTTTGAACAATTTGAGCGGTGAAAAACTAAACCTTTTTGTGAAGTCAAAACACCCGTCACTGAGTCTCCTGGTATTGGATAGCAGCAATGAGCAAAATTTATCGCCATACCCTTGGTTTGACTAATGGAGAGAGTATTAATGGTTTCGTTATTAATATCTTGCAGTAACTTATTTACAACCACTGCCACAAAAATTTCAGATAAGCCTACTCTAATGTAAAGATCTTCAAAATCTATACAATTAAGCTCTTTAAAGCATTTATTCCATTTGTCTAAAGGGACATCATTAATTTTAATATTTTGGAATTTTAAAGCATCAGCGATTAATAACTTACCGAGTCTAGCTAGTTCAACTTTAGAGTTATCCTTTAGGTGGGCCTTTATCGCTGTTTTTGCTTTAGAGGTTACAACGATATCTAGCCAACTTGGCTTTGGCTTTACAAATCTTCCAGTAATAATTTCTACTGTTTGTCCTGACTTTAGACGTGTTGAGAGTTCTACCTCATTACCATTCACTGTTGCTTTTTGGGCCTTTTTACCAATATTAGTGTGTACAGCATAAGCAAAGTCAAGAACTGTTGATCTCAGAGGAAGCTGAATAATTTTTCCACCCGGAGTAAACACAAAAACCTCATCAGAAAATAGATCTGATTTAGTGTTTTCTAAAAAATCTACAGATGTATCAGTATTTTGTTGAATATCTAATAGAGAGCCCATCCAATTTCGGGCTAATTTTTTTGAAGGTTCATCCGTATTTTTATAGTGCCAATGCGCGGCAATACCATATTCAGATATAAAATCCATCTCTTGTGATCGAATTTGAACCTCGATAAACATTTTTCTTGGCCCTATTAACACAGTATGAAGAGACTGATAGCCGTTTGGTTTAGGCGCAGAAATGTAATCTTTAAATTTTAGAGGAATCGGCTTATACAAGCTATGGATGTGGCCTAACGCTTGATAGCATGCATTGGTGTTTTCGACTACAACGCGAAAAGCATGCATATCTAAAACTTCTGAAAATTTTCGTGACTTAATTTTCATCTTATTGTAAATACTTGATGGTTGTTTTTGACGACCTTCCACTGTTGCATTAATTTGCTCAAACTTTAATCTATTTTCTATTTCAGATTTAATAAGGTTGATTGTTTTCTTTTGATTGCCATATTGTTTGTTAATTTTTCTCTTGATAATCAAGTGTTTTCTTGGATGAAGGGTTTGAAAGCATAGATCATCCAGTTCAACACCAATACTGTGAAGCCCCAAGCGTCTTGCAATTGGCGCATGTAACTCAGAAGTTTCTTTTGCTTTTTGAATGCGCTTTTCTTCACTCATTGATCCAATAGTTCTCATATTATGAAGTCTATCCGCAAGTTTAATGATCATCACTCTCATATCTTTTGACATCGCTAATATAAGCTTTTGAAAGTTTCGTGCCTGTTTTTGTGAACTTGAAGTGAATTCCAGGCTAGTTAGTTTTGAGACGCCTTCGACTATGTGCGCAACCTGCTCTCCAAATTCATTTTTAACATCCTCATTCGTAACTGAAGTGTCTTCAATGCAGTCATGAAGAATGGCTGCCACTATACATAAATAGTCTAATTTAAGTTCTGCAAGGATTAGTGCAACTGACATTGGATGGCTAATATAAGCTTCTCCTGATTTTCTATACTGGCCAGAATGTGCTTTATCAGCTATCTTGTATGCCTTTTTAACTAATTCAACCTCGTCCTGAGATAGGTAGTCACCCAGAGTACTATACAAAATGGTTGCTTGCGATTGAATTTGAAAAAAATTTGTAGCCATTAAAATTTGTTTTTACAATACGACATTAATTGTTAATTATATAATCATGTCGTTAAGAGCTATAAGTTCTTTGCATAAAGGTTTCCAGATAAAAAACACACTAGTATAATTCAAGTTTCAAAGTCACTAATCTAAACTTAAAATGAATAGACGATCTATATTGACCCTCTCCTTGGCCTTGTTTTTGTCAGGCTGTTCTTTTTTAGGAGGCGACAAGGATACAAAAAAGCTTGTTGCTGACGGATTAACTCCAAAAGAATTGTACGAGCAAGCTGAGGACAAAGTCGATAGTGGGATGATAGAGCAAGCGATTGATCAGTATGAAATGATTTTGTCGTCATACCCAGGTTCTAAATATGCCATTCAAGCGAGGTTAGATATTGCATACAACCTACTTAAGCAAAAAAAATACAATAGGGCAATATTAGAGCTTGATGAGTTTATTGAGAGATATCCTGACCTCCCTCCAACGCCATATGCTTATTATTTAAGAGGAGTTGTGGCTGAGGCAAAATCGAGTTCAATACTTGATAAATTAGTTACTGATAGTGCACAAAGAGACGTTAAAAGTGTTAGTGATGCATATCAATATTTTGTTGATTTAATAGAAACTTTTCCTAACTCAAAATATTCAGAGGATGCAAAAGATAAACTTATTGGGCTTCGCAATACCCTTGCAAGGCATGAATTTTATGTTGCCATTTACTACACAGAAATTGGCTCTCACATTGCTGCTATTAATCGCTCAAAGTTTATCATTGAAAATTACCCGAATAGTGCCTCTATTCCTGACGGCCTTCATCTAATGGCATACAACTACGACAAGATCAATGCTAATGAGCTTGCTATTGACGTTAGAAAGGTTTTATCCTCGAGTTATCCTAACTACTCTCCAGGTTACTCACTTAAAAAATAAGCGTTTTAATGAGTTCAACTGAAAGGCTCTTTGCACTTAAGATTTCGCTTGTTATGGCTGTAAGAATGCTTGGCTTGTTCATGCTCTTTCCAGTGATGAGTATATACGCGGCAGATTATGAGAGTGTAACCCCTTTTCTTATTGGCATGGCAATAGGTATTTATGGTTTAACCCAGGCAATATTTCAAATTCCATTCGGGTACCTCTCAGATAGATTTGGCAGGAAACCAATTCTTTTGGCTGGACTATTAGTCTTTCTTTTTGGAAGCATTATGGCGGCAAATACTTCAAATATTATCATAGTGGTGATTGGCCGTGCATTTCAAGGGGGAGGTGCTATTTCAGCTGTCCTAATGGCATTTTTAGCTGATTCGGTTAGTGAGGAAAATAGAGCAAAGGCAAACGCATTTGTTGGGTTTCAAATAGGAGTCGCCTTTATGCTTTCGCTGCTCATAGGACCAATCATTTCATCAAGGGTTGGACTGACAGGTCTTTTTTGGGTGATTGCTTTTCTATCGGTGATCGCCATGGTTATTGTGCTTTCTTTAAGGCAAGCGAAGCCTATCACATACTACAAACTATCCCTTAAAGCCTTCAAAGAGACACTGACAAAAGAATTGCTTGCTCTTGATTTTAGTATTTTTTCACTCCATTTAATTCTTGCTTCGGGTTTTATCGTTATGCCACTTTTAATTATTGAAAATCAAATTGTCAGCATGATTGATAACTGGCAGCTCTATCTTCCAGCCGTCTTATTATCATTTCTAGGAATGATTCCTTTAATTGTAATTTCAGAAAAATTTAAAAAAACAAAAACCATTTTATTGATTAGTATTTTGTTGCTTATATTAAGCCAAATAATTTTCTTTAGCTTAAATTTGAACTTTAAGGTTTTTTTAATTACGTTGACTGTTTTTTTTGTTGCATTTAATACTGTTGAGGCTTTACTGCCATCTCTTTTATCAAGGACTGCAAGCTCTTCAAAGAGAGGCTTAGCTATGGGAATATTCTCTACATCACAATTTCTTGGTACATTTATTGGTGGAGCAATTGGGGGTTTTATTTATGACATTTACGATTTAAATAGTGTATTCTTATTTACCATATTTGTAGCAGTAATCTGGTGGCTTTTGATTCTTTTTTTGCCGCTTAAATCTAAAACTTAATAGGAGTAACTAATAGAATGGCCGGGATAAATAAAGTAATTTTGGTAGGCAATTTAGGCGCAAAACCAGAAATTAAATATGCTTCAAATGGAAACGCAATAAGTAATTTATCTATCGCTACAAGTGAATCATGGACTGATAAAAGCACTGGTCAAAAACAAGAAAGAACTGAGTGGCACAGGGTTAGTTTGTTTGGTAAGGTTGCTGAAATAGCTGGGCAATATCTTGATAAAGGCTCAAAGGTCTATGTAGAGGGCAAGCTTCAAACAAGAAAGTGGCAAGATCAAAGTGGACAAGATCGCTACACTACAGAGGTCGTTATTAGTGGTTATAGCGGCACGCTTCAAATGCTAGATAGGCGCGATGATATGAATTCAAGCGCCCCTTCTCAGCAGTCTCAGCCGCAAGCACAACAAGCTTCTCAACCAGCCCCTGCAATTACGCCAGTTGCGCCTGATGAATTCGAGGACGACATTCCTTTCTAATTCTTAGGTGTTAGGCTCTGTTGACTCGAGCACGACAAATGCAACTGCATTATTACTTTCATCTGAAATACTCAAATGACCCTGCCTGATTCCTTTTTCTAGTAAAAATAGCCTTAGTTTTTCACTCGGCATAAAATAAGGCTTACCATTTTCGTTATTCCTTATTGTTAAATCCTGAAAACTAACCACTCTTCCTATTCCAGTTCCTAGAGCCTTTGAGAAGGCCTCTTTGGCTGCAAATCTTTTGGCACAAAAAGCAGCGCTGTCAGCTTTATTGGTAAAAAGTGCCCTCTCGTGCTCTGTCAATACTCGGTTAATAAAGCCATCCCGATTTTTGAATAAAATCTTTTGGACTCTTTCTATACTAACAATATCTGTTCCAATGCCGTATATCACAACCCTCTTGCCTCTTGAATTAACTGTTTCATTTCAGAAGTGGCGGCTGACAATCCCACAAACAGCGCTCTAGAAATTATTGAGTGGCCAATATTTAGCTCTATGACATTGTTAATTTCAGCGATAGCTTTTGTATTTTCCAAAGTTAAGCCATGCCCAGCATTGACCTGTAAACCAAGACTATGAGCATAAGAGCAGGCATTTGAGATTTTTACAAGCTCTTTGTGCATTTCAGAGTCTGATGATGCGTCAGCGTAGTGACCAGTATGAATTTCAATTATCGGCGCGCCACATTCAACAGCCGCCTCAATCTGGTTATTATCAGCATCGATGAATAAAGAAGTTTTAATATTGTTCGCGCTTAATTCCGAACAAACCTCTTTCATTCTGCCTATTTGGGATATTACATCCAGACCACCTTCAGTTGTTAGCTCTTGCCTCTTTTCAGGAACAAGGCAGCAGTCTTCAGGCAAGATTTTGGTCGCAATTTTGAGCATTTCGTCGGTCGCAGCCATCTCTAAATTCATTTTAGTTGTCAGGCTAGATTTCAATTCCTCGACATCATGGTCCTGGATATGGCGCCTATCCTCTCTCAAATGCAGAGTGATGCTATCAGCACCAGATTTTTCACATATCTTTGCGGCATCAACCAAGCTAGGGTATCGAGTGCCTCTTGCTTGTCTTAACGTAGCAATGTGATCAATATTTACGCCTAAAAATATATCCATGATTAACCTAATTAACAAAAAACAATTCTTTACTTTTAAGAGGTTTGTCCCCAAGAAGTGATTTTAATCTCTTTCGATTCATTTTTTTTAAAATACTTAGCTCTTTTGGATTAATAATTGGATCATTGGATCTCGCAAGGTGGAGAAGTGTATTGCCAGAAATTACTCCTACTTCATTCAAGGCAAAGCCCTGGTCCTCGATATAGTCATATTGAAGGTTGTTAATAATGACATTGCCATTAATGTCATCTTCAAAATCTAGACCGTAACCTAAATCTTGAAGCAAATCGTTTTCAAATACGCGAAGTGAGTACTCCTTTGCACTCAAATCTAAAGAGCTAATATTCTTAATGTAAGACCAATAAGATCTAAAAATTTCACTATGTTCGTCACCTTCGGGTAGTAATCTTTGAATGAGCTCATTAACATACATAGCCATAACAAGATCATTACCCAGTAGGCGCCTTGGTTCATCTGCAATTTCCCACTGAGACAAGCTCTTTAAATCACTCTTCCCTTTAAACGAAATACTTAAACACTGAAACATTTGAAGTGAAGTTTTACTACTTCTGGCGCCTCTAGCTATGAGCCTTAACTTGCCATGATCTTTTGTAAAGAAATCCAGTAGAAGAGAGCTCCCTTGGTACATCCTTCTGTGAATTAAAAAGGCAGGCGAATTTTCAACTCTAGTCATAACCCAATGATGCTAACGCTCTCTTATCGTCTGACCAGCCTTGCCTGACCTTGACCCATAGCTCTAAGAACACCTTTGCCTCCAGAAAGCCTTCTATAGAGAGCCTAGATTCTTTTCCAATTTTTTTAAGCATGCTGCCATTTTGACCAATTACAATGCTTTTTTGAGATGCTTTATCAACAAAAATTCGCGCAGCTATTCTATACATTTTGCCATCAAGCTCTAGCTTTTCGATCTCAACAGTGATGTCGTATGGCAACTCATTTGAGAGATTTCTCATTAGTTTTTCACGGATGAATTCTGAGATCACAAACTTTTGAGAGCGATCTGTGATGTAATTCTCATCATAGATCGCGTCCTGCTCGGGCAGGTATTTTAAGATTAGTTTTCGCAGTTTTTGAGTATCTCTTCGCTCAAAAGCTGACAGAGGGAAAACTTCTGTGGCTTGAAATTTGTCATTTAACGACTCAAGAAAGGGAAACATTTTATCGGCTGACTCAAGCTTGTCTATTTTATTAATGCAGAGGATGACTGGAATATCAACTTTATTGAGGTGCTCCATAACCCTGGCATCCTCTTTGGTCCATTTAAAAATTTCAACAATCCAAATAATCATGTCTACATCGCTGAAACTCGAGCTGGCAGCACGATTCATGTAAGAATTAATAGCCTTATTGTTACCGATATGAATGCCAGGAGTATCGACAAATACCATTTGATAGTTGGGCTGAGTATCTATTGCATTAATTCGGTGCCTTGTTGTTTGAGGACGATGAGAAGTGATCGATAATTTCTGCCCAATCAGCTCATTAATAAGGGTAGATTTGCCAACGTTTGGCTTCCCAACTACTGCAATGGAGCCGGACTGAAAGTTCATTATTTTAAAATTTCCTCTAAAATTGATTGAGCACAGGCCTGTTCTGCCCTTTTAATGCTTTTAGCATTTTTTTCAGATTTAAGATTAAGTTCTTGGACTGTGCAGCTGACATAAAAGATTGCGTTATGATCTTTTCCTTTAGTCTGAATGAGTTCGTAGCTTGGCAAAGAGTGCCCTTTCTTTTGAAGTAACTCTTGAAGTTGAGTTTTAAAATCTTTCAGAGAATCCTCTGGTCTCGCCTGATTGAGCAGGTCAACAAAGAGCTCCAAGATTATATTTTTTACAGTTAAATAGTCTGAATCAAGAAAGATTGCACCCAGTATTGCCTCGAATGCATCAGCAAGGATCGATTCTCGCCTAAAACCCCCACTTTTCAATTCACCATGACCCAATGTAAGGCTTTCAGAAATATTAAGCGTCTTGGCTAAATTTGCAAGTGTTTGCCCTCTTACTAAATGAGAGCGAAGTCTTGACAGTTGACCTTCATCAATCAAAGGATAGCGCCTGTATAGCTCTTCTGAAACAACACACCCTAAAACACTATCACCCAAAAATTCAAGTCTTTCATTGTTGTTTTTGCTGACGCTTCGATGTGTAAGGGCTTGCTTTAACAGCCCAATATCATTGAATTCATATGAGAATTTTTTTTGAAGCTTATCCATTAATTAAACTGCTACTGGAGCCTTAATGGGGTCATCATGCTCGTAGTTGATGAGCTCAAAATCTTCATAAACATAATCAAATATACTTGCAGGCTTGTTTTTTATCAAAATAGTTGGCAACGTTTTTGGTTTCCTTTGAAGCTGCGTATCAACCTGATTAAAGTGGTTTGTATAGATATGACAATCACCCCCACTCCAAACAAAGTCACCCACCTCTAGATTGCATTGCTGAGCAATCATGTGGGTCAGTAATGCGTATGAAGCGATATTAAAAGGGACCCCTAAAAATATATCTGCACTTCTTTGATAGAGTTGGCATGAAAGCTTTCCATTCGCGACATAGAATTGAAACAGGGCGTGGCAAGGCTGAAGAGCCATACTTTCAAGCTCACCTACGTTCCAACTTGAAACAATAATTCGTCTTGAATCTGGAGTGTTATGAATAAGATTAATTGCTTGTTGAATTTGATCAATTTCATTGCCCTTTGCATTTCTCCATTTTCGCCATTGTGCACCATAAACAGGACCAAGGTCTCCATTTTCATCTGCCCATTCATTCCAAATATTGACTTTATTATCTTTCAAATATTTGATGTTAGTATCACCTTTTAAGAACCAGAGTAACTCATGAATAACAGAGGGCACATGAACGCGTTTGGTTGTTACAATTGGGAAGCCATCATTCAGGCCAAATCTCATCTGGTAGCCAAATATACTTTTAGTACCGGTCCCAGTTCTGTCTGTTTTTTCAGTACCTTTATCTCTGACAAGCCTCAAAAAATCTAAGTATTGCTTCATGTTTAACCCTTTAAATTGTAAGATTTATTTAATAAATATAGTCCAATTAGTATCATTGGAAAGCTGAGCAATTGGCCCATAGTTAACCATTCAAAGGCCAGATAACCAATATGTGAATCTGGGGCTCTAATAAATTCAATTATAAATCTAAAAAAGCCATAAAGAATGAGGAATAAGGCCGAGGTGGCAAATAATGGTGGATTCTTTTTGCTAAAGACCCACAGTATTATGAATAGCAAGAGTCCCTCTAAAAAAGCTTCATAAAGCTGTGTTGGAAATCTTTGCTCCCAAAGCCCACTCTGATCGGGAGCCAAAACGCCCCAAGAACTATCCGTTACCTTTCCCCAGAGCTCGCCATTAATATAATTACCTAATCTTCCAAATCCTAATCCGAGCGGAACAAGGGGTGCAATGAAGTCTGTCGTTTGAAAAAATGAAAACTTATATTTTTTGTTAAAAACCAGCATAGCAACTAGAACACCAATAAAACCACCATGAAATGACATTCCACCATTCTGAAAGTTAAAGAATGTGAGTGGATTTGAAATAAATATAGAGAAGTTATAAAATATCAGGTACCCTAGCCTACCACCTAGAACAGCACCAAGAGCGCCATAAAAAATAAGGTCATCTACATGCTTTGTATTCCATAAATTGCTTGTATTTGAGCGATATCGAGCTAAGAAATAGGCTGACAAAAAAGCCAAAAGATACATAACACCATACCAGTAAATTTTGACAAATCCTAGGTCTGCTATAACAGGATCAATGACAATGTATTTCATAGATTAGACATTGTCTTTCATAAAAATATGAGAGTAGTTATAGTTAATAAATTATGCATATTATTTAAATATAAATTATATGCATTATTGGATGATGAATGTGTCAAAGTCCCAAGGGATTAGTCAATTAATTACTGTATAGGATAGGAGTGAGATTCTTTTTTTGATATAGCGGGTGCGCTGGCTGCCCTGACTTATTCAACTTAAGGCACATTGGATTGTGAATGAGCTTTAACACCTCTTTATCCCTATTGTGAAGGACTCCGTCATTACCCCAAGCCACGACTACGATGCCAGATTCTTTCTGATGCTTTAATATATATTTATTATTGTCCTCACCAATTGGGAGAATTGCTTTTTTTAGGTCATTAGGTAGTGTTGCTCTAAAGGCAAACAGATTGGCCATGATGAGCCCTCCAAAACCCCAATGATATGCATAGTGTATAGATCTTCTAATTGTTGGGTCGTCTTCTGTTTCATCTGCAGTAGAAGGATTTAGCCCAACAATTAGTGCAGGCTTCTTCTCTAGATCCCAAATTCTCGAAAGAGAATATCTGTACTGATTACAGGATGAGAAAATAGCACTTTTTTTTATAATTTTCATTTGACTTTAAACTTTAGCTATAAAATCATTTTAATAATTATTTGATACATTAACTATAACAATTATCTCTCTCCCTTTATTTTATGTTAGACAAATTTGAACGAATTGATCTTGGCCACTTTCCAACTCGCATTGAATATCTAAAAAACATCTCTGATCAGTTAGATGGGCCTGAAATATTCATTAAACGAGATGACTGCACGGGTCTTGCTACTGGCGGAAATAAGACGAGGAAGCTTGAGTTTATTCTTCCTGATGCCATAAAGAATAATGCAGATCTTGTGGTTACTGTTGGCGCTATTCAATCAAATCACGCCAGGCAAACTGCTGCAGCATGCGCTAAACTTGGCATTAAGTGCCTCATTGTTTTGGAACAAAGGCTTGCTAATGCGCCTGAAAGTTATATGAATTCAGGAAATATATTTTTAAATAAGGTTTTTGGTGCTGAGATGCTTTTATGTCCAAAAGGGAGGGATGTAAAAGAATACGCTGAAGAAATTATGGAGATTCGAAAAAATGACGGCTATAACCCTTATTTTATTCCAGTAGGAGGCAGCAACCGTCTTGGAGAGTTAGGTTACATAGAGTGCATGCGGGAGATTATTGAAAGCCCTAGTAAAAACTCATACACTCACATTGTCTTAGCTACGGGAAGTGGAGGAACGCATGCTGGCCTCGTAGCAGGAAAAACTCTTTATCAAAGTAATACTAAAATTATTGGTATAAGTATCAAGGATAGTGCATCTAACCAAGAAAAGAGAGTACTTAAACTAGCTCAAAACTCATGTGAACACATTGGCTGTAATGCCCCCAGTAAAAAAGATATCATTGTTTTTGATGATTATGTGGGTGCAGGTTACGCAATACCTACTGACGGTATGCGGGATGCACTATCTCTGATGGCAACAAAAGAAGCCATATTGCTTGACCCTGTCTATACTGGAAAAGCTTTTGATGGGCTTATCAGTCTGGTTAGAAAGAACTACTTCAGCTCTTCAGACAAAGTTCTATTTCTTCATACTGGAGGCTCTGCTGCGCTACCCGCCTTTGAGTGGGCCTTCAGTTAACCTGGAGGCTTAGTCCCTTTTCTTTCCTTGAATTACTCTATCAAGGATTAGGGCACAGAATAAGATTGCAATTCCAGCCAAGATTCCTTGGCCAACATTGGCATACTGAAGGGCTTCTAGAACATCTTGACCTAAGCCTTTTGCGCCAATTAGTGAGGCAACTACAACCATTGCAAGACTGAGCATCACAGTTTGGTTGACGCCTGCAAGAATGGTTGGCATCGCTAAAGGTAAATCTACCTTTGTCAGAAGGTACCATTTGGATGCGCCATAGGCTATAGCTGCCTCTCTGATCGATTCAGGAACACCCTTTAATCCAAGGACAGTAAGTCTGACAACGGGCGTGCCTCCAAAAATCATAGTGATAATAACAGCTGAAACCTTACCAGTGCCAAAAAAAGCGATTACAGGAATCATAAATACAAATGCTGGCATGGTCTGCATGAAATCCATAATGGGTCTAATAAAAGCATAGAATCTAGGTCTTGTTGAGCAGTAGATACCAAGCGGTATTCCAATTGAAATGCTGAGTATTGCAGCAGTTCCAAGCAAAGCTAGCGTTGTCATTGCTTTAATCCAGAACCCTAGTAGACCCATGTAAGCTAAAAATGAGAGTGAGTAGAGCGCCGCCCTTGGCCCTGCTGAGAGTCCTGTCATTAAAACTATGGCGCTTATAACAACAATCCAAGGCGTAGTCACAAAAAGCATTTCAAGGGAGTCAAGAACTGAACGAATTCCTATAGTAATAGCACTAAAGAGAACATCTCCCTTAATAACAGCGTAATCAAAAGTTCTCTCAACACCATCGATTGATGCAAGTCTTATATCAGGGTGTGTTGGAAAATCTGCAAACAATTCTACAAGATATGGGAAGCTGTAGTGAACCGACGAGAAGACAATGATAATCAATGCAAAAGATATACTGAGAAGATAGTTCTTGAACTCCATCCCAGGACTGATAAGCTTATTTGATAACCACTCTGAAAATCGTTTTTCCAGAATTGAGTTTGCTAAAACGCCCTGTACAACCCTTATCGCTAAAAATAGAATGATGCCACTGATAGCAATCCAAACCCCTGAGGCTTCAATATTTTGAGCCTCTTGGAGGTAGCCCGCTATCGAATCCTCTAAAGACTTAATGGTTCTTTTGAACATTTCAACTTTATCAGAGTTGCTTTCTATCGCTGCTTGAAGCTGCTTCTCTCTAAAATCGATGGTCGATTGAATTTTATCTATCTTAGTGTAGGCTTCTGCACTAATGTTTCCAAAAAAACCTCTAATTATTTGAACAATAGCAAAGGTTTCAATAATTAAGAACGCTAGTGACCAGTTCCATATGTTCCTGATGCCAAACCATATAGAGCCAAATAAAAAGGCAAAAAAATTAAATGATAAAACAAACTTAGACGTGTTGTTTATCTTTTCAAACTCTTGAATATAGTAGTCAGGACTTGATTTTACAAAATCTTTAATTTGATCTGTGTTGATATAGTTCTCTTTACTCATCTTGACCCTCAACTATCGCAACAAGTAAGTCTTTTTGAGATACGACACCTACTTCGTCATTATTAGAGTTATTGATGATAATTGGCATGTCACTTGAAACTGAGTTCTCTATCAAGCTGCTTAAGTCATCATTCTCATTCATTTTAAGGGCGCCCTTAGGAATTGCCCCATATTCTTTTTTAAAGTCTTCAACAGGCTTCATAATTGATTTGGCTTTAACGACTTCTAATCTTGAGATGCCTTTTACAAAATCAGCAACATAATCATCCTCTGGGTTCATAACTATCTCTTCGGGGGTTCCAATCTGAATGACCTTGCCATCTCTCATGATTGCAATACGGTGGCCAACTTTAACAGCCTCATCTAAATCATGAGTAATAAATACTGTCGTTTTCTTTAATTGTTTTGATAATTTTATAAATTCTTTTTGGAGTTGCCTCCTAATTAATGGATCTAGTGCACTAAAAGGCTCATCCATAAGAAGTATTTCCGGATCAGCAGCGAGCGCCCTTGCCAAACCCACTCTTTGTTGCATGCCGCCAGAGAGCTCATGAGCATATTTGTTTCCCCATCCTTGTAACTCAACAATGTTTAATATTTCATTTGCTTTACCATATCTCTGATTCTTGTTGATGCCTCTAATTTCTAAAGGCATAGCAATATTGTCAATAACTGACCTATGAGGCATTAAGGCAAAGTTTTGAAAAACCATCCCTATTTTTTTGTTTCTAAAGTCTTGAAGTTCTTGCTTTTCAAGAGCCATGACATCTTGGCCATCAATTAGAATTTGACCCATAGTGGGCTCTAGTAACCTATTGATATGTCTCACAAGAGTCGACTTACCACTACCAGAGAGGCCCATGACGCAGAAGATCTCTCCTGGGTTAATATTAAAGGACACATCTGAAACACCAATCACTGAATTGTATTCTTCTAAAGCTTCTTGCTTTGAAATGTGTTGTTTAGTAATGGCATCTAGTGCTTCATTTGAAGTGTTACCAAATATCTTAGAGATATTTTTAATTTCAATAAAGCTTCCTGTGTTTTCTTGTGACATGACTTGTGGAATTAATTAAAAAAAACCGGCGCATAAAACGCCGGTTTTAAGACGAACTAGCTAGATTATAGACCTAACCAGCCATCAACTGTATCTTCATTTTGTGACATCCAGTCCCTTGCAACATCTGCTGGATCTCTCTTCATTACTGACACTTCATAAGCTAACCAAGAAACATCATCAGATGTTAGTTGGAAATTGTTAAAGAATTCAACAATTGCTGGTGACTTGCCTTCTAATGAAGTGCCCCAGCCGATTTGAATGTTCTTCAAAGCATCTTTAGAAGCTACATAAGAGTTTTTATACCAATCTGCATCTTCTTTAGGCTGAACCATCTTGTATTTTGCAGGATCATGTGTTGGCTCAGTAAGCATGACTACATCAGCCATTCCCCAGATAGCGTGTGGCTTATAGCAATAGAATGCATAACCCTCACCCTTTTTAATTGAGTCAAGAACACGTGCATTTTTGACAGCTTCAGCAGCTCTGACTGGCTCAATACCGGCATCAAGGAGTTTATAGTCCCTGACCTTGACTTCGTTTACATTAGCTGAAGCCCAGCCATCAGCGCCAATCCAAAATTCACCCTTACCATTGCCATCACTATCCATTGCAGCAACAACCTCAGGTCGTCCTAAATCAAAAATAGATGTAATATCCATTTCTGCTGCAAATGCCTGTGATACGCAGTAGCCTTGGTTTCCTTCGTAGCTCTTAGAACTTAATTTAAGAGTCCCTTTAGGAACTAAATCATTCGTATATGCTTGCTGGTTAGGTAGCCAGATGTCTGGATGAACTTCAATTTCACCCTTGCTTCTATCAATTGCTCCATAAATGGCTGTATTGTTTCCTGGAACTAGCTCAACCTCTCCACCCATTTTGTCAGTGATAACAGCTGACAATAAGTTTGCAATGGCAGTAGCACCAGTCCAACCCGGATCGCCAATGTTTACTTTCTCAGCATATGTTGTCATTGAAGCTGACAACGCTACAACAGCTGCAATCGCTGTTTTCTTCATCATTTTCATCATTTTCTCCTTAGATATTTATATTTTTTTCAAACCACACTTGTGTAAATTCGTTGTCTGAAAAATTCAAGTATACATCAATAAATATATATCTTTCATGCATATTTTCATATTATGAAAACATACAATTCAATTTGAAACTTAATTAATTTCAAGAGAGGAATTGTCTAATAATTCTATTAACTAGCTCAGGTTTTTCCATATGAGAGTTGTGAGCGCAACCCTCAATAATCTCTACTATAGAGTCAGAGATTCCTTTTTTTAGGATTTCTTGTTGATTCCAGTCATATGATCGGTCTTTGTCTGACCATAGAATCAGTGTTGGTGATTGAATCTTTTCTAACTGCCCTCTTCCATCCCAAGAGTCCCAGGCATCAAGGCTCGCTAGTGCTGCTTGAGTCGTTGCTTTAGCACCCTCATCTAGACACAACTGGTAGCCGTCACCTAACAAGTAGTCAACAAACCATGTTTTAGCTATGCTTTCTCTAGCCTGCTTAATTCCTACTTTTTTGATTTTTTCTCTGGATTCTTCAATTGTTTCAAATCGGCTTGGAAGGACACCAATTGACCCGGTTCCAAAACAAATCAATCTTTCAACTCTCTCTGGGGATAATGCAGCCATCTCCTGCACTATCATTCCGCCCATAGAGTGCCCTAACAAGTAAAAAGTTTCAATTCCCAAGTGATTTAATAACTCGAATACCTTGACTGCATTTTCTCTAATGGTCGATGGCGCCGTCATAAAGGCGCTCTCTCCATATCCAGGCAGTGAAGGCATGATTAATTCGAAGTGGTCTTTAAGGTCTTCTTGAAACCTCCACATTTCCTGGCCACCTAAATAGCCGTGAACCAATACAAACGGTTTGCCTTTTCCAATTTTTTTATATGATAAAAGATTCATAATTGATGATGATAAAGTATTTAAAGGGTTTTAATTAAATTAGTGAAGTAACATTTCCATCACCAACAACAAAGTCGTATTGATCAAAATCTTCTTTTGAAACCCATTCAATCGCTTCGTGTTCAGTAAGCATCAACTCTCCCTTATAGAAAGTACAGATAAAGTAATGCAGGACAACATCAATTTCGTCGTCTTTGTATTTCTCTTCAGCTATTTTGTTGTGAATATAGATAGAAACATTGAGTTCCTCAAGAATTTCTCTGGATAACGCCTCTTCAAAGGTTTCAAAGTCTTCAACTTTGCCTCCAGGAAACTCCCACTTGAGACCCATATACTTATCACGGTTCCTTTTGGCTATAAGATAGCGGCTATCTTTTTTAATGATCGCAGCAACAACATGAGTAGCTTTCATTGAGGAAATTAGAGTCTTTGAATATTGACCCTGATTATACTAGCCAGCGCTGAATTTGATAGTGAGTTCTTTTTCAAACTCTGATTTATCTTCAGGAAGTGGCAGCGGTGAAGATTTAAAGGCCGCCCTTCTTATTGAGTTGCCAAATGCTTGCGCTCTGCTTTTGGTCATCGAGGGGTTTTCATTACTACTAATATCACAATCCAAAATTTTGACACCCTCTACAGCACCGTTCATAGCTTGCGTTATAAGGACGTTACAATACCAGTTAGCTGAAGCTTCATCGTGCCTCCAGAAAGATTTTATTTTTGCTTTAACTGATTGAATGTAGGGGGAATTACTATCATTGACTTTCGGTAAAGTATCCTTATTGAGCACCTCTTTTCTTTGTCTTTCAAATTCTTCATTTCTTTTGTTTAAGATTTCTATACGCTCCCCTTTTTCTTCAGGAGTAAGTCTAGACATTTCACAAATGAAACTCAACAAGACATCAAAGCCACTGTTAGGCTCATAATATTCCCAGGCACTAATGACATCTTTCTCAATGCCTTCTCCTTCCCCCATGGGAAAGGAATATCTTGCACGCTTGTTGACTTTAAACCCCTTTAAATTGCAATCACCTTGCGCATATGTCTTCTCACTTCCAGTACTCCATGTATCCATATACCACCAATAGATAAAACCGTCCTTTTCCTCTAACGTTTTAAAGTCAATGTATAAAGAGGCGTTGTTGCCTGGTAATACATTTGTCCACTCAGCGTGAGAGCTAATCGAGACAAACAGAGCGATAAATAAAAGTGATATTTTTTTCATGCGCTTATTCTATTTAAAGTGCATAAACAGAAGATGAAGATTGGAAGTGGTTTACATGTAGATTATTTAAGCTTTTTAAAGTTAACACATTTTAGTTACACCAGCTTGATTTTTTTCCACCACTGTACTTATAAGCTAATTCATTTTCAAGAAGCTCCTTTTCTAGGCTCACTCCATCTACTGTCACATCAGCAACTATTCTAAAATACTTCCCCCTTTTGAGGTTATTTAGCATAATCTCTTTTGCATTATCAAGTTTACTTCTGACAAAATCTCTTGCCTTGATGGCTAAATCCTTCTCATATTGGCATTTTCCTTGTATTTCTGGTGTATCTACACCCTCCAGACGAATAGGTATGTTTTTGCCCACTAAAGGAGGCAGAGAGTCTATATTCACTCTAAATGTATCACCGTCATAAACACTGATAACTTTTGATACCGTGACTGAGCCATATTCAGTGGCCGCTTTAACGACAAAAGCTCCAAGACAAAGAGTAATAACTAGAAATAATTTTTTCATAATGAGAGTTTGGTGCGCTCGAGGTGATTCGAACACCCGACATTCGGCTTCGGAGGCCGACACTCTATCCAGCTGAGCTACGAGCGCAAAGTTTTAGATTCGCCGCAAGTTCAGTTTTAGCAAGTGTTTGTTAAATATCTTCTTCATGAAATTTAGTATTCGCACAGGTTCAATTATAGGGATTAATTGCTACTTTATGAACTCAATTAATAAGACTCAAGTTACAAATAGTATTTGACCCTTAGTAACAGCTATTTAGCTTTAATCTTGTCGTATCCATACGATATTGATGTATGGATCCAATTGACATTCCATAGAAGAAGCATCAGGCTTTGAAGGATATCTCTATTGATCTCATTAAAAAGCCTAATGTTGATTGGTCTTCCTTCGCTATCTAAGATGTTTTTCGCGTGAAAGATGATTGCTGGAGCAATATATGACTCTCTTTTAAAATCATCTTTTAACTTTACACTTAATTGCCCATCAATAAGAAACGTATTAATATAATGTGTTAAGAAATACTCTGAGACTGTTACATCCTTCTTTAATATGTCAGTAAAGATTTCAGAGAAGTGACTTAGTCCCGAGTCATCAGGCTCCATAAAGTAATCTGCCTTCGATTTGACATAAACTGTCCAGGCATCATCTAGTGAGATATCTTGCTGAGCGGCAAAGTTATGAACAGAATTAATTATATTTTCTGGTCCTGGTGGACCGACAATGATACTTAAATGGTCCGAATCAGATTGGTTTTGGTATGACATACCTTCCTCCTTTTTAGTGTTTTAAGGGAAATCCTAAGGTACACAATATGGAACAAATACCTGGTTCGTGGGGTGAACTATTCCTTTAATTTGGGTGAATTATACTAGTACTTTAATTCATTCTTTCAAGAGAATAGACTTCATCAACACAATTAAACTTTTCATCCCAAGCTTTCATTTCATCAGAACTCATTATTTCTTGCATTTTTTCCATATCTGATATTTGCATCATTACCATTACTTTTCCCTCTCTTATGGTGCCAATATGATAATCTACCATAAAGCCCTTCCCCTTCTCTTTTGTGGCGTTAAACATTTCCATATAATCTTCAGTAGTGCCTTCAAAAGTTGAAACGATACATACATTCATAATATTCTCCTAATATTTATAAAATGATTTTTACTTAAAGGATTATAAGTCAATTAGAATTTAAGACGATTTTTTTAAGGAGATTTTTTTAATAATGACTATTTTTGGAACAATATAGGCAAGCACAACTTTGCCAGTTGATGTACCTTGAGTGAATGACACTGCACTCTAATTTGATTTGATTTTGTTTTGCTATTGTCCTTGACCGTCTTACCTTCGCCTAATAAGAAAGATATGAGCGATACCTTACACATCAAAGTCGGTTTTAGACTTATAATTTCAAGTATATAAAAATATGGTGTTGCAATTAATGAAGAATGAAAATATCAATCTACTAGGATGGATTCTATTTATTGTTTCAGCAATCGGATTTTGTATTGCTAGCATTGGAAGTTTTTGGTCAATGTTTGGAAGTATATTTTTTTTATTTGGATGCCTTGTTTTTTTAATTCCTTATTTTAAAAAAGAACAAAAAATTGAAAAAACTAACAATACCTAAACTTGTAAGTTTTAAAGCTTGCCCATTTGTTCAGAGGGTTGCAATTACTCTTAAATACAAAGAAATTATTTATGATATAGAGTATATCGATTTAGGAAATCCGCCTGAATGGTTTTTAGCTGTCTCACCGCTCAAAAAAGTGCCTCTTTTGATGGTTGGAGATATGGTAATTTTTGAGTCGGCAGTTATTAATGAATACATTGATGAGGCTTATCCACCCAAGCTTCATCCTGAAGATCTACTTATAAAGGCGATAAATAGAAGCTGGATAGAGTTCTGTAACAATATTAGCATGTATACTTTTCAGCTCTCTATCAAAGATTCGGAGGATGAGTTTAAGGGCATTCTGGAATTAATGCTAAATGATTTCGACTTGGTTGAAAATTATTTAGATGATTCACCATTTTTTAATGGCGAACAGTTTTCCTTAGTGGATTCGAGTTATGCGCCAGTCTTTCAAAGACTCTATTTTATAGAGCAAATTTATAAACCTATTCTTATTTCACAGAGGCATCCAAAGTTAGTAGCATGGAAAAACAACCTATTGTCTTTAAAGGCATTGAAACAGTCTGCTGTAGAGGATATACAATCCTTGTACTACGAGCTCTTGTGGATAAGACAGGGGTACATTTCTCAATATTTAAGTGAGAAAGATTATGGAAAGAGGTTGCCTAAAAGCACCTACTAAGAAGGCTGTCAGTCAACTATCTTAATGCTAGTTTTTTCAAAGCCAATGATTGTATTTCTTACCTCATCAGGTATTGAGGCTTTAGTGTTGTTGGCATAGTCAAAAGCAACCACTTTGGCATCACCAGCAGCTACCAGCCTTTGATTTTTATGACTCACAACCTCATATTTCATTGTGAAGTAATTATCAGCCATTGAATCAACTCTAACGCCAACCGAAATAGTGTCTGGATAAAAAAGGGGGTAAATAAACTTGCATTGTGTTGAGCCTAATATCGATGAAATTCTTGACTCTTCGAAAAAGTCACTCGAATTAATTTTTTCGAAGTATGCGATTCGAGCCGTCTGAAAATACTTGAAATACTCAATATTATTGACATGCTGAAAAGCGTCCATATCACCCCAGTCTACTTTCAGATCAATAATGAAAATGAAGTCTTTTAAAATTTTATCCATTCGATGCACACTTAAAACTATTTGTTAGAAGATTTTCATACAATTTTAGTTCAGCAGACAACTTTATAAATTAAAAGTTAAAATGTTCTTCATAAAAACTATATTATTTCTTCATAATAAACAATTCGTTTGTTAGTACAATTTAATTTTTTTACATGACCTTCCAGGCATTACTATGATAAATCTAAAGTCTTTTTTTACATCCTTTGCGCTATCATTTGTTATTTTATTTACAACTTCAACTTACGCAGATGATGATAACTATTCACCGCTGGACTCTCCATCATTCTTTGAAGGGTTAAACACTTTTACTGCGGTTTTTTCCCAAATTAAACAGATGTATGTTGATGACATTGATGACGAAACGCTCTTTAATAATGCCATTAGGGGCCTTATTGAAGGTTTAGACCCGCATTCTAGTTTTTTAGAGCCAGTTGACCAATCCAAGGTCAGTGAGAGTACTATGGGCAAATTTGGTGGTCTTGGAATTGTTATAGGCACCAAGGGTGACTTTATTGAGGTTGTCTCCCCAATTGATGATACCCCAGCTTATAGAGCTGGTCTTAAGGCAGGAGATATTATTTTACAAATTGGTGACCAAAACGTTAGTCAAATTAACCTTGAGGAAGGCGTCAAGCTTATGAGAGGCGCTCCTGGAACAACAATTAAGTTAACAATTGGGCGTCCTGACATTGCTCCATTTGTGGTCGAAATCACCAGAGAGATTATTACAATTACATCCGCTAAGGGCCTGCTTGTGGACGATGGTATAGGTTATTTGAGAATTGCACAGTTCCAAAGGCCAACTGCTGAAGTTGTTGAGAAAATTATTGGTAATTTAGTGAGGAAAAATGAAGGTGACCTCGATTCGTTGATTATTGATTTAAGAAACAACCCAGGCGGACTTTTAGACTCTTCAATCGATATCTCTAATCTATTCATTGATGAGCCTGGAATTGTAGTTTATACCGAAGGTCGAACACCAACTTCAAACATGTCCTTCCCGACAAAGCCAGGTGATATTTTAAATGGCGCACCAATAGTTGTTCTTATGAATGTAGGCTCTGCGTCAGCCTCTGAGATTGTTGCTGGAGCCTTGCAAGACCATAAACGCGCCATTATTATGGGTGAAGAGTCATTCGGTAAAGGCTCAGTCCAGTCAATGATGAGTCTACAAGATGGCTATGGACTTAAATTGACAACTGCTAGATATTTCACCCCATCAGGAAGATCTATCCAAGCAAAAGGAATATCTCCAGACATTGAGCTCGACAATATTTCTTTGAAAGATGACGATGAGGAAGATGAGTCAATAGACTTTAGCTCACAAGAAAAAGACTTAAAGAACGCTCTCTCGGCTCAGGATGAGGATGAAACTAATACCGATGATGCGTCAGACTCTACTGATGTGGACACTCTTGAGACTCAAGAGGATGCCCAATCAAACAATCCGACTGAGTTAACTCCAGAGGAAATCTTAGAGTCACAGGATAAGATTGCTGCTGAGCGTGATCAGGAGTACATTGACCTCTTACTTGAAGATTACTATGTACATGAAGCCGTGAACGTTCTTAAGGCTTTGAAGATTTACAATAAATAAACTAAAGTGCCCTCAGTTAATGAATTGAGGGCACTTTAAACTTTTAGTCAAATCCACCAATCCTGCTAAACTGCATCGTGTTATAGTTCCAGTCCCAGTGCATCCAGATTCCAATTGCGCGCCCTATAATGTAATCTTCTGGGACAAAACCCCAAAACCTTGAATCACTGCTGTGAGCTCGATTATCACCCATCACAAAATAGTGCCCCTCTGGAATAGTTATCTCAGGAATTTTTTTTGAGTGTCCTTTTGGATTCAAAAGCATTTCATGCGGCAGAGAATCTAAAAACTCTTGGACAAGCTGGTAATTGTTCATGGGTCTGCCCGAATCGACGCCAATATATGGGCCAACTGTTTTAATGTCCATTGAACTTCCGTTGATAGTGAGCTGGTCATTCTCATAGGAAATAACGTCGCCTGGGCCTGCTACAATTCGTTTAATAAAATCAACGCCTGAGTATCCAGGATTTTTTTCATAATTTGGGTACCTAAACACAATGACATCACCTCTATTGGGTTTTGAAAATTCGACAAGCTTAGTATTTGTTATAGGGAGTCTAAAACCATAATCAAATTTATTCACTAAAATAAAATCACCGGTTAGAAGAGTTGGCATCATAGAGTTTGATGGAACACGAAAAGGCTCAAATATAAACCCTCTAAAAACTAATACTAAAAGTAAAACGGGAAACAACTCAATTGACCACTGAACAAGCTTAGGCCTGTGATTGTATTTTTCAGATTTTGAAAACTTCAAAAAAATTAAAAAATAGGCGATTTTGCTAAATTTTGACTTCTCTACTATTGCATCTGATGCAGACTTTTCTTCATTTTTGGTAAGGGTTAGGTCAAGTAAAACAATAACAATGGCAAGTATCATTGCAACAAATAACCATGAGAGCACGTCCCATGCAAAGAATGGCTCTGCGTTTTTTAATACTGCTTCATATATAGACATAGAATAGAGTTTTTTTTAAAGGGCGTATTATAACAACCTGATGGCCCTTTGCTTGACTTAGTATCTAAGCGCTTTCAGTAACATTTATTCCAATCGAGTTAGCTAGCTCTACAAAATTAGGGAAAGATGTTTTAACGTTATCAACTCCCTTAATTGTTATTGCTGAGGCTGAACTGACTGATGCAACCGCAAATGCCATAGAAATTCGATGGTCATGGTGAGACTCAATTGGAGCAGTTTGCTCTTTGAATTCACCACCAACAATCCTTATACCATCCTCTAAAACCTGATTATTAATACCTAGCGAAGTTAAGCCGTCAGCCATCACCTGTATTCGATCTGACTCTTTGACTCTGAGCTCTTTTGCACCTGTTAGAAGGGTTTCGCCATGGGCGCAGCTCGCTGCAATAAAGAGTGCTGGAAACTCGTCGATAGCAAGGGGGACTAGGTTCTCAGGAATTATAATGCCTTTAAGTTTTGAAGAGCGAACTCTAATGTCAGCAATTAATTCTCCAGCATCTAGTCTTTCATTTAAGAGTTCAATATTACCACCCATTAATTTCAAGATATCTATGACACCTGTTCGAGTGGGATTGATGTTAACCGCTTCTAAAACAATATCAGCATTATCTGATATGCACCCTGCCACCATGAAAAAAGCAGCTGAAGAGATATCACTAGGCACTTCAATATTACATGCCTTTAGAGAACCTCCGCCCTTAATTGATATTTTGTTTGACAAGGTTTGAACTTCATAACCAAACCCTTTGAGCATTCGCTCTGTATGATCTCTTGATATACCATTTTCAATAACTGTTGTAGAGCCTTTACTATAAAGGCCTGCTAATAAAATACAAGACTTAATCTGGGCAGATGCAACTGGCATGGTGTACTCTATAGCTGACAAATTCTTACCACCATTAATTGAAAGAGGTGGCATTGAATCAGGTCCGGAAATATCTGCGCCCATTTGACGAAGGGGTTCAATCACCCTGCCCATCGGCCTTTTGGATAGCGACTCATCTCCGCAAAGCTCTGAGTCAAATGATTGCGCACTAAGGAGACCCGACATCAGTCGTATTGAGGTTCCTGAATTTCCAAGATTTAAAGGCTTAGTTGGGGCATTTAAACCGTGCATACCAACCCCTTGAATGGTCACATCAGAGCCATCTCGCTTTATTAAAACCCCCATATCTGTAAAGGCATTCAAGGTTGCTAAACTATCCTCACCCTGAAGAAACCCAGAGACTCTTGTAGTTCCAGTTGCAATAGAGCCAAGTATGATAGATCTGTGTGAGATTGATTTATCGCCAGGAACCCTAATAGATCCAGACAAAGGTTTAGAGTTCGAAGTTACAAAGCTAGCCATTAATTATCTTATCCTACCCAAGAATCTCTTGTATTTTTCGCTGTCGTAAATAGCACCTCCAGTCTTTCACTGTCGTCATCATCTATAGCATCAATCAGTTCACTTAGGGTTGACTGGTAGCCCTTTAAATGATTAATGATCTGTTCTTTATTCTGAATGCAGATGTCTCGCCACATCACTGCATCGCCAGAGGCAATTCTTGAGAAGTCCTTGAATCCTCCACCTGCATAGATTGAAGCATTTGGGCTTTGACTAACTAGATAATTAACTAGAGAGAAAGCAAGCATATGAGGCAAATGAGAGGTCATGCCAAGAAGCTCATCATGAGATTCAGGGCTCAGGTAATCTACCTCAGCGCCAGTCCCAATCCACATGTCATGAATTACTTTAATGGACTCAGGCGCATTGTTTTCTAATGGAGTAATGATGACTTTCTTATCTTTAAATAGATCTGGAATGCTGACTTCAAATCCACTCTTCTCCTTGCCAGCTATGGGGTGGGCAGGCACAAAGCATTTTGATTTCTCACCTAAAACTTCGTTCACAATTTTGACAATATTTGTTTTGGTGCTTCCAACATCGCTAATAATTACTTGTTCTGTGATTAATGGCTCTATAGCTTCAAGAATTTGCTTAAATGTCCCAACTGGGGTCGCAATAACAACGATTTCAGCGCCTTTAACGGCTTCATCAATATTCGTTGATAATTCATCAATAATATTATTGTTTTTAGCCTTTTCTAGGCGCGATTGGTCTCTGCCATACCCGCACACTGCATTGGCTAGTTGGTTTGCTTTGATGGCTTTTGCAAGAGAGCCGCCTATAAGTCCAACACCTATAATTGTAATTTTATTTAGCATAAGATTTGGTTGAGCGCAGTAATCAGATGCTCATTCTCTTCAAAAGTGCCAATTGACACTCTGAGGTATCCACTCATCTCGACAGGTCGAACAATTACGCCTTCTTTTAAAAGCGAATTATAGATGTCCATTGGGTTGTCAAACTCAACCGCAATAAAGTTGGCATGCGATGGAATAAAGTTTAACTGAAGCACTCTAAAGCACTCAACAAGTTGTTTGTATCCATCCGAATTGACCTTGATAGACTCTGACAAGTAGTCTGCATCTTGCAAGGCTGCAATAGCTGCAACCTGAGCAGTATAGTTCACATTGAATGGCTCTCTAACACGATTAATGTAATCTGCTACTAGGGGGCTGCAAAGTGAATATCCGACCCTAAGACCGGCTAAGCCATAAGCCTTAGAAAAAGTACGAGTGATGATAAGGTTACTAAATTCGCTGAGCCACTGAATTGCATTATCGCCAATATTTAAATACTCAAAATAGGCCTGATCAAGAACCACTGGTATATCTTCAGGTACTTTTTTTAAAAAGCCATAAATCTCTTTATCAGTAAGAAGTGTGCCTGTTGGATTGTTAGGATTAGCAACAAAAATAAGCTTAGTGTTTTCTGTAACCATGCTGAGCATTGAGTCTAAGTCGTGGCCATAGTTTTTTGCTGGGGAGACAATTGCAGTTGCTCCTAGAGCCTGAGTAACAAGCGGGTAAACAACAAAAGCATATTGCGAAAAAATAACTTCATCAGTATTTTTTGAAACAAAAACTCTTGCAATAAGCTCTAAAAGCTCATTCGAGCCATTGCCTAATGAGATCATTTCAGATGCCACATTGTGCTTAGTCGCAATGGCTTTTTTAAGTTCAAAGCAATTACCATCTGGGTAGCGATTGATGCTCGATAGTGATTCGCTAATTGCTTTTTTAACTTTGCTGCTGATTCCTAATGGATTCTCATTAGAGGCAAGCTTAGAAATTTTTGTTAAGCCAAGCTCTCTCGCAAGCTCTTCAATTGGCTTTCCTCCTTGATATGGACTCAAGCCAAGGATTGATTCGCAGGCGTTCATAGGACTGCTACTGGATATGAGCCAAGTATCTCTAGCTTAGAGACTTTAGATTTAATTTTTGAGATGGCACCCTTAACGTTGTCTTCTTCTTGGTGCCCTTCTATATCGATAAAAAATAGGTATTCCCACTTGACTCCAGGTATAGGGTGTCTTGCCAATTGAAGCATATTGATGTTATGCTCTTTAAAGGGCTCTAATAAA
>Ga0233427_10001297_pt1 | contig 27599 bp, 10 predicted proteins | sample SI_118_April2016_5_FD_179885 | JGI IMG/M metagenome (GOLD analysis project Ga0233427, IMG submission 179885) | Seawater microbial communities from Saanich Inlet, British Columbia, Canada - SI_118_April2016_100_MG | ecosystem: Environmental > Aquatic > Marine > Inlet | place: Canada: British...
CCAGAGTTGCGGAATGACCCCTCGGTGGCGAGCGTCGCGGCGAGGTCGAGATCGGCATCCCTGAGCACGATGAGCGGCGCGTTGCCGCCCAGCTCAAGACAAAGTTTCTTGTAGCCGGCGATGGTGATCAGGTGTTTTCCAGGCCCGGTGCCGCCGGTGAAAGTGACCAGATCGACGCGCGGATCGCGCACAAGCGCCTCGGTGATTGTTTTACGGTCGCCGACGAACGTGCTGAGCATCGCCGGCGGCAGGCAGGCCTCGTACAGCAGCTCGGTGAGGCGGATCGCGACCAGCGGCGTCTTGCTGGACGGCTTGAGCAGCACGGGCACGCCGGCGGCGATCGCCGGGGCCAGCTTGTGCGCCACCTGGTTGAGCGGATGGTTAAACGGCGTGATCGCGGCGACGAGACTCAGCGGCTCGCGCATTGTGAAAATCTTTCGTGCCGGGCCGTTCTTCGCGGCGTCACAGGAGAAGATGCTCTCGTCATCGCGCAGCGCCTCGGCGGCGGCGAACTTGAAAACCTCCTGCGCGCGGCCGACCTCGTAGCGGGTCTCGCGCATACACAGCCCGGCCTCGAGGCGGATCAAGTTGGCGAACTCGTCGGCGCGCTCGGCGAGCAGTTCGCGGGCGCGCATGAGGATTTCATAACGCTCACTCCGGGTCGGCGGCTGCGCCTGGCCAAGCGCGGCCTGAATGGCCTGCTCTAGTTGCCCGGGGGTGATGCGCGGCAGCGTGCCGGTCAGCGTGCCGTCCCACGGATAGCGCACCTCAAGCGTGTCGTCGGTCTGCACCGGCTCGCCGGCGATGTAGCTTGGCCAGGCGAGTGGCAATTGCTGGGTAATGTCAGTGGACTGGGTCATTGCTGGATTCCGTTGCAGACGAAGTCAAAAATGTCAAAATTACGCGGGTCGCCCTTGGCCAAGCCGGCGTACTTCGCGTTGAGCGGCTCGGAGATAAGGAACGGCACCATCTCCTCGTAGCGGCCCCCGTGCGAGCGGAGCGTGCCCTCGAGTTTTGCGAGATCGTGATGCTCCGGCGTACGGCCGATCACCCAGTCGCGGGCGGAGAGGACGAATAAGTCTCCGATCCGGTCGCCCGGCAGCTCGAGCTTGGCCACAGCCCCCTCACGCGTCTGCACCTCAGTCACGCCGATGAGTGCAGCAATCCAGTTGGCGACAGTTTCGCGGTCAAGGTTGTCCGGCAGATAAACGGTCACCGCCGAGCCAAGCGCTCCGTGGTGCACAACGTACGGATCAGTGATCGGGCAGATAACGCGGCAGCCGTCGCCGAACTCGCGGGCCAGCTCAGTCTCGAGAAAAATGACGTTCGGGCTTCCGTCTCCGTTGCACTTGGCGTTCATGCCGTGGTCGGCGGTTATGCCGACGATGGCGCCCAACTCAAGCAGCCGCCCGACCTCGGCGTCGATCGCGCGGTAAAACTCGCGCGACTCGGCGGCCTCCGGCGCGAACTTGTGCTGCATGTAGTCGGTCAGCGAGAGGTAGAGAAAATCGGCGCGACCAGCGGCAAGCAGTTCCACGCCGACACGCAGTGTGTACAGGCTGGCTTCGCCGGAGTAGATGGAGGGCTTCGACCCGGCGAGCGACTCAACGTCATCGATGCCGTTCGCCTCAAGACTCACCTCGTCGGCCTTCTCGGCAGAGACGGCTATACCGTCCATGCCCTTGGAGAGGAGTTCGCGCAGCTTGTCCTTGGCGGTGACCATCGCGACCTTGCGGCCGGCGGCCGAGGCGGCGGCGAGGATGGTGTCGTTGCGCAGGAAGCGGGAGGAGTTGGTCATCACCTCCTCGCCGGTGTCGGGGTCGAGGATGTAGTTGCCGCCGATGCCGGTCTGCGACGGGGGCGTGCCGGTGACCATGGCGCAGTTGTTGACGTTGGTGAACGACGGCAGCGCACCGCGGGCCTGGCCGTAGTGGCCGCTGACGGCCAGCTTGGCCAAGTTGGGCAGTTCGCCGTGCGCGAAGCCAAGCGCGAGGTATTCCCCGGCGCAGCCGTCGACGCAGATGACCACCACCGGCCGGTCCGGCAAGCAGTAGTCGCGTTGATTGACAGTTATTGTTTCCAAAATAATTTGCTCACTACGGATCGATCGCCGCCAACAAGCGGTTCATCAAGGCTCAACTCAATCTGTGGATTCAATACACGGCGCTCGGGTGGGACGCCCATCGGCATAAGCCGCTCACTCTGCTATCTCTTCAGGCACCAATCGCCTTGGCCAAGGCGGGCAACAACAGGGCAGCCAATATCGCGATGACAACCAGCAGTTCAATCAATGTAAATGCACCGAACCGCCTCAGCCGCAGCTTAACCCTCAAATCCTGGGAACAGGAAAACACCTTTCATTCAAGTTTTGGTGAATAAACCGATTAATTGAGAGGCAGACCGGTGTACCAGTGGATGGATTTCATGAAATCCGGGCCACCTCCCTGCTGAGGTGACTTGCCACAGTCCTTGGTGTAACGGATGGGACTTGCATGGCCGTCCGCCCACAAAGTTTCGCAGGCTGCGCCGTACGGCTTGCCACTCCCGTGACGGAACCATTCCGAGACCCAGTCGATATCAGGGTACAGGGGTGCCAAACTGTATTTCCACTGTGTCAGGTTTTCGGCAGCGCCGTTGGCTGCCAGGTTGTCACTCGGACCACCGTCCATTTTCTGTTCGCCAGCATCCTGGATAATTATAGTTTGGTTGGCATCAATGAGATCGGATCGCTTTCTTGGCCGACGTGTTCTACGGCTGTTGTCTGAACCGTAATTGAAAAACTGGCCATTGATGCCGTAGGATGCATCGAGCCAAAAGTCAGCGCCGTACTTCAGTCCGTCCTCCCTCCATTCGTCGGATGTCTTGGCGGCGGGACAACGCCACAGTCTGATATTTCTGCCAGCATATTCATAGTAGGCCAGTCCCCAGTAGGCATCACCACTATTGGGATCAGAGATCAGCTTCCGTGCCGCCTTCATGCGGGGATTCATATACCATTTACCGTGATTGGGAGGGCTTCCACCAGGGGTGTGATGCAGCCAATCCTCATTATCATCCTCGTACATGTGAAAGACAATATCCAACTGATGCAAGCTGTTGATGCAATAGGCCTGCTTAGCTTTCTCCTTGGCACCGGCTAGTGCCGGCAGAAGCATTGACGCAAGGATTGCAATGATAGCGATGACCACCAGCAGTTCAATGAGAGTAAAACCATTGAGTCCTCTTATTCCTTTTTTTGTCTTCATTTGTCTGTTGTTGATTTTGTTAATGCCGAAATTATCTTGTCCATCTGCTTTTTTGAGATTGTCCGTCCCATCGGCCCACTTAGGCCCTCCTCCTCGCTCATGGCTTTAGCCACTTCCGTCGGCGTGCTGCCTTTCTCATCCTTCATCACACTATTCGCGCCTTTCTCAATCAATAGATTCACCATACTCAAATTGGCAGATCTCACCGCGTAATGCAATGGGGTGGCACCAACCTTGTTTGTGGCATCGATGTCCACACCCCGCTCTATCAACCGTTCGACGAAATCGCTGCGACCAAAAGTAACCGCCTTGTGAAGTGTCGTGTTGCCCTGGTTATCCCGAAGCCTGATATTGGCGTCATTCTCCAAAAGCAATTGAAACGCCTTCCCTGAGCCGGCCCCAATGATATGGAAGAGGGGCGTTTCACCAGCGGGATCGGCGTGATCCACCGGGATGCCGGACTCGATACAATCGCGAAGTTTTTCCGAGTCACCAAATCGTGCAGCCTGAGTAATGGCATCCGCGTTTTGGCAGGCAGGGAGCAGTGCCACCCATGCCAAGCCAAGCGCGAATGGATTAAGCTGATGTAACGCGTTACTTGCCAAAACTCTGCTGTTTCAGGTACCGACCCGCTTGGGCGTTGCCCTGCTCGGCGGCCTTATTGAGATTCTCTGCCACCGCCATCAGTCCAGCGGCAATCAAGTCCCTCTGCTCCGGGTTCAAATCCGGTAGAGTCATCAACTGTTTCAGGATGCCGTGGGCGCCGGTGTAGTTTCTAGACTTGAGCAACTGCGTTGCCTGGGTGGCCATTGACTTGATATTAGCATTTTTTTCGTCCTTGAAAGCCTCGGCAATAGTTTCCGGCGCATCCTCAAGGGACAATTCATCGGGATACTTGTCGCTGCTGCACCCAACTGTGATCAACAGCCCAGCAAAAAGCAGGCTAAGGGTTACTTTTTCGAACAATTTCATACATCTAAAAAAGGAACAACAGCCCCGGCGATGCATTTGCGCCACCGGGACTGTCGCACACTTTTAATGGTGTGTCTCTAAACAGGTCATAAACCTTACTTCACCGCGCGGCCGAACTGCATGACCTGGTCCACAGGAATGATCTGCGGGCTGACCGCACCCTCGACATCGGCCCAAGGGCCATTGACTGCCGCCGCCGCCTGAAGCTTGCCTTCAAACGTCACTGTCACTGTGCCATCACCGTTGTTGACGATGCTCAGCGCCGGAGTGTCTGCAGCCGGGCGAATGATTAGGCCACTGACACCGCCGCTGCCGTCTTCCAGGTGCATGTACCAGAGCGGCTCTCCCGCACCAACTGTCACCGTTACCGTGGCACTGCCTTTGGCGAAATCCCCCGTGTTCTCTGCCGCCGGCTCTTCACCGGTCCAGATCTTGGCGAACTGGCTTGTATCCGTCGTTCGGCCTTCAAAAACCGTGACGTTGTAGGTGCCCGCCGCAAGGCCATCGATTCGCATGCGCGCCGTGGTTCCTGCTGCATCAGCAATCTTGAACAGATAGTCGTTGCGAGCCTCCTGTGGCACGCTTACCCCATCGTGTTCAGCTCCCTCACCCGGCTGCGCTGGATTGTTCGGGTTAAAGCCATCATCCAGTGCTGTGATCGTTACGCCGCCACCCAGACTCGCTGCTTCATCCATCACAAGGTTATCAATCGTAATCCATGGATCGGGTGAAGCGCCGGCGCCGAATTCACCGGCTCCACCGAAGTCGACGAGGATTGTCGTCGGTGTCGCCGGTTCGTCAGCTACACCAAGATAACCTTCAACGATTTTCCTGTCCGCATCACTGAGGGCGGAACCGAATATAATCAGTTGCTCAACTTCTCCGACAAAGTCGTAGCCGCTTGAACTGTAAGCACCAATGATCATTGACGCGTTGGCTTTGATATTGTTGGAAGGTGTGCCTCCGACATTTAAGTTTGCGCCGTTGGCATAAAAAGCATGGCTGTCGGCTGTTAGTACAGTACTCCAAACCGTGGATACTCCGTCATAGGCTGTAATGTCGTCCCCGGCGTAGGTTGTACCGTTGTACTGCTCTACGACAAACCCGCCCGCGCCATCATCCCTCTGGTGGGATGTGCTGTTTATGCCAATATTATAGACATAAGCACCCGAGGTGGCAAAAGGAGCGTCCGCGCTATAATTGCCAACCCAAAAAACGGTGAATTCCTTGGATTCAGCATTGGAGAGTGCTCCCTCAAGATACCTTCCATCTGCACCGACATCTGTATCGTCAAACGTCAGTTTGCCACTGCCATCATACGTGATGAGTTCCGGCGCACCGCCGCCCTTTTGAGTTGAAGTAACGATCATGCCATCCAGAGAATCACCATTCGCATCAATCGGGGTCCATGAAACGACAGATGCTCCATCAGTTTCTACTCCAGTTTTGCCATCATAGTGGGCTACCAATGAATCAAGCGCCTGGGTTGATAAACCTGTAACAAGTGAGGAAAGACCATCCACTCCGGAAGATCCACTTTCACCAGTCACCATGATGTTATCAATGGCCCACCACCAGTTGTTGTGACCCTGATGATCCCATGTGACAACTGCCGTGCTCGCTCCAGCTGGATTGTTAAGACTCAGCGAGACGGTGTCGTTATAGCCGGTCGGGGTGTCCGGGGTCAGTTCCAGCAGCGTGACGGCATCGCCGCCATCAAATGCCACCGTGACCTTGCCCTGCTGCGGTTCCTGCCTCCAACTCGAGTCGTAAGTCAGAACCAGCGAACCTGCCGCCGCACCGCTGATGTCAATCTCCGGCGTGGACAGTGACGAATTGAACTTGGCATCCACCTTGTCGTCATACTCGTCCGAGTCACCCACGGCCACCACGCCCGTGCCCTTGGTAAACTGGGCTCTATCCTGACCGGCAGTGGCGTTCCAAGATACCGGATCAAGGAATGTCCAACCGTCAAACTCGACTACGTCATCTCCATCGGCTGTCGGGCCATGATCATCCCCAAGCGCTATGATCCAACCCTCGGGTCCTGTCGCAGTCCAGTCGGTGCCATCCCCACCCGACTCACTGTCGGAAACGAATGGACCCAGTTCCAGGCTGTCGAAATTTTCTGCATAGAAGATTCCGTCCTCAGAAACAACGCTGAATGAGGTCTTGGCCAATTGGGTGTATCCGTCATTCTCAAAGAAAATGGCAAAATAATCACCCGCATCAAGTCCTTCCAAGGTGACCGATCCATCAGTCAAGCCATCACCGGCCGTTTGGGTACCGCTTACATAGGTCCACTTCAAGCTGCCTACATCACCCGGTGTCATATCCGGACGGTACAGCCCTACCCAGTCCTTTGGATTTCCGGGACCGCTATTGAAGTTGACGGTGATCGGCGATCCAGCCGCAAACTTGGCCCTACTGGTTGTGACACTGGGAGGATCCACCACGGTGAAGGCCGCCGCATCGGCAATCTGGGTGTAACCGTCGTTCTCAAAGAAGCGGGCCACATAGCTGCCGGCCGGCAGTCCGCCGGCAAAGATGATGGCGCCGTCGGTCAGGCCCTCGCCGGCGGTGGTGCTTCCGCTCACGTAAGACCACTTGGTGCTGCCCACATCGCCCGGGACTCCTTCAGGCTTGTAAATCCCGACCCAATCCTTGGGATTGCCGAGGCCATTACGGAAGTTGACCGTAATGTCTTCACCACTCAAGTAGGTTGCCTTGTCGGTGACGACCGCCGGATCGTCCGGACCCGGTCCCACCGGCTTGGCCTTGACGGCGATATTGTCGATCGCCCACCACCAGTTGTTGTGACCCTGATGATCCCACGTGATGACCGCGCTGCTGGCGCCTTCCGGATTGTTCAGCTCCAGTTCCACGCTCTCATCGTAGGCGGTTGGTGTGTCCGGCGTCAGCTCAAGCAGCGTAACCGCCTCACCACCGTCGTAGCTCACCAGCACCTTGCCGCTCTGAGGCTCCTGCCTCCAACTAGAGTCATAGGTTAGGAGTAACGAGCCAGCTGAGGCACCCGATATGTCAATTGCGGGTGTGGACAGGGAAGCGTTGAACTTGGCATCGGCCTTGTCGTCATACTCGTCCGAGTCACCTACGGCCACCACTCCGGTGCCCTTGGTGAACATCACACGATCCTGGCCAGCCGTAGCGTTCCACGAGACCGGATCCAAAAAGGTCCATCCGTCGAACTCGACAGCAACATCGCCGCCGGCTGTCGGGCCGTGGCCCTCGCCGGTAGCCTGCACCCAGTCTGCGGGAGCAGTAGCAGTCCAGTCAGTGCCATCACCACCCGACTCGCTGTCGGAGACAAACGGGCCAAGCTCCAGGTCGTCGAAGTTCTCCACGAAGTAGTAACCTTCCGGCAACACCGCCTTGGCGTAGACGCTGACGTTGTCGATGGCCCACCACCAGTTGTTGTGCCCCTGATGATCCCACGTGACCACCACGGAATTGACTCCCTCGGGATTGTTAAGAGCAAGGGTAACCGTCTCGTTGTAGGCGGTCGGTGTGTCCGGCGTCAGCTCCAGCAACACGACCGGTTCGCCGCCATCGAAGGAGACGAGCACCTTGCCCTGCTGGGGCTCCTGGCGCCAACTCGAGTCGTAGGTGACATACAGCGAACCCGCCGCTGCGCCGGCAACATTCAATGCCGGGGTGGATAGAGCGGCGTCAAACTTGGCATCGGCCGCATCGTCATATTCATCCGAGTCACCCACGGCCACCACTCCGGTGCCTTTTGTGAATTGTGCACGATCCTGACCAGCCGTGGCATTCCAAGAAGCCGGATCCATAAAGGTCCAGCCGTTGAACTCCTTCACAGCATCACCACCTGCCGTTGGACCGTGGTTCGGGCCTAGCACCATTGTCCAGCCGCTTGGAGCCGTTGCAGTCCAATCAGTGCCGTCGCCGCCTGATTCCGTACCACTCTCAAACGGACCCAGCTCTAGGCTGTCAAAATCCTCAACTAGGTAGTGGTTATCCGGAAGGGACGGTTCCACGGGCGCGGTAGAATAAACCACAATGTTATCAATGGCCCACCACCAGTTGTTGTGGCCCTGATGATCCCACGTGATGACCGCAAAGTTCGCACCCGCCGGATTATCGACGTTCAGAACGACCGTCTCGTTGTAAGCGGTCGGCGTGTCTGGCGTGAGCGTAACAAGCGTCACCGGATCGCCGCCATCGTAGGAGATGCTGACCGTGCCGCTTTGCGGTTCCTGCCGCCAACTTGAGTCATATCGCACAACCAGCGAGCTCGCCTGCACTCCGTTTAGGCTGATTGCTGGCGTGGAGAGAGAGGCGTTGAACTTGGCGTCAGCCTTGTCATCATACTCGTCCGAGTCGCCCACGGCCACCACGCCGGTGCCCTTGGTGAACTCGGCGCGGGCCTGGCCAGCCGTGGCATTCCACGATACCGGATCCACGAAGGTCCACCCATCGAACTCGACCACATCATCAACATTGGCGGGATCTGTGGGACCATGATCATCCCCAAGCACCATGACCCAACCCTCGGGTGCCGTGGCGGTCCAGTCGGTGCCGTCGCCGCCCGACTCACTGTCGGATACAAACGGGCCAAGCTCAAGGCTGTCAAAGTTCTCGGCAAAGATCGGCTGCAACTCGCCGGTGATCTCGATGTTATCGATGGCCCACCACCAGTTGTTGTGGCCCTGATGATCCCAGGTGATGACCAGGCTCGAAGCTCCCTCGGGATTGTCCAGCCGAACGGTCACAGTGTCATTGTAGCCGGTCGGCGTGTCCGGGGTGAGTGTCACCAGCGTGACGGCATCGCCGCCGTCATACGCAACGCTCACCGTTCCGTTCTGCGGTTCCTTCCGCCAACTCGAGTCGTACTTGAGAATGAGCGAACCGGGATCAATCCCCGCGATGCTGATCGCCGGGGTGGAGATCGAGGCGTTGAACTTGGCGTCGGCCTTGTCATCGTACTCGTCCGAGTCGCCCACGGCCACCACACCGGTGCCCTTGGTGAACTCCCCACGCGCCTGGCCAGCCGTGGCATTCCACGACACAGGATCAAGGAATGTCCATCCATCAAACTCAACCACATCGTCACCACCATCGGTCGGCCCGTGGTCGTCGGCCTGGGCGGTCACCCAGTCGGCCGGAGCGGTTGCGGTCCAGTCAGTGCCGTCACCACCTGACTCGCTGTCGGAGACAAACGGGCCAAGCTCAAGGCTGTCAAAGTTCTCAGCGAAAACCAAGGTCGAGCCCGGCTTGAGCAACACGGCCAAGCTCGCCGGGTTGCTGGTGGCCGAACCAGCCGAGTTGCTGACCTCCACAGTGTAAGAACCGGCGTCCTCCTCAGACACGTTGCTCAACTCAAGCACCGGACCCTCGGCACCGGCAATCTCCATGTCACCCTTGAACCACTTGTAAAAGATCGGCTCGTCGCCGTTGGCCTCAACCTTGAAGCTGACCCCATCACCCTCTGTCGCCTCGAGACCGGTCAACTGTGTCACGATACCAGCCGGTGCCTTGCCGACGGTCACCTTAATATTGTCGATCGCCCACCACCAATTGTTGTGACCTTGATGATCCCAGGTGATCACCGCATTACTAGCCCCATCAGGATTGCCAAGAGGCAGAGTGACTGTCTCGTTGTAGGCGGTTGGCGTATCCGGAGTCAGCGTCAGCAGCGTGATCGGGTCGCCACCATCAAATGAAACTGACACGGTGCCGTTCTGCGGCTCCTGCCTCCAACTTGAATCATAAACAAGAATCGCTGTGCCTGCGGCCACGCCATCAAGGCTGAAGGCCGGGGTGGAGAGCGAGGCGTTGAACTTGGCGTCGGCCAAGTCGTCGTACTCGTCCGAGTCACCCACCGCGATCACTCCGGTACCCTTGGTGAACTCAGCACGATCCTGACCAGCCGTTGCGTTCCATGAAACCGGATCCATAAACGTCCAGCCATCGAACTCCTTCACTGCGTCGCCGTCGGCCGTTGGACCGTGGTCATCAGCCCTTGTCATCACCCAGCCAGTCGGCGTGTCAGCGGTCCAGTCGGTGCCGTCACCGCCCGTCTCACTTGAGGACTCGAACGCATCCAACTCCAGACTGTCGAAGTTCTCCGCAAAGATCGGCTCCGGTTCGCCGGCAAGAATGAGATTATCAATGGCCCACCACCAGTTGTTACCCGCATCGAGGTAAGCGATTGTCAGTTTCACTGTCTTGGCACCGGCGGGGTTGTTTATCGGAATGTTAACTGTCTCGTTAACTTCGTGGTCGTGATAAAATTCGGCGTCACCACCCTCGGATTCCCAGCGCATTATCTCGATCGCATCGCCATCATCGAAGGTCGCCTCAATGGTAGCTGTTTGGACCACCTCGGGCCGCCAACTGGAATGGAAACGGAAAACAAGCGAGTTCTCCATGATACCGTCAATAGCGATGTCCCCGGTGGTCATGAAGGTGAACATGTTGCCTCCCTCACGGGGTAGATCATCCCACTCGTCACCGTCGGCAACTGCGGCAGTACCAATGGCTTTTTTGAATTCCGAACGCCGCTGGTCTCCAGCGGTTTGTATCCACCACTTGGCGTTAGCGAAACTCCAGCCGGCCCACTCGGTGACGCCGTCATTCTCCGGGTGGCCTTCCTCATCGTCGATGCCCTGCCAGGCCCACGTGCCGGGGACTTCCTCGTCGTTGATGACCCAGCCGTCGGGCGCGGTCTTGGTCCAGACCGCATCACCGGCCACACCCTCGTCGACGTTCGGGCCAAGCGTTAGCCCCTCAAAGTCTTCACTCCAAATGGTGATGCCCAAGCTGGCCTGCACACCTACAAATGCATCACCGCTGGTGATGTCACCGCCTTCGTTGGTGATCTTGACGCTGTATTTACCGGCGTCCGCCACGCTCGCTTGGCCAACCGCAAAGTCCGCGCTGGTCGCGCCATCAATCACTACGCCGTCCTTGTACCACTGGTAGCTAAGCGGCTCGCCGCCCTCGGCAACCACTGAAAGCGCGAAGGCCTCGCCCTCGCTAACCTCGGTTCCGGTTGGCTGCGTCGCGATCAGCGGCGGCACAACGCCGGCATTGATGACGAGATTGTCGATCGCCCACCACCAGTCGTTGCCGGCCTCGCGCATGCCGAAGGTTAGCTGGAGTTTTTGCGAACCGTCCGGGTTGTTCAGCGGCAGCGTCACGACTTCATTCTGGTTGTGATCGTGGTAGTTGGCGGACGCCTGGTCCGACACCCACGTCAAAATCTCAACCGGCTCCGCCCCGTCGTAGCTGGCCAGTATATAGCCTTCCTGATGGTAGTTCCCATCGAACTCCGGACGCCAGCTCGAGTGGAAGTTCGCAAACAGCGTCCCTGCGGTGATGCCGGAAACATCGATCTCCGGGGTGGTCATGAACGTCTTGTACCAGCCGTTGGCAGCCCCATCGGCATGCGCCTTGTCATCCCACTCGTCGGGGTCGGCCACCGCCACAACATTCCTGGCAAGGCTGAACGAAGAACGCGACTGGTCGCCAGCCACCTGCACCCACCAGTTGAAATCAGCAAAACTCCAGCCGGCCCACTCGGTGACACCGTCGTTGTCCGGGAAACCGTCCTCGTCCTCGTCCGCGACGTATCCCACATGATCCTCGCTGTTGCCTGGCACTCCGGAGGCGTCCACCGTCCACCCTTCCGGGCCGATCCGGGTCCAAGCAAACTCATTATCGACAGCCAACTCGTCCACATTCGGACCGAGTTCGACACTGTCAAAATCCTCAAAGTAAACGGGCACCTCAAATTTCCGGTTTTGGGTCTGCTCGCCCGCTACGCTGTCGGTGTAGGTCAGTGCTAGCTCGTACTTGGCGCCCGAGGCCAGAGCGGCCGCACCGGATGCCGTCACCGTGAGAGTACCATCCGCACTGGCGATATCGGTGGCAACTGCCACGCCGTTAAGCGTCAGAGAGATTGAAGTGTTGCTGATGGTCGTGTCGCCCGAGTTGATCACCACGCTCAAAGCGGTGTCCGCCTTGGCATACTTGCCGGACGGTGTCCATTGATCGACAAAGGAGGGAACCGGCGGAAGTTCCTCCGGCACACCGGCCGCCGCCGCGCCACCTAGGGCCAGAATTTGCCCTGAGTTCAGCGTCTCAAACCGAAGCTGAATACTGCTGACGAACACCTCTTCCGACTCGTTGTTGTCGTCATTGAAAAAAGTCACAAACTGCTCAAACGCCGTGTCCAGCGACCAGCGGCCGTCGAGGCTGTCCTCCGGCGCAGTCAGGCTGCCGGCGTGTTGTCCGTCGATGTAAACCTTGCCCCACAATCCCTCGATGTTGATCGCGATGGCGATACGATGCCATTCGCCGGGTGTCACGTTGCCGAAATCAAGACCAGAGGTGCCAACCGCATTGGCAGCGCTGACATAAAATTCAGCGTCAGCCGCGCCGGCCACCCACTCAGCGGTGACGACGTCGATCAGGCTTCTCTTCTTTCCGGCCGACCCCACGGGATAGTAGACATCCATGATGGCAGTCCAGTTGTTGACCAAGTCACCCTCACCGTTGGAGTCCTCCGGCAGGGTCGCCAGCAAGCCCTGCCCCGTTACGAGCTTGGGAATCTGGATGACGTTGGCCACCTCACCGCCGACGGCCGGGAGCCCCAACGCCTCCGTGGTTCCGAATGTCACCAAGTCGCCGGTGTCTTCCATGTATTCCATGTCCGCTCCAGCAGTGGCGGAAAGATCGCCGCTGTCGAAGTTCCACAGACTCACGTGGGCGTCCTGCGCCAAAAGGGTGGACTGAGACAGCAGCGCAAACAGCACTGCTCCGACAAAGGTTTTGATCGTAGGTTGTTTTTTCATGGTGGAAATCGTTAAGTGTCCCGTAAAACAGCAATCAAGGCGCAAACGGATTTTGAATAATAAACAGGAGTCTGTCACAATCGAGAAATTTTTCCCTTGCATTTTGAATACAAAATCTGGCATTTTTAACACTTTTCCAGCCTTGAGCTTGCACCTCTCGGCTCGCCAACGGTATCGTTTGTCACGCATTCACAGTGAAAACCACGCCGGAACAGGTTGCAACAGATCAACCACCGCGCTTGGGCAAGCGCTTGGGCTGGACGGCTTTAGCCTTGGCCATCGTGGCGGCGATCCTGTTCGGCTTGGTCTTTGGCAAGGCCAGTTCGACTCGGCAATCTGAGCGGCAGGCGCTCCTAGCTCTGACCCCGAGGCAGGATAAAACCAAGGGCTACACATCGTCGGCCAGTTGCCGCGCCTGCCACCCCTCGCAATACGACAGTTGGCACAAGAGTTTTCACCGCACGATGACCCAACTCGCCGGCACAAACTCCGTCATGGGTCGGTTCGACGGCACCGAGGTCGTGTCCGGCGGCCTCCTGTATCGCGTCTACCAAACCAACGACCAGTACTGGGCGCAGATGCCCGATCCCGAGATCATCATGAAAGCCGTCGAGACCGGGCGGCGCATCAACGATCACACCTACCAGATCCGCACCAACGGCGTACTGTCGATGCTCGACCTGCGTAGTGTCCCGCGAGTCAACAAGCAAGTCGTCATGACCACCGGCTCTCACCATTATCAAACCTACTGGGTCGAGGGCAGCGTGCGGAATACTCAAACCCAGACGAACGAAACCAAGTACGGCAACCTGCTACAGACCCTGCCGCTGGTTTACCTGCCCAAGGAGCAGCAATGGATCCCGCGCGACAACGCCTTCATGACAGCGCCCAACAGCAAGCGCATGATCTCTCAATGGAACCACCACTGCATCAAGTGCCACAGCACTGCCGGCAACCCCGGCCTCGTGGGCAAAAACACATTCGATACGCGCACCGCCGAACTGGGCATCTCCTGCGAGGCCTGCCACGGCCCCGCCGCCGGGCACGCCGACCATTACCGCACACCGCTTGCCCGCTACGCGGAACAGTTCAGCGACGGCCCGGCCGCCAAGGTCGTCAACCCAGCCAAGCTCGATCACAAGCGATCCAGCCAAATCTGCGGCCAGTGTCACGGCGTTTACATTTACCAAGATGAAAAAGCGGGTAACGAGTTTGCCCGCAACGGCCCAGGGTACCGCCCCGGCGACGACATCCACCTCATCCGCTACTACATCCAGCACCCCGGCCCTGCACCCACGCCGATGCGGCAGGAGGAACTTCAGAAAAACCGCGGATTCTTCCGCGAACGCTGGTGGGACGACGGCACGATCCTTGCCGGTGGCCGCGAATTCACCGCCATGCGGGTGAGCGCCTGCTACACCAAGGGCAAGATGTCGTGTATGTCGTGCCACTCGATGCATCACAGCGACCCGGTCGACCAACTCAAACCGGACATGCGCGGCAACGCAGCCTGCGTCGAGTGCCACGCCGGGCCGGAGTACACCACCGAGATCGAGCAACACACGTTTCACAAGCCAGACTCCAACGGCAGCAACTGCCTCAACTGCCACATGCCGCACACGACCTATGCGCTGCTCGGCGCGATCCGGAATCACCAGGTCCAATCCCCCTCGGCCAAGCGCAGCATTCGCCACGGAGTGCCCAACGCCTGCAACCTCTGCCACCTCGACCGGACGCTCGACTGGACGCAGCAGCAGTTGGCCAAGCGCTACGGCCACGAGCCGCTGCCGTTGAGCGCCGAGCAACGGCGCACCTCCGCCGCACTGCTTTGGCTGCTCAAGGGCCACGCCGCCCAACGCGCCATCGCCGCATGGCACGCCGGCTGGCAACCAGCCCTCGACGCCTCTGGCGGCGGCTGGCTCGCGCCGCATCTTGCCCGACTACTCGACGACCCGTACGGCGTGGTGCGCCACATCGCCAACGAAAGCCTCAAGCAACAGCCCGGCTTCGGGACGTTCGAGTTCGACTTCATCGCGCCCGAGTCGGAACGCGCCCGCTTGGCCAAGCGCGCCATCGCCCAATGGAACGACCTCCCCGGCGACGCCACCGGCGACGCCGTCCTGATCGACCCCGACCGGCAGTTGATGGAGACCGCCATACAGGCACTGTTGAAAAACCGCGACGACCGGCCGGTCACCATCAAGGAGTGAGCCGCTTGGCCAAGGCGATGACACGCAAATCCAACGGGGAAGTTTCCGGCAAAAACGGGATGCCGGTCGTGGGGATTCGCGTGCCGTCGTGGGCCTCGTTCACCCGGCCGATCTTCCATGGTATCGTCGAGTTCATCCGTAACCGCGAGCAGTGGCGCATCCAGACACTCGTCGATTCCACCAACGAGATGGCGCCGATGGTCATCGACGAAAACTGGAACGGCGACGGGCTGATTCTCTTCCGCCATTCCGAGGAGGAGGCCGCGGCGTTCAAACGCCGGGGCATCCCAGTCGTCAATCTCAGCACCGAGTGCCGCGAGAAAGGTTTTCCCACCGTCATCCCGGACAACGCGGAGATCGGCCGGATGGCGGCGCAACACTTATTGACGCTTGGCCTGCGGCATTTCTCCTACTGGGGCGACCCCTCGCGCGCCTACTCCCTCGCGCGCGGCCAGGCATTCGAGCGGCGAGTTGCTGAGGCTGGTTTTGAGTGCATCAACACCCAGTTCGAGCCGGACAACCTGCCGTGGGAGGGACGCTGGGTGAACGTGCGGAAAAACATCATTCAGGAATTGCAGCGCCTGCCCAAGCCGATCGGTATCTTCGCCAAGGACGACATGCTCGGCAGCAATATCATCCGCATCTGCAATGAGTTGGACATCCTCGTGCCGGAGGAGGTCGCCGTGATGGGCACCAACGCCGACGAAGTGTTCTGCCAGATCTGCACCCCTCCGCTCTCCAGCGTGGCGTACCCCGGCGAGCGCGTCGGCTACCAAGCGGCGAGCCTACTCTCCTCGATGATGCGCGGGGCCAGAGTCGCCGACAATTACGTGATGCCAATCCCCATCCACGAGCTTGTTGCGCGCGAGTCCACCAACACCCTCGCCGTGGACGACCCCGTCGTGGCCGAGGCGGTGCATTACATCCGGAGCCGGGCGCCGGTTTACCCAATTCGAGTTTCCGAGATCGTCTCGCAAAGCCGGCTGTCCCACTCGGGGTTCAACAAAAATTTTCTGAAGCAGATGGGCCACACGCCCAAGGAGGAAATCAAGCGCGTCCGATTGGCCCGGCTACAGACACTACTGAAAAACACGAGTAACAAAATCAGCCAAGTCGCTCGTGAGATGCGCTTCGAAAGCCCGGAGGAACTGACCCGCTTCTTCAAGCGCGAAACCGGCTTTGCACCGAAGGACTATCGCAAACACTACCACCACACCACGCACTGACCCCGCGCCCGGCCAAGCGCTTAGCCGGTTTATTCAGGGGGCAGTAGCCCGACCCGGCGCTTGGTTCGGTTCATCACCTTTTCACCGACCCGAATCACCAGCGCCCCGTTCTTCCCAATGGCATTGGCGTAATCGGGAACGCCGTCCGGGTAAACCGCGAACGCCGTGGCGTCCTTCACCGAGTTGCCGTTGACCGTCGGATTGCTGAACGTGACCGTTACTTGCGGGATTTTCTCCACCGGAATCACGCGCCCGTATATCTCGACGAAGTTGGCCACTCGCTGCGAAAGCACCAGCTTCTCGCCAGGGAAACGCAGGGCACCGATGAAAATGTTTTCGTCCTTCTGATGCGAATAGACAAACGCCCCAACCCAGGTTTGCGGCTTGCCGTCGACGACCTCCCGATCCATCCGAGTGATACGGTACGTGTAGCGGCCCTTGGTCCAGGCGTGGGGCCGGCGCACGCTGACGAAGTCGCCCTCGTGCCCCGAACTTTGACAGTAGCCACCCTGCGACGGCCGGATCGCATCGTGACCGCGCTGCCCCCACATCGACATCAGATAACCGGCGCCGATCTTGCGCAGCCGCCGATCCTTTTTCTGGTAGCCGTCGACCTGCGTCTGGATTCCGCCGTAGAAGGGCGTCTTGTTCAGGTGCCCCAAGCCGATCGGGGCGATGTATAAATTAATCGACGCCGGCACCTCATCGCTGATCGTGACATCGATCGAGTAACTCTCAAACTCGTGATCCTGCCCGAGGTTCCACCAGGTATCGATCAAGTGCCACGGCGTCGGCTTGAGGCGCTTGGGCGCGGCGGCGTCACCATGGGTCGCGTTGACCGCCATCACGGCACATGTAAGCAGCAGAAAAAATGATTTCATTTTTGGACGGGATAATTCCCGACGCGCACCTTGAAGAAATTCACAGAAAAATGAACATCAAAAACAGCCGTACCTGCGTATCGACAAGCCAGCTTGGCCAGGTGTTATTTGACTTCGCCTTGACGCCTTGGCCGGAAAGCCATTGAGGTTTGCAGTGAGAAATGGCAGACGCAGCCGGAGCTGGCCTCAGGGATCAGCACTAATCCTTGCGCCGGGAGGATGTTGATCCAGCAACCGGGCCGCGTCGGCGCGAGGGCCTGGAACCGATCGGCCGCCGACTTGCCGAGGTCGAGCACCGTCGGATTGGCCGCCCGGAAAAACAGGCAGTCGCCCGCGCCGGTTAGCGTGCCGCAACTGTGCCCCGGCCGTTTCAGGTTCCAGTTCGCTGGCATGTCCAGCGGGCCAAGCCGTTTGCCGGTGGCCAATTCGTAAATCGCCGGCTCTGCGATCAGCCGGTCGCCGAGGATCACCGGGTGATGCACCTGCTCGCCGTGCGTGAACGCGCCGGGTTTCCCCTTCAAATGACTCGCCGACCAAAGTTCGCGGCCCGACTTGGCCGAGTAACAATGCACGCGGTACTCCGTGTCGTTGCCCGCGCCAAGATGGCTGCCGGTCGCGATCAGATGTTCCCCCGATGACGCCAAAAACAAAATACTGCGACTCTGTTCCAAGCCGTTGTCCACCAGCCGCGCCCAAAGCCGACCGCCGGTTTCCGCGTCGAGGCAGACGATTTGCAGGCCAGCTTTTCGGAGCGCGTCGAGCGAGTGCCGGCCGCTGCCAGTCACCGGCTTGGTCGTCTCGACGAAAAACACGCGACCACCGTTCAGCGTGATGGTCGGGTTCAAAATCGTGCCGCCGTCGTGCGTCCATTTGCCCAGACCAAGCCGGCTTCCCTTGAGCGGCGCGGAGAACAGGTGCGTGCCAGTCACCATCGACTGGTTGTTGTTGTAGTCGGCGCTGATCAGGCCGCGGCTTGGCTTCGTGCGCGACGCGGTCGTGCGCTGTGCCGTGCCAAAAACGCGCTTGGACGTCAGCACCGCGTGCCCCCAGTGCCGCTGCTCCCCCGGCACGAACGCCGACACGGGAAACGTCCGCTCCACTTCACCGCTGGCAAGGTTGATCAACCGCGCCTCGTCCGCCACCGCCACGCAGAGCCGGCCGGCGTTCACCGACATGTAGCCGGCGTCGTACGGCATCGAGTAACGCTGCGAGTCGGGCAGCGGCAGCCGCCACAGCTCGGTGCCGTTGTAGGCGTCCACCACGATCACGAGATTCTCGCCGGGGATGATCAGCTTGCCCTCCGCGGCGAGCGGCGCGGGCGCGCGCAAATGCCGGTCCACCATCGGAGCCGCGCCGGGGCCGCCGAACCATTGCAGTACAAGATCGCTGTGCACGATTGAGTCGCCACTATTGCAGGTGTTGGCCGGGTTGCCGTACTGGTGCGTCCACTCGCCCGCGCCGGCCAGGCCGCTGGCGCGGTACGGCGCGGCGTCCGGCTCCAGCCAAGCAACACCGTTGTGCGGCTGCAGCAAACGCTCCCGTTCGCCCTTGGCCAAGCGGCTCGACCCTCGGCCAAGCCACGCCGACTCGGAGACGATGAGGTTGGCAAAATAATCAGTGAACGGCAACGCGCCTCCATCGGCTAGATGAACCGACACTCGACGGCCGTAAAGCCCGCGCTTGGCCAAACGCTCCCGCGCTGCGGCGATATTCCCGGCGTCCGCACTCACACCGATAATGCTCAACTCCGTCTGCTCCGCGAGCGACGCACACAGCCGGCCATCGACAACATCGGTGACCAGTGCCCAACCTTGGGTCGTGCTCGCCGCCTTGGCCAAGCGCTTGGCCAAGACTGTCTGCAACGTCGCCAGCGCTGTGTTTTCAGAAACCGTTTTCACTGCGGCAGCGGTGGAGAAACAATGAAGCGCGCCGTTGTCGGTGCTGACGAGCAACCGCCCCCCGGCGAATGCCAAACCACGAGCCGCTCCATCGACCTTGGCCGACCATTGCACCGCGCCGTCCGCCAGCGAGCGCGCCTCGACAAGCCCGTCGCCGCCCAGCACGACGCAGTTGGCTAAGGCGATGATGGCGCGCCGGCCCGACGCGCTCAGTTTCCATTGCTCCGTCGCCGCCTTCGACCGCTTGGCGTCGTCGAGCGTTCCGCCGAGTTCGCCCAACTGGCGTTGCAACCCGGCGCGGCGTTCACGCGACAGGCTCGGTTTTTTAAGTTCGGCCTTCAGCGACTCGATACGCTTGGCGGCGCGCTTGGAGTCGGCGCTCGCGCGGCGATACGCCTGCCGGTCGATCGCGCGGACGCCGTTTTCATCCAGCAAAAAACTGAGCCGGGGCGAGGCGGCCAAGGCGTTGCCCTTGAACGTGGCAAGGCTGCCGGACGACTTAACCGGGTTGGCCGTGAGCGTGCCGTCGTTGCCGGTGCCGGAGAAAAGCTCGCCCTCGAGCAGCACCGCGAATGCGCCGCCCGCGCCAGCGAAGGTCTTGGCCAAGCGGCCCGTATTGCGATCCAGCCCAATGGGGTTACCGCGGCCGGTCGGGATGAACAGCATCGTTTGCGACGCCAGCAAATAGCCCTGCGGCGAAACGTCGAGTTTCTGCCGCCAAACCGTCGAGCCATCCGTCGAGCTTAGCGCGGCGGCGTGCACGCCCTGTGACGGATACAACCCAGCGGCCGCGTAAACGACACCGGCATCCACCACGAGACCGGTGCGCACCGGCCAAAGCGAAATCATCCGGCCATTACCGGGGATGCGCCAGTCGCGCGGACCAAGCCGCTCGCGCCAGACCAAGCGGCCTGTAGCGGCCTCAACACAGTAAACGCTGCCGTCGTCGCTCCCAAAAAAAAGCCGTCCGTCCGCGAGCACCGGCGCGTAGCGCACCGGCCCATCAGCCACGAACGACCACTGCAGTTTGCCGGTTTGAGCGTCGAGACAACGGACGGTGTCGTCCGCGCTGGAGCCAAGCCAAACGCGCGATGCGTCGGCGATCGGGTGGTTGGCCCAGTCGCCGGTCACGCGGGGTTGGATGCCCTCGAGTTGCTGCCAATAGCTGCGCCGCGCCGGGGTGGTCCAGGCCGGGCTGGGTGCCGGAAGGTCGCGCCGCCAAGTCTCCGTCGCTGAAAAGGAGAGCGCCTGATTCGAATAACCGGCGCGGCCCATCCCGGCGCGGTAGCTTGGCCAAGCGGCGGAGTCGTCCGCCACGGCAGTCGAGGCCAAGGCCAAAAACGAAACGAGCCGAATGAAGTTCACGAGCGGCAGCCTACACCGTGGTCAACGGCTTGGCCAAAAAAATTGCGCGGGGGTAAAGTTACGGCGCGGGGGCGAGGGCCTCGATGAGTTTGAAGCGGAAGAATCGTCCTTTTTCGAGGCGCTTTAAAACTTCGGGATGATTGGGGTCGAGGGGGTAGCCCTGCTTGAGTTGTTGTTCGCGGGTATCATCGCGGGAGAGGATGAAAATCAACTCGACCTCGAGGCTGTCGGGATCGACCTCAATGCCCTGCTCGTCACTAATCCATTTTGCGATCGCCAGCTTGCTGAGTCGAACGGCTATCTCGACTTTTTTCTGTTCCAAATCTTCCCCGACGGGAAGCACCGGCAGTCGCAGTTCCGCCAAGCCGAGGTCGGGCTGCCCGCTTGAGTCGTCCGCAGGCGGCAACGGCTTGCTCAGCGGGATGGTCAGCATATCTTTCCACTTCAGAAAATTTGTGGATTCCTGAATGACAACTTTGTGGTTGATGGGGCCGACCGCCTCAATTTTCAAGTAGCCGTCATCCTCAAGGCTGGTGATGGAAAACTTGAACAAGTGGGAAGGGTCAACGGAAAGTTTCGCCACAGTGCTCTCCATCTTGCCGTACTGATTTGAGGCGACGACGCTGTACAATCCCTCGTCGTTGGTTTGGAGGGACTTCAGCGTCAAGATGGAATAGTAACCCTCGATCGGTGAATAGTCATCGAGGATTTCGATCCTGTCCTGGGCGATGTCCAGTGATGCCCCGTCCTTCAGCCACTCGAAAGTCACCGTGCCGGAGCCTCTTGCGGTAACCTTCAACTGGATGGTCTGGCCGTACTCGGCTTTGAGCGGTTTCGGGTTCAATACGATCTGGGCCGGCTTGGGCGGCTTGATGGTGAGGGTGACCGGGAAACTACGCGTGAGGCCAAACTGATTTTCGATATTTACAAAATAGTCGCCGGTATCGTCGTTAGTTGCCTCGCCGATCGACAGCATGGGCTGGGTTTGGCCGACGATCGGCTCGCCGTCCTTGTACCACTGGTATTGGAACGGCCCCTGCCCGTGGATTTCCGCAATGAGCGCCACCTGTTGGCCAAGCGGCCGGGTTTGGGACTGGGGCTGAAAAACAATGTGGGGAGCCGTCTCGTTATCTTCCTCAATCAGCCCGGGCAGGCGTCTGCTGTTTTTCCCGAACATGGGCCATGAGGAAATGGCGGGGCCGGACTTGGCCAAGCCGGGCTGGCTTTTGAAGGCGTACAGTTTGTGATCCTCAGATCCGACGTACACTGCGCCATCCGGCCCAATGGCGGGTGAGGAAACTACCCTGCCACTAGTCTGGTGGGACCAGACCATTTCGCCACTGAGATCCACGGCATAAACCCTCCTGTCGTTGGAGCCAAAATAGATGATGCCATTTTTGCCAACAGCCGGGGACGAAACAATGGCGCCGCGCGCCTTGTACCGCTGGACAATGCTACCATCGACAGGATTCAACTGGTAGAGTTCGTCGCCCCCTCCCCCGACGATGATTCTGCCGGAAGGCCCGATTGCAGCCGACGAGTTGACAGGGCCGTTCAGGAGGGTTCGCCATTTCAGTTTCCCGGTCCTGCCGTTCAGGCAGTACATGTAGTTGTCCTCGGAGCCGACGAGGATGGAGTTGTTATGCCCCACGACGGGGGAAGCGGTTATTTTACCCGCCGTCCTGTACGCCCATTTTTTTTCCCCGGTGTCGGCATCCAGCGAATAGATGAAGCCGTCTTCCGCCCCAAAAAAGATGGACAAGCCCTCGGCAAGCGCAACGGAGGACGACACCTTGCCCCCCGTGGTGAACTTCCAGAGCTTGGTGCCGTCGGCGGTATCAAGAGCGTAAACATTCTTGTCATCCGATCCCACGTACAGGATGCCCAAGTTGCTCAGCGCGGGGGATGACCTGACTTTGCCCCCGGTCTCGAATCTCCAATCCAGTTCCCCATTGTCTCCGTTGAGCGCGTAGACAAAACTGTCTTCTGAACCGAAATAAACGACTGAGTTGTCATCAATTGCGGCGGAGGAGGAGATGGCCCCGTGGGTGCGGTATTTCCAGGCCAACTTGCCCTTGGCTGAATCGACGGCATAGAAGGTGTAATCCTTTGCCCCGAAATAAACCAGGTCGTTTTGTCCCACGGAGGGGGAAGCCACGATTTCCCCCTTGCTCCAGACGGTGCGGGAGACGGTGGTAAACGTCCACTCAAGGGGTGCACCACAATAACCCGACGGCTGGATTAGGGGCAAAATAGCCAGCAGATGCAAAAAACGCCCTCTATATCGATGTTTCATCGTTACTCAGAACTAAAAGACTTCCTCAAAAATGTACCACCCGACTCGCCAGTTGCCATATCGACATGTTGACAGCTTTCATAAGCAAATTTTGTTCCAAAACAGCCTGCAGACCGCGGTAAAACAAAAAAATATATAAAGTTTCTTAATTTTCTGACGAAAAATATGATTGTCGGTATGTCTTCTGCTGACAAGCACACCCATTCCTAAATGGCACTGGGAACAAGCATGGTTGGTTACGGTAGTAAATTAATTACAAAATAATGAAAGATTTCAGCAAAAAAATTGCTCTTTTGCTATTGTTGCCCTGTCTATTTTCATCCACCGGCAGAGGACAGGTGCCTGATGAAATAAACCTGAACAAGGAGTTAGTCGCTTTCTATCCCTTCAACGGAAACGACGACGACGAGAGCGGCAATGGGAATGATCTAAAGTCTTTCGATGAAGAAAATGCCTTTAGCTTTGACCGGAATGTTCATCCCAATAAAGCAGCTTCGTTTAATAACAACAGCCTTGCGCTAGTTGACGATGAAGAACTCCTGCAAGGCAACTCAGATTTCACAATTTCAATCTGGGGACGATTGAATAATGCTAACAAAAAAGATTCCCTCAGGATTCTCTTTGCCAACGACACGATAAACGGCTTCGAGTTGTCCTTGAACAAATGGACGGGAGGCAGGCCCGTTCCTGAGTTTAACATCGGGGGAAGGCTTGTTTTCGGCGCGGCGCTAGGCAGCGGGAAAATGGCCATGCCACTTAACTTCTGGCATCACTTAGTCCTCACCCGGGAAGATGAAATAATTTCACTGTTTTTGAACAACACCCTCGTTGCTGAAGGGGTGACAAATTTGCCCATCAATGGGAAGTGGCTCTTTTTCGGGGGCAGGCAGAAAATCGGGGAGGGAGTAAAGAATTCCCATTCATGGACGGGCGAGTTGGATGAAATCCGCATCTACCGGCGTGCATTGAGCGCCCCCGAAATGTCAGCTCTTTACGAAGTGGACAAGCCGCTGGACGCCGACGGGGATGGTTTCACCAACTGGGATGAGGTTCACATTTACAAAACCAATCCTGAACTGGCTGACACGGACGAGGACTGGCTCACCGATGGAGTGGAGTTGAACGTCCTGAACACAGACCCGCTCAAGGCCGACACCGACGGGAATGGAGTCACGGATGGTGACGAAGACTCGGACTCCGACGGGCTGTCCAATGCGAATGAGCTAAACCTTTTTGGCACCAACCCGCTTAACGGTGACACCGATGGGGATGGACTAAGTGACGGCGAGGAAGCCAACATCCATGACACCGACCCCCTCCTGCCTGACACCGACGGGGATGGACTGATTGACACCGACGAGATCGACCATCATAAGACCGATCCAAACTCAGCTGATACAGACGCAGACAGTCTAAACGACGGCGATGAAATCAACACCCACCAGACGAACCCCAAGGTCGCTGATACAGATCAGGACAGCCTAAATGATAACGACGAAATAGACCTGAAAACCAACCCCTTGGAATGGGACACCGACAAGGACGGGCTGGGCGATGGCGATGAAGTCCGGGTTATTGGAACCAGCCCGCTGGTTCCGGACACAGATGGGGATGGCGTGAGTGACGGCGACGAGGACTCCGACTCCGACAGCTTGCCGGATGCGGTTGAACTCTACACTCACCACACCAATCCCAATGTAGTTGACAGTGACAAAGATGGCTTAAGTGACGGCGATGAGGTGATCCATGGTACTCAACCGTTGAAAGCTGATTCCAACGGGAATGGCATCAGTGACAGCAATGAGGACTCCGACTCTGACGGCTTGTCGGACGGGGATGAGTTCAACATCCACCATACCAATCCCAGAGTGAGCGACACAGATCATGACGGCCTAAGCGACGGCGATGAGATCGCCCTCCACAACACCAATCCCGCAGCGGCCGATACCGACAAGGATGGATTAACCGATGCGACTGAAATACATGTCATAGGCACCAATCCCTCAGATCAGGATACTGACGGAGATGGGATCATCGATGGCGACGAGGACTCCGACTCTGATGGCCTGTCGGATACGGTTGAAATCAACCTCTACCACACTAATCCCAAGGTGGCGGACACGGATGAGGACAGTCTAAGCGACGGCGATGAAATCAACATTCACAAGACCGATCCCTTGGCAGTTGATACGGATGAAGATGGCCTGAGCGACCCCGATGAGTTGCACGTCACCGGCACCAATCCGTCGGTTCAGGACTCAAATAACGATGGAATCATGGACGGCGACGAGGACTCAGACTCAGACGGCCTGTCGGATGGGGATGAACTTAACAACCATAACACCAACCCCAATGTTGCCGATATCGATGAGGATGGATTAAGTGATGGGGATGAAATCAACATCCACAAAACTGATCCCTCAAAGATTGACACCGACCAGGATGGATTAAGTGACGGAGCCGAGGTGACTGTGCTGAATACGAATCCATTTGTTAGGGATACGGACGGGGATGGGACAATTGACAGCGACGAGGATGCCGACTCCGACAGCCTTAGTAACGCGGATGAACTATACATCCACAAGACCGACCCCATGGTGGCGGATAGCGACCAGGACGGCCTGAGTGACAGCGAGGAGATCAATATCCAAAAAACCGATCCTTTGGCGCCTGACACGGACCTGGATAGTCTCCGCGATGGGTTCGAGGTAAATGTCCTCAGCACAAATCCGTTAACCCCCGACACCGACGGGGACGGCCTTACCGACAACGACGAGGTGTGGACTCATAAAACCAATCCCCTGAAAGCTGATACGGATCAGGACGGACTCAGCGACGGCGAGGAACTGGCCCTCAAGACAAACGCCTCTCTGGCCGACACCGACAAGGATGGATTAAGAGATCCCGATGAGGTGAATTTACTTGGCACCAACCCGCTAGACCCCGACACCGACGGGAATGGGATCCTCGATCCCCACGAGGACTCCGACTCTGATGGTCTGAACGATGGCGATGAGATCAACATCCACAAAACCGACCCCATGGTGGCGGATAGCGACCAGGACGGCCTCAACGATGCTGATGAGTTGAATATCATTGGTACCCGGCCGCTGTTTCAAGACTCAGACGGGGATGGAACTATGGACGGCGAAGAGGACTCCGACTCCGATGGCCTATCAGATGCGGACGAACTCTACACCCACCACACCGACCCTATGGTGGCAGATAGTGACAAAGATGGCTTAAGTGACAGCAATGAGATTGGCATTAACACGGATCCAAATGAGGCTGATGTAGATGGCGACGGTCTCAGTGATGGCGAAGAGGTGGCTTTAAAAACCAACCCACTTGTGGCCGACACCGATGGAGATAGCTTAAGCGACTGGACCGAGGTGCACGTTCTGGACACCAACCCGCTGCAGGCCGATTCCGACGGAGATGGCATCCCTGACAATAATGAGGATTCTGATTTTGACGGCTTATCGAATGCAAAAGAAGTCCACGTCCACAAGACCGACCCTCAAGTGGCGGACACGGATGAAGATTGGCTCAGTGACGGGGTGGAGGTGCAGGTCATGAATACCGACCCCCTAAAAGCCGACACCGATGGAGATGGAGTTATAGATGGCAACGAGGATCCGGATTCCGACGGACTGACCAACGCAGATGAACTCAATCTTTTTGGTACAAGCCCGGTAATTCATGACACGGACGGGGACGGTCTCAATGACGGCGACGAAGTCAACACGTTCAAGACGAGTCCTTTCATGTCCGACACCGATGGGGATGGGCTTATTGACACCGACGAAATCAAGATTCACAAAACGGATCCAAATAGGATCGATACAGACGAAGATGATCTCAATGACGGCGATGAAATCAGCATTCACCTCACCAATCCCACGGAGGCGGACACGGACCAGGACGGCCTAAATGACAACGATGAGTTGGAATATGGTACTAATCCTTTAAAAATTGACTCTAATGAGGATGGAACAGTAGACGGAGACGAAGACTCTGACTTTGATGGCTTAAGCGACGCTGATGAAATCAATACCCATAAGACAAAGCCTAATAAGCCTGACACCGACAACGATGGGCTTCTTGACGGCGATGAGGTGAAATATGGGTCTGATCCCACACTTCAAGATTCTAACGGGGATGGAACAATTGACGGCGATGAGGACTCCGACTCCGATGGACTAAGCGATGCAGAAGAAATCAACATTCACCACACAGATCCCAAGTTGGCTGACACCGATCAGGACGGCCTAACTGACAACGCGGAAGTGAATCTCAAAACTGATCCTTCTGAAGTTGATACGGACAAAGACGGACTCAGTGACGGCGATGAGGTGAAAATTGGTACTGATCCTTTGAAAACTGATTCCAGCGGTAACGGCATCAGTGACAGCAATGAGGACTCCGATTCCGATGGACTAAGCGATGCGGATGAGATCAATACCCATAAGACAAAGCCTAATGAGCCTGACACCGACAACGATGGGCTTCTTGACGGCGATGAGGTGAAATATGGGACTGATCCCACACTTCAAGATTCTAACGGGGATGGAACAATTGACGGCGATGAGGACTCCGACTCCGATGGACTAAGCGATGCAGAAGAAATCAACATTCACCACACAGATCCCAAGTTGGCTGACAC
>Ga0233427_10001298_pt1 | contig 27584 bp, 18 predicted proteins | sample SI_118_April2016_5_FD_179885 | JGI IMG/M metagenome (GOLD analysis project Ga0233427, IMG submission 179885) | Seawater microbial communities from Saanich Inlet, British Columbia, Canada - SI_118_April2016_100_MG | ecosystem: Environmental > Aquatic > Marine > Inlet | place: Canada: British...
CAATCAGCGCATTGCGGGCGAATCACTATCCTGCGCTGAACAAAGCTCCGCTTCCGGGTCAACTACGTGCAGGAGCGCATAGTGATTACGGTAGCCTGACACTGCTCTTTCAGCAGGAAGGTTTGTCAGGACTTGAAATTTTAAACCGGCATAAAGAGTGGATTCCGGTCACTCCCTGCAAACCAGACATAATTGTCAATCTGGGTGATTTGATGGAACGCTGGACCAACGGACGTTGGGTTTCTACACTGCATCGAGTAAATATTCCAGAATCCAAAACAGCTCAAAATCAAGCCAGAATGTCCCTGGCGTTTTTTCAACAACCAGACTGGGATGCAAAAATTGAGTGTCTGCCCACTTGTGTTGATGATGATGGAACAGCTAAATATCCTTTAGTAACTTCAGGACGGCACCTGATGGAGCGTTTTCAAAGTACAGTTTTAAATTAAACCCATTCATTATTAAAAGAGAAGACAGACAAACTTTTTAAAATTGGAGCAAAATATGGACTTAATTATTAGAAACGCAAATCTTCCAGACGGAAGAACCGGTATCGATATTGGCAGCAAGGATGGGAAAATATCGGCACTTGAATCCGCATTGTCGGCAAACTCCACAGAAGAAATTGATGCTTCCGGGTATCTGGTCAGCCCTCCGTTTGTTGACGCTCATTTTCACATGGACGCTACCCTCAGTTTAGGACTGCCACGTTTGAATCAGTCCGGAACTTTGCTGGAAGGCATAGCCTTGTGGGGAGAATTAAAACCGAACTTAACGGTTGAAGCAATCAAGGAGCGAGCCCTCAGATATTGTGACTTAGCGGTAGCACGAGGTTTACTGGCCATCCGGAGTCATGTGGATATTTGCGATCCGCGTTTGCTGGCAGTGGATGCCCTCCTGGAAGTCAGGAAGGAAGTTGCGCCGTATCTTGATTTGCAACTGGTTGCTTTTCCGCAAGATGGATATTTACGTGATCCCGGGGCGGCGAAATTAATGGAAACTGCTCTTGATCGCGGAGTAGATGTAGTTGGTGGGATTCCACATTTTGAACGGACGATGGACGAAGGTAAAAAATCTGTGGAAGTTTTGTGCCGCATTGCAGCCGAGCGTGGTTTGCGGGTTGATATGCACTGCGACGAAAGTGATGACCCTCTTTCACGGCACATAGAAACGTTGACAGCAGAAACTGTGCGTCATGGTTTGCAGGGAAGGGTTACAGGATCACACCTGACTTCTATGCATTCCATGGATAATTATTATGTCAGCAAATTACTGCCATTGATGGCAGAAGCGGAAATGAATGTAATTGCCAATCCATTGATCAACATCACTCTTCAAGGACGCCACGACACTTATCCCAAACGTCGAGGGATGACTAGAGTTCCAGAACTGATGGATGCTGGCATAAAAGTGGCGTTTGGACACGACTGCGTGATGGATCCGTGGTATTCACTTGGTTCCGCCGATATGCTGGAAGTTGCGAGCATGGGGTTGCATCTAGCACAAATGACAGGTGTTGAGCAGATGAAAGCCTGTTTTCAAGCAATCACAGAAGTTCCTGCTGCCATCTTGGGTTTGGAAGGTTACGGTCTGGAAGAAGGCTGCAATGCGGATCTGGTAATTTTACAGGCTGCTGATCCTGTCGAAGCTCTGCGCTTAAAAGCAAACCGGCTTTTTGTGATCCGCAAAGGAAAAATCATTTCACGCTCTGCACCTCTTCAGGCAAAACTTAATTTGCCCGGACGTCCCAAAATCCAGGATTTTTTGGTTCATTAGGAATGATGAACTTGTAAAAGTCTAACGGGTACACTTCCTTGTCATTCTCGCGAAAGCGGGAATCCATTCCCCGCTCAGGTCGAGGACAAGCTTTTCAGCCATTTGCAAGTCCCCTTTTCATTCTCCTTTGTCATTTCGAGTGAAACGAGAAATCTTGATTAAGATTTGCACTAATTGTTAAGATCTCTCTGCGTTCGTGATGACAAAAAGTACGTTCGAGATGATAACAAATCATGAAAAAATGTTGCTGTAATTGAAAAAACAAGGTTGCCCGAAGTTCTATTCACAGGACTTCAATTTTCATCATCCACAGACAATATTAACCAGACGATCCGGGACAACAATGATTTTGCGGATTTGTTTTCCTTCCAGAAAGCTTTGCACTTTTGGCGCAGCCAACGCAAGTCGCTCGGTTTCTTCTTTGCTCGTACCAGCAGGCATTTCCAGACGGTCGCGGACTTTGCCGTTGACCTGGACAACCAGCGTCACCATCTCTTCTGCGAGCAGTGATTCTTCATATTCTGGCCACGCCTGCTGATGGACACTTCCGCTGCCGGGTTTGATTTTTTGCCACAATTCCTCGGTAATGTGCGGAGCAATCGGTGCGAGCATTAGCAGCATACCTTGCAGACATTCCTGCCAAACTTCAGTTCCAGCAGCTTCAGGAGCAGCTTTTAAAACATTCCGGAAAGCCATCAAGGCAGCAATCGCGGTATTGAAACGAAAATGCTGTAAATCTTCACAGGACTTTTTTATGGTTTGGTGTAATGTTTTGCGGAGTTTCTTTTCTGTCTCATCTTTTAGTGAAACAGTTTCCGGAGCATCCAAATGACAAAGCGTCCAGACTCCTTTGAAAAAACGGGCCAGACCTTCAATGCCATGAGGATTCCAAGGTGCCCCCGCATCCCACGGCCCCAAAAACATCAGGTAAGCACGCACTGTATCGGTTCCGTATTTTTGTACAAGGTCGTCCGGATTGACAACATTGCCGCGGCTTTTTGACATTTTTTCGTGATCTTCACCCAAGATCATGCCTTGGTTGAACAAGCGTTTTGCCGGTTCCCGAAAATCAAGCAGCCCCATATCCGCCAGGGCTTTTGTGAAAAAACGAAAATACAAAAGATGCATGGTCGCATGCTCGATTCCACCAGTGTATTGATCAACAGGACACATCTTCCGAATTATTTCAGTATCCCAGGGAAGATCGGTTTTGCTCATGGTTTCACCTTTTTTCCAGTAAGGCGAAACATAAGCATAGTAGTACCATGAGGAGCAGATAAAAGTATCCAGCGTGTCAGTTTCCCTTTCCGCGGAACCTCCACACTTTGGGCAGCATGTTTTCAAAAATCCCTCGTGATATTTCAAGGGACTTTCACCAGTCGGTTTGAATTCTGCGTCATCCGGAAGCACGACCGGCAACTCTTCATAAGGCACGGGTTGCATCCCGCAGCTTTCGCAGTAGATAATCGGAATCGGTGTGCCCCACATTCTTTGCCTGCTGACCAGCCAGTCGTGCAGGCGGAAGTTAACCTGACGTTCGCCAAAGCCTTCCTTTTGCATCTGGTCAGCGACGCGGTTATAACTTTCCGGCCAAAGCAAACCATCAAAGTTTTGACTGTTGACCATCACAGAATTTTCTTTCTGCAAAATAGGCTCGCTTAAATCAGCGCCATCCGGAACGGAATCCAGTTGATCCGGAGCAACAATCACCACCGGAGTCGGCAAACTATATTTTCTCGCAAAATGGAAATCCCGTTCATCGTGTCCGGGAACCGCCATGATTGCGCCTGTTCCATAGGACGCGAGCACGTAGTCCGCGATCCAAATCGGAACCGACTCGCCATTCATCGGATTAATAGCGAACGCTCCAGTAAAGACACCATCATTTTCCTGACCTTCTGCGGTACGTTCTATTTCGTTTTTTTTCTGCGCTGCTTCTTTGTAAGCCTCAACTTCGTTTTTCTGTTTTGGAGTTGTAAGCTGATCGACCAGCTCATGCTCTGGTGCCAAAACGCAAAACGTCATGCCGAAAACTGTGTCCGGCCTTGTAGTGAAAACACGGAAACTCGAGTCCTCATGATTAGCAATTTTCAGAGCAAACTCCACACCTTCGCTGCGTCCAATCCAATTTTTCTGCATTGTGCGCACTCTTTCCGGCCAATCCAATCCGTCAAAATCAAGCAGCTCATCGGCATATTTTGTGATCCTCAATTTCCACTGATTCAACTTCTTTTTTACCACCGGATTTTGGCAGCGCTCACAGACACGGTCATCGCCCCAAACCTGTTCACGTGCGAGGGTGGTTTGGCAATGGTTACAAAAATCAACCGGCGCGTGTTCACGATATGCGAGATCGTTTTCAAGCATTTTCAGAAAAAACCACTGGCTCCACTTGTAATATTCCGGATCACAGGAGGCAACCTCATTTTTCCAGGCAAACATATTTCCCATTGTACGCAGCTGTTTTTGCATACGTTCAATGTTGGCATAGGTCCATGATTTTGGATGAATATTATTCTTAATTGCCGCGTTTTCCGCAGGTAATCCGAAAGCATCAAAACCGATGGGAAAAAAAACTTCGTTGCCCTGCATTTTCATAAAACGCGCATAGCAATCGGAAGGAGCCATCGCATACCAGTGTCCAATATGCAGATCGCCTGAAGGATAAGGCAGCATCGTCAGCATGTAAAATTTTGGTTTTTCCGAAGCAAAATCAAAGTCCAGCAAACCTTGTTCTTCCCAGTAGTTTTGCCATTTGCTTTCAATTTCTTGCGGAAGGTATTCCTGCATGATTTTTTCTTGAAGTTTGTGAATTTTAGAAATATATTGAATGACTTAAACGTTATATTGTGTGTTGGATTGCGGAAAACTACAATCAAAAAGGCTGGAGGTAATCAATCTGCGGAGCAAGCAGAGGAAGTCCCGGCTGCGTCTCTAAGTTTTGGTCCAAGACGTTTTACAGTTTCAAGACTGTTGAGTGCATATAAATGAACACCTTCAACACCTTCACTGAGCAAATCTTCAATCTGCTTTTCAACATGTGCAAAACCGATTTCTTTGGAAGCTTCTGGATCGTTTTCATGTTTGAGCAGGGCTTCAGCCAAATCTTCAGGAATGCTGACACCGCACATTTCGGACATGTGACTCGAAGCTTTCCAATTTGATGGAGGAAGAATTCCTGCAACTAACGGAACATTAGCGCCTTCCTCACGTAGCTTATCCCTCCAGCGTAAAAAATGAGTGTTATCAAGAAAAAACTGAGTCACGATAAATTCCGCACCGGCCGCAATTTTTTCGTGGAGATGTTTACGGTCATCATCTTTATCCGGATTTTCCACATGACCTTCTGGATAACCGGCTGCTCCTATGCCAAAGTCGCTGTGTATCCTCACCGCAGAAATCAATTCACCCGCGTTATGATAACCACCTTCCGGTTGAATGAAATGCTCAGTCCCGACTGTTGGATCACCACGCAACGCCATCAAGTTTTCGATGCTACTGTTTTTGAGTTTTGTTAAAACATCATCAATCTCTTTGGCAGTATGTGAAACACAGGTCAAGTGCGCCATTGCAGGAACACCCAAGTCATGCCTGATATGTGCCGCCATTTCATGAGTATTTGCACGGGAAGTCCCTCCTGCTCCATAAGTTACAGAGAAATAATCCGGAGTCAACCCCTTGAATTTATCCAGCGTAATTTTGAGTTTGTCCATGCTTTTTTTAGTTTTAGGCGGAAAAATTTCGATGGAGAAAACAAAATCCTGCTGTTGGTACAATTCAATCAAGTGCATAGTTTGTCTTTTTTTAAATAAAATATTTTCCGCTGAGGACGCGAAGAAACAACAAGTTATAAGTTGTTTTCACCTAGCAATGATGAAATCAAAAAAAGTGCATAATTGTAAATAAATTCACCACAGAGACACAAAGGACACAGAGAAAAAACAAGAACAGTCTTTTGTACTCTCTGTGACTTTTTGCTAAAACACCTTTTTCACAGTTTTTAACTTAGTGTTCTTAGTGTTCTCAGTATTCTAAACGGCAATAATTATGGTCAAGAATCATAACCAAGAATCGGAGACAGCCAGCGCTCAACTTCAGCAACGCTCATTTTTTTACGGGCCGCATAGTCTTCAACTTGATCCTTGTTGATTTTACCCACCGCAAAATAGCGTGACTCTGGATGTGCGTAATACATTCCGGAAACCGAACTGGCCGGAGACATTGAGTTGCTTTCTGTGAGTTTAATACCAACGCGTTTTTCGGCATCCAGCAACTCAAAGAGGATCGGTTTTTCAGTGTGATCCGGTTGTGCGGGATATCCAGGTGCCGGGCGGATTCCACGATATTTTTCACTCACCAAGTCATCCACGTTCAGATTTTCTTTACTGCCGTATCCCCATTCATCACGCACCTGTTTGTGCATGTATTCCGCCAGTGCTTCCGCCAAACGGTCACCGACCGCTTTTACGAGAATCGCATTATAATCGTCGAGATCTTTTTCAAAATTTCCGGCAAGTTCTTCCACTTCCGCTCCGGTAGTCAGCGCAAATCCACCCAGATAATCTGCAAGTCCGGAATCTTTAGGTGCAATAAAATCCGCTAATGCCTGATTCGGTTTATCATCCGCTTTTGCAGTTTGTTGACGTAAGGTGTGGAATCTCGTTTGAACTTCCTTGCGGGACTCATCGGTGTAAATCAAAATATCGTCACCGTCACTGTTTGCAGGGAAAAAACCGATTATGGCTTTTGGCTGAAATCTGCGCTTTTCAACAATGTCTCTCAAAAGACTTTGTGCGTCCTCAAAAAGTTTGCTCGCTTCCGTGCCTAATTTTGGATCGGTGAGAATTTTAGGATAACGTCCTTTCATTTCCCAAGTATAGAAGAAAGGTGTCCAGTCGATGTACTCAATCAAAGTTTCAACTTCCACTGTATATTCACGCAAACCGAGAAAAGCTGGCTTATCAATCTGGCACTTTTTCCAGTCAATTGGTGTACGGTTCTTCCTTGCGTCTTGAATGGAAAGTAATTTACGTTCACTGTTTCGATCCTGATAAGCTTTTCTGCGCCGTTCTTGTTCTTGAAGAAGTTCTTGCGCAGCTTGCACTTTGTTGGCAGGATTCAATAATTTACTGATAACACCGGCTGCTCTTGACGCATCGGTAACATAGGCCACAGGATGGTCGTACTGCGGTGAAATTTTGACTGCTGTGTGAACTGGACTCGTGGTCGCGCCACCGATTAAAAGCGGTAGATTAAAACCTTCACGTTTCATTTCACTGGCCACATGCACCATTTCATCGAGTGACGGTGTGATCAATCCGGAAAGTCCAATCACATCCGCCTGCACCTCACGTGCGGTTTGCAATATTTTTTCGCATGGTACCATCACACCTAAATCAATGACTTCGTAATTGTTGCAGCCCAAAACAACGCCAACAATATTCTTGCCGATATCGTGTACATCACCTTTGACCGTGGCCATCACAATTTTCGGCATTTTTGTTTTAGTAGTAGATTTGCTCTTTTCCTCTTCCATAAACGGTTCTAGGTGGGCCACCGCCTGTTTCATCACACGCGCGCTTTTTACGACTTGCGGTAAAAACATCTTGCCGTCGCCAAAAAGATCACCTACAACTTTCATTCCCGCCATCAAAGGTCCTTCAATCACTTCCAAGGCAAGGTCAAATTTTGTACGTATTTCTTCTGTGTCCGCCACGATATGTTCCGTAACACCTCTCACCAGAGCATGAATGATACGCTCCTCAACTGTTCCTTCACGCCATTTTGTGTCTTTGATAATTTTACGTGTACCTTCAGCTTTGTAACTTTCGGCAAAATCAATCAGTCTTTCGGTAGCATCTTTTCTACGGTTTAGGAGGACATCTTCAACAAGTTCCAGCAAATCTTTTGGAATTTCCTCGTAGACATCCAGCATACCGGCGTTAACAATAGCCATGTCGAGTCCGGCGTGAATTGCGTGATATAAAAATGCAGAGTGCATTGCTTCACGGACAGGATTATTTCCTCTGAACGAGAAAGAAACATTACTCACTCCACCACTGACCAGAGCTCCCGGACAGCGTTCCTTGATTTGCCGTACTGCTTCAATGAAAGCCACCGCATAGTGGTTGTGTTCCTCCATTCCAGTGGCCACAGTCAAAATGTTCGGATCAAAAATAATATCTCCCGGAGAAAAACCTACGTTTTCGGTTAACAGTTGGTAAGCACGGCTGCAGACTTCAACTTTGTGTTCTAGCTCTGTTGCCTGTCCGTTTTCATCAAACGCCATCACCACTGCCGCGGCCCCGTATTTGCGGATTTCACGTGCCTGCCTCAAGAAATTTTCCTCGCCTTCCTTTAGGCTGATTGAGTTGACTATGCCCTTCCCCTGAATACACTTTAAGCCTGCTTCAAGCACGGACCATTTTGAACTATCAATCATAACTGGTACACGTGCAATGTCCGGTTCCACAGCAATCAGATTGAGAAAATGCGTCATTGATTTTTCACCGTCCAGCAAACCTTCGTCAAAGTTGATATCGATAAAGTTTGCGCCAGATTCGACTTGTTGACGGGCAACAGCGAGTCCGGATTCAAAATCGTCATTTAAAATAAGTTTGCGGAACTTTGGTGAACCCATGATGTTTGTACGTTCCCCAATCATCAAAAATCCGATGTCCGGATTGATGTTAAGCGACTCCAATCCGGAATAAAACGGAATTCCTGCACCAACTGTTACAGCTTCTGAATTGCTGTCCACTGTTTCCCCGAATCGTAGTTTTAAATGAGGATTTAACTTCCTTGGAATTGAATGTGCAATTTTATCCTTCAGTGCCCTGATGTGTGCCGGAGTAGTCCCACAGCATCCCCCCATCAGGTTGGCCCAGCCTTCCGCCGCAAACTCTGACATGATGCCCGCGAACTCTGCCGGAGTTTGTTCGTATTCGCCCATGGCGTTCGGTAATCCAGCATTTGGATAAACGGCAACAGGGAACTCTGAAATATGCGCCATTTCTTCAATAAACGGACGCATTTCTTTTGCGCCGAGAGCGCAGTTGATTCCCAAAAATAGTGGTTTGGCGTGATGGATGGAATTGTAAAATGCATCCAGAGTCTGCCCTGAAAGCGTACGTCCGGAAGCATCTGTAATTGTAACCGAAAGAAAAACAGGCAGACGAATTCCTACTTCTTCAAAATAACTTTCTAAAGCATAAATTCCGGCTTTCATATTGAGCGTGTCAAAGCTTGTTTCGAGCAGAAGTATATCGACTCCGCTTTCAATCAACGCTACCGCTTGTTCTCGATAGGCTTCTGCAATCTGGTCAAATGTCACTGCACGGTAAGCAGGATTGTTAACATCCGGAGACATCGAACAGGTACGGTTGGTTGGTCCGATAGAACCAGCCACAAAAATGGGGTGATCGGACTGAATTTCCTCTACAGATTTTCCAGACTGATATTTTTCAACTGCTTTGCGAGCGATTTCTACCGCTGCCCGATTGATGTCAACAACGCTTGTTTCCAGCTTGTAGTCAGCTTGCGAGATGCCGTTTGCGTTAAAAGTGTTGGTTCCAATGATATTCGCGCCAGACTCTAAAAACTCTAAATGAATTTTTTCAATTACATCAGGGCATGTGATCGAAAGCAGGTCGTTGTTGCCTTTAAGTGGTGAAGGATGATCCAAAAAAGAAGAGCCACGGAAATCGTCTTCTCCGAGACCTTGTTGCTGAATCATCGTACCCATTGCGCCGTCGAATACGATAATTTTCTGTTCCAGCATATTTAAAAGCCTGACGGCACTTGGTTTTGTATAATTCATTATAATTCTATTTCTTGTTACTACTGCTCTTATTTAACTCAGTTTTGTTGTTGCTGCTAAAGTATCATTCAGCATTAATGTCTATCTCATAAATGTCTGAAACCCACTATTTGTAATTTCGAACCTAAGGAGAAATATTGTTAATAAAAGTTTAGTAATTTGTCCAATATTTTTAGCTTTGCTTGAAATTACAGATGATTAGGATATTTTTGAAGTCATCATTAATATTAAAAACGGAGACTATATCAGTGGTATCTGCGTTAATTTTTCAACTTTAAAGAATTAACTCTTCCTGCCTGACGCAAGAATTATTTGAAATAATTCTTCACGCCGCTGGAGTAATATTTCTGAATACGGTTGCTTAAATCCTGCTGTCTGCATGAAATCAAGCAAAGTCTCTTCTTCAAATCCCTGCCACTTGTGGCCCAGTTTTTCGAGTACCCAATCTTCCTTGTGCGCTGCTAGTTCCATCACCAGTACCTGACCTCCGGGACGTAGAATCCGAGCGGCTTCTTTAAATCCACTTTTCGGATCATCAAGGTGATGCAGTGACTGTGAAAAGAAAACCACATCTAATGATTCGTCGGGGAGGGACAATTGACTTACGTTTTCAGTAATTAAACTAACGTTTTTCAAACCCAGTCTGTCGATACGCTGACGCGCGGAGGCCAGTATCTCAGGGTTGTTATCCACTCCGATTACCTGTGCCGCAAACTTCGCCATTTCCACCGTCAACGTTCCGTCTCCGCAACCGAGGTCAATAATTTCCAGTTCGGAAGTTCCAGAGTCAAATCCTGATTTACGCTCACCGTTCTGGCCTAGTAAGATTCCGAGTAGACACGACCAGGCGAACCACGATTGTCCTGGTTCAAGTAGTCGTTCATTTAAACCGCCGCCGCTGATTTCCCGTTGACGTAAAACCTCATGTAAACGTACTCGATCGTTATTTGGATCTTTCATCGTTGAGAGTTGTTCCTGCAAATAACTCCAAAGCAGGTGCAATTCACTGTCTAGGGATTCTTTTTGTGCGAGTTGATAAAAAGTCCATATACCTTCTTTACGCTCCTGCAACAACTTCATTTTTCGCAAGTGACTCAGATGCCGGGAAATCCCGGATTGGGCCATGCCTAAAATAGTTGTCAGTTCACTGACGTTTAAAGGTGTCTGAGAAACTAAAATTAATATCCGGAGACGTGTTTCGTCGCCTAGTAATCTTAAAACTTGAGCAATACTTGACATGATTTTCGGAGGTAAAAAGGTCAGAAAGTCTTCCTGATTCAGTTAGATCATCATATATCAATACAATGATTTACGTGTTAAGGCAAGCAAAAAGTTGCCCATTTCTGTTTTGGGGATCAATATGCAGTGGGGACTGAGAAACGGATTTGTATTTCGAGGTTATTTTCTGAGAACAGCCCCTGAATTTATTCGGGGGCTAAAGGGGATATTATAAACATGAAACCGTTTCAACGGTTTTAAGTGATTCGATTTATGATGTTGGGCAAACGATTCTCCTAATTTATCTCAAAAGACAGTGTGAACACTTAAGCCAACGATTCAATCTCTGCAGAAAACCCAATTATCGTCGTGACTCAGTTCTTGGTTCAAACGGTAACCGTCATAATCAAAATCCTGTAAGCCTTCTACTTCCTGCAGCTTGTTGTCAATCGCGTAACGCACCATCATTCCACGGGCTTTTTTAGCAAAAAAACCAATCATTTTATATTCACCGTTTTTCCAGTCTTTAAACAACGGAGTAATCAGACGTCCATCCAGATTTTTCTTTTGAATAGCTTTAAAGTATTCATTTGAAGCAAGGTTGATTAAAACCGGCTCGTCCTGTTTTGCCAGCATTGAATTGACAGCATCAGTAATCTGCTCACCCCAAAACTGATAAAGGTTACTACCTTTTTTTGTTTTAAGTTTAAGTCCCATTTCCAGTCGGTAAGGCTGCATGAGGTCAAGCGGGCGCAACAAACCGTAAAGACCGGAAATTATCCGTAAATGCTGCTGTGCGTAATCCAGTCTATCTTCAGCAAGAGCAGATGCATCCAAACCTGTATAAACATCACCTTTAAAAGCTAGTACGGCCTGTTTTGCATTCTGTGAATTGAAAGGCAGTTGCCATTGATTAAAACGTTCGACATTTAGTTCAGCAATTTTTTGACTGACATGCATCAGCTTCATCAACTGAGGAGAAGACTTCTTGCTGACGACCTCAATCAGTTCCTCTGACTTTTCCAGATAGTCAGGCATACTGTAATTCGCAGTAGTTGGAGGGGTCTCATAATCCAGCGTTTTTGCCGGTGAAATAAGCATTAACATCGAGGTTCCATTTGATTAAAATTTTTCCGCAGTCAAGATATAATTTATATACACACTGTCAACTTCAACTGAAAGTCTTTGATTATATCAAATTAATTTTAAATCGGGGGATTATTTTTCTCTAATTAATCTGGGAGATTTAGTTCTTCGTTAAGCTTAAAATTACCTAGAGTCGTTCCCTGAGCACGCTGTACTGAAGCTGTCGAAGGAACATCGAAGGGGATTTTCAGCTGAGTCCTCGGTTTCGACTCTGCTCAACCAGCCATTTACAGAGAATCAAGTCAGTCTGAGCTTCTCGCTGTAGTAGTTTATATTTGTAAAGCAAAACTTCTCAGAGAATACCAAGACTTCGCAAACCTTTACGATAGGCTTTACGTTTCCATGGTACAACTAATTTTAAACCTCTACGCGGTGATATCCATTGGTAAGCGTCAAATTCAACTGGTTCATGGGTGAAAGAAATTTTCTCAGTCTCACAATTCAACTTAACAAGATACCAGCGTTGCTGCTGTCCAAGGAAAGGTTTCCACATTGGCTGTTGATGAAGGATGTACAGCATTTTGCGTGGATAATGGTAACGTATCCGCGTGTTGGAAGAACGGATGATGCTGACCTCTCTTGTGCCGATTTCTTCTTCCAATTCACGAAAAAGGGTTTCTTCTTCGTTTTCTCCAGGGTCAACACCGCCTTGAGGAAACTGCCAGTTCCAACGTAACTGACCTCCATCGGACAGTGGTTTTTCTTCTTCATTCTTTATTGAAACTCGGCGGAACATCAACACTTTATTTTTTGCAGGATCAAAGATTACCGCGGCTACGTTCGGCCTGAATTTTTTTACGCTCATGTATTTTTTTCTTTCAGATCATAATGGCGCTCACGAATTTTTCTAACCACATCAAGTACGGGGATATCCGGAAAGTCCTGCCATCCCATCAGTTTAAACAAGTATGTTTTCAACCGTCCGCGAGACAATCCGCGGTTTTCCCAGTTTAGATAAATTCCTTCGTAACCAACAGGTAAAGGGCGACCGTCTAAATTTTTACGCAGCAGGAATTTAATTGTGCTGTCAGGATAATTACTGACAAATTTAATCATCGATTGTTTTGCAATAGGGCCATCACCAAAAACAACGTCGCTGTCATCATCAATATCTCCTTGTAATCCTCCTGAATCGAAGTCAACTTCTTCACCCTGCTCATCCTCTACCTCAATTCCATCAAATAATGAGGCCGCAGAAACACCGGCTTCTGCTGATGTAGAGTTATTTGATTCTTCCGTCTCTGTTGGCGTTTCCTCATCTGCACTTTCTTCTGCTAATTCATCTGCATTTTCTTCTGCTAATTCATCTGCACTTTCTGCTATTAATTCATCTGCACTATCATCATCAGGAATCTGTTCCAAAGCAGATATTTCTGTTCCCGCAGTAGAATCTTGAACTAACTCTTCAGCATCCGTAACTGTTTCAAGCTGTTCCACTGAAGAAATTTCGAGGCTTTCGCCAGTTAATGAGGTTCCATTTTTCGGAAGAGGAATTTCCAGAGTTTTCTCTTGCAAAGCAGCGCTTTCACGTAGTGCTTTAGTATGATCACTGACCAGTGGAAAGGAGGGCGGCTGATTTTCAGGGACATAAGCCGGAATAACAAAACGTCCCGCACGACTCTGTTGAACATGGTCAACCACTGGATCATAAGATGTCTGATCTTCAACCAAAGCCTTAATATCACTGGGAGCAATCCAGGCTAAAGCGTGTTTTTTAGGAGTCCGTAAATACTGCCGCGCCTCCTGAATCGCATCCTCAGAAAGACTCAGAGTTTCGCTGGCGGATTTATCTATTGGGAAAATATCATGCTGAATATCTTCTAACAACGACTCTATCTGGTAAGCTGAAAAAAGCATGGTTAATTAAAATAACAGTGTTGTTTAGGTCATCATGTTTTTGATTTTTGCTCGCTGCTGAACCGGTTCTTTCCGATACTGCATCTGCCGACTTAATTCGTCAATTTGTAATGAAACAGCTTTTTTTTCACGTCCAACTACTTTCTCAAAACCCTTCTCTGAATTAAGTATTTTTTCCAGTAAATCCTGCAGGGTTTGGTCAAGGAGTTGCTCATCCTGCTTTAAATCCCTGTCAAATTGCAGATACCATTTTACAAGCAGTGAATCTACTTTCTGCATTTTTTCAAAGCAACGTTCCTTTAGTAACAAAAGTTCTTCCAATCCAACCGGATCGGATTCGGCGAATTGGCGTTGTGAAAATTCCAACAGCTCTTTCAGCAGTGATTGTTGTTTCTCCAGCAGCAGTTTTAAGTCACTGTCTGTCAACTTCTTATTTGCCAATACAAAACTCCGAAAATATCTTACCGAGCAAATCATCTGGAGTTGTTTCTCCAACTATTTCACCTAGAGCATTTAAACACGAACGTAAGTCAACGGCCAAAAACTCTTCTCCAGCTGAATTTGCTAAAATTTCCCGCGCCTTTTGCAAAGCAACCAGCGCTTGTTTGGCGGCTTGTTGCTGTCTGCGGTTCGTGATCCACATTTCATCCTGTTGAGGCAATCCTCCCTGAGCCGCTTTCTGGAACAAACACGACTCTAGGTCGTCACAACCATCTCCACTTTTTGCTGAAATCAAGACCGATTCCATCTTCGAAATTGTTTCATACCACACTGGTAGATTAGCACTGGTACGATCCTTTTTATTAAGGACAACAATTGTGCGTTCCTCTTCAATATCACTAATTAATTCTAGGTCTTCTTCTGCAAGTTTTTCGCTGGCGTCAAGAATCAGCAAGATCAAGTCAGCTTTGTCGCGTACTATTTTTGTACGGCGGATACCTTCTGTTTCAATCAAATCCTCCGTTTTTCTGATTCCGGCAGTATCTGTTAAACGGAAAGCAACACCTTTTATTTGTACAGATTCCTCAATAGAATCACGTGTGGTACCAGGTATTGTGGTAACGATCGCTCTCTGTTCGCGGAGCAAAGTGTTGAGCAAAGAAGATTTTCCTACATTGGGCCGCCCGATCAGCGCTACCGCAAATCCCTCACGTATCCGTCTTCCCTGTTCTGCATGTGAAAGCAGGTCTTCTAAATCAGCACGAGCACAGTCCAGCCGCTGAAGACAATCTTCACGCTGTGTGAATTCAAGGCCTTCTTCTGGAAACTCAATACCGGCCTCAATCAGTGACGCAATTGAGACCACTTGTTTTTTGACCGCATCAATGGCTTGAAAAAGTTTACCGTGCAGTTGTTGAGCAGCTAGTTTTGCTCCAACCTCCGAAGTGGCATGGATCAAATCCGCAACCGCTTCCACCTGCGTCAAGTCGAGTCGTCCATGCATAAAAGCTCTTTGAGTGAATTCTCCAGCTTCTGCTAGACGTGCTCCCCGCTTTAAAACCAAATCCAGAATGGCTCTCAAAACTAGAGGACTGCCGTGGCATTGGATTTCGACCACATCCTCCGTAGTGTAGGAATGCGGTGCACGCATAACAACGAGTAAAACTTTGTCAAGCAGTTCCCCCTCATCATGTATCCAACCATACAGCAGTTTGTGAGTCTCCGCTTTTTTGAGAGACCTGACTGTGCCTTTAAACAAAGGCTCCACTAGAGCTACTGCCTGTGTTCCGCTGACTCTGATTACTCCAAGTCCGGATGGCTGCAGAGGCGTTGCTATCGCAGCAATTGTATCGTCAAGGCGCATTATTTTTCATTAATCAGTGTTCAGCAAAAAATGACCAGTGTTTATTTGCTGCATTGCTGAACAACAGTCTTAAAACCCTAGCTGCATTCTGATTTGCTTGTGCGACAGCAGCAGCTGCAGTTTCAGCTATTATTTGATTTTTAGTATAATTAGCGATTTCCAATGCCATGTCTGTATCCCGAATACTGGATTCTGCAGCAGTTAAATTTTCTGCGCTTGAACGCAGCACAGAAATATTTGTTTCCAGTGTGTTTTTTTGTACTGATCCGAGTTGGCTACGCATTGATATTAATTGATCAAGAGCCTCATCCACAAGGCGAATTGAATCCTTGGCCTCTTGAGCAGAAGTAAGTCGTATTTGAGATAAATTTTCGAAACCGCTTATATTATAAACACCTCTTCCAAGCAATTTAGAATGAGTACTGTTAAGTGCCATCAAAATTTTGTCATTAGCACTTGTTCCTATTTGAAATTTTAAAGCATCTTGCACGATAGTAACTGATCCGGCATTACCAATTTTGTCACCAAGAAATGCCACGCTCAAACCACTTGTATTTTCATTATCTTGTTCTCCTGTAAGGATAAAAGCATCACCGTCAGTTGCTTCCCCGTTTATTGTTCCATTTACATCTCCCCCCAAAAATAACTTTGGTTCAAAAGCATTTTCCAGAATTACTCCTTCCTTGTTAACAGTTACAGTGAAACCTTTGGCAAGGCCATATTCTCGATGTTCTATTGTTAACTCTTCTTCTTCTGCGTTAAAGTTAATGTCCAGATTCATTTTTTCTTCAAAAGCCGCTTTTTTAAGTCTGTTTACTAAACCTTCAGCTGTTCCATTTTCGGGGTATTCAACTTTAATTATAGCTCCGTCCTCTTCTTCTAAAGTGATAGTTAATCCGGATGCACTCTCGTCATCAAGGTTTTTTACCAGGACAGCCTTTTTAGGCAATTCAGTAATATTCACTTCATATCCACTAAAAGGAGGAGATGAGAGTGTATCCGTTGTGCCTTTAATAAATAATAGGTTTTCGTTTCCTTCCACTCCTTTAGTTCCATAAGTTCCATCCAGAAGATTTTTATTTCCGAAACTAGTGAATTGTGAAACACGGTCTATTCCTTCAATTGCGCTACGAATCTGATACTGCAATTCTAACATTGTATTATGATCGTTTGCCCCCTCATTTGCAGCATTTGTTGCTAATTGGCGCATTTCAATCAACAGATTGTTCACTTCAACTAAAGCGCCCTCAGCAGTCTGGACCATTGACATGGAAAACTCTGTGTTCTGCAGAGCTTGCTTTACGCTGGCAATCTGAGCACGCAGACCCTCGGACATTACAAGACCCTCTGAAGAATCTGCTCCGCTGTTAATCCTTTGTCCAGAAGCTAGGCGTGTCAGAGAATCTGACATCTCTTTTTGCGCCTTCTCCAGATGATTAATTGCGTTGATCGATGCAATATTGTTTTTCATCCCCAACGGCATAAGTCCTCTTAGGTTAATGAATGTTTCCGGAATACCTTAGAGTTTTCCGGTGTTAAAACTCCAGTCACACACAAATCGATACTTTTCGATTATTGATGACCTGTCTTTAAAAACTATTAAACACAGCCATTCCGGACTCCAAAAAAATGGAGCCGGAATAGTGCGTGGGCTGGGGACTAATCCCAGTACCCTACTAGGCGTTTAACAGGCGCAATATATTCTGCGGTAATGCATTGGCCTGAGCCAACTGTGCCGTAGCGGATTGACTCATGATCTGGTTACGAGTAAAAGTAGCCAGTTCCTGTGCCATATCAGTATCACGGAGAGTAGACTCGGCAGAAGTCATGTTTTCTGCAGCTACTTGTAAACTAGTGAGATTAGATTCCAGTGTATGCTGCTGGAATGCACCTAATTCTCCCCGAACAGTAGCTACCTCAGTAATTGCCTGGTCAATGATTCCCAATGCATCCATAGAACCTTGCTCAGAACTTACATCAATGTCTGCAAGTGACATAAAGTTGCTATTATTTAGTTCATTTGTAGGTCTGCCAAGTTGATTAGTGTTCATGTTCCTGATAGACGTCGCTGCTGTGTGGCCAGCATCAGGTCCAACATGAAAACGGAGTCCTTCTATAGTGTTTTTAGACTCTATAATTTTACTCCCCTTTTCATCTAAAACAAACTTACCTTCAGGACCTTTTTTATAAGTGATTTCAACTTTAGCTTCATTGGTTCCATCCAGTAGTTTATATTGTCCGAATTGAGTGCTGGAAACAATACGATCCAATGAGAATAACGCATTCTCAATCTCAGACTGATTAGCCATAGTCATCGCATCATCGCTGGCACCGACGTTAGCAGCCGAAATTGCGCGCTGGCGTATGCTAATCAAAAGGTTTGAAATTTCATTCATAGAACCTTCCGCTGTCTGTACAAGTGAAATGGCAACCTCATTATTCCTGATTGCTTGCTGCATTCCACTAATTTCTGCACGCATATGTTCAGAAATCACTAAAGCAGCCGGATCATCGGCGGCTCTGTTGACTTTCTGACCAGAAGCCAATCTTTCAAGTGACTTTGACATCGCGCGGTCGTTTTTTAACAGGTTGCGATGTGCAACCATTGCCTCAATATTATTATTGATTCTTACACCCATCTTATCTCCTTATTTTTTAAATGATAATGTTAATTCCAACCATAGAATAAATGTATTCCTTTCCAATGGAATACAGCAGGGACACAGGTCAGGATTAAACCATTCCTGTCTAAAGAGGACAACTCTCACCATGAAAGCTAAGCCCTTCCCTTGTTTCTCCAACGTGCATGGCACTCGAAGACTTTTGAAACACTACGGGCGGAAAGGCCTGCAGTGTCTGGGGCACTTCGCAACTGAAACCAGAATCTTTTGACTTCGTAATCAGTCTAAAATTCAGCTTCAGTCAGATCACTCCATGATTGTTCACGGAGCACCCCGCATATCCGGATTATCACCATGATTATCCGGCAATAAATATAATAAAAATATTATTTATATTATAAAACTAAACATACGTTTTACTTGATGTCAGACCATCTATAAAAGATCAATTTAACTCAAATAGTCACTCGGTTCTCAGCAATCCTTTGTCGCAAGCATATTTCGTAGTTTGTTTTCGGCACGTTTAATTTTTTTGGATTCTTTCTTTTGCTCGTTTTCCGTCAACGGGATCGCGAATGAGAGCCCTTCTGGAATACGTCTATTAAGTTCGGTCCGTAAAAAATTCAAATTATTTTCAAGCCGCAGTGCTTTCAATAACGGCGGAGTCTTGAATGACAATTTGCGTATTGTGCCAAAGCTGGAATCCTTTGCAGTTAGGTCAATTAATCCCAGAGCATGCTTTAAATTCGCTTCATCCACCACTTTTGGGGGAGTTAATGCCGAAGAAAAAGTTTGCGCGTGTTTACGCATCTGCCGCAAGAGTACGGATTTATCTATCATTTTCGCTTTAGTCCTTTCACAGATGAAGAGCAATGAACAAATCTCATTCCTCTGATTAAAAATCAGTTTTAAATACTTTTTGAAATAAATATAATATTTCAGAAATTTAACAAATTTATCCCTTCATATTTTCTCCCGGCCTCCGGATAAAATGCTTTCCGGCGAGATAGTTTTTATCATCCGTGCTATCTCACCGAAAAGACTAGGAGGATCGGTTAACGCACCACCAAATCCAATGGGTGGCGCGAAAGGCATTCACATCCTAAATCATTCACAACGTAACTCTGTCCGAAACACATCGCATTTCCTGAGTCACTGTCCATCAAAATCATATGTAGAAAAAACACCATATTTTTTTCAGCAAGCACTTGATTGCCGTGATAAAACATAGGCCAGTCCATCCAGTTTGGCGAAAAAGTTGTGCCCATACTGTATCCGGTCGCATTCAGCCGATGCTTCTGCATTCCGGAATTATCACAAGTCCTGGCGTAAGCATCGAAAACCTCTCCGATGCTATTTCCTGGACGCAAAGCAGATTCGCAGGCCGCCATTGCTTCAAGACAAACCCCGTGCATCTTTCTATGTTGTTCAGTCACGCGTCCTACCGGAATTGTACGCATCATAGCAGCGTGATAGTGCCGGTAAACTCCGGCCCATTCCAAAGTCAACTGGTCTTCAGGATCCAGTTTTCGTCTTCCGGAATAATAGCGACAAAGCAAAGCGTTTTCACCGGAACCGATGATAAATTCATTTCCCGGATAATCTCCACCGCCTCTAAATACAGCACCCTGCATAACTGCCAATAGTTCGCCTTCATCGCATCCGGCCTTCACCAGTTTGTGTGCTTCATCCAGCGCGTCGTCTGCTAACTCAGCAGCTTTCCGGACATACCCTAATTCTTGCTGACTTTTCACCACCCTCAGTCTGTTTACCAAATTAGATGCATCTTTCAGGTTGCAAAAACCAGCCAGCGCGGAGTCCAGTAATTTTCCATTTTTCGCAGTCAAACCATAAGAGTCGTATTCCACTCCCAACTGTTGCCCCTCACAAGCGCATTCCCGTAAAATATCTTTAAGCTGCAGAGCCGGATTGCTATCCGGGCCATCCACCCAGATCCGGATATCCTCCAGAATAGATGTGTTTTCTGCCTGCCTTAAATCAGGAGCCCGGGTTAGTAAAATATGCTTTCCATCCAGACCCAAGTATAGACACTGAAAAAAGACGTAACCGAAAGTGTCATAACCGCTCAGATAATACATGCTTTCCTGGCGGAAAAGCAGCATCCCATCCAGTTCATTTTCGGCCATCAACTCTCGTAATTTTTTTATACGTAGACCGAATTCCGCTCTCTCAAAATGTAAAGACATATTTCCTCACAATTACTGTTTGAAATTATTGTCGAAACTGCTCAACCTGTCAAAAAACCCAAGACCGTTTCATTCAGGACAAAGCGAGAAATTTTGAATAATTAAACACTAATATCATTAGGTATGTTCCATTATCTCCATCGTTTTTTGTTGCTGGAGAAAATACGGATTTATCCATTGTGCTGATAAAACTTTAGATATAATTCTCCATAAAAATAATATTTATATTACAAAAATAGGAACACTCCTCCTCAATTTTAATATTACATATATACATATCTGTCGAAAAACCCTGCAGCGGTTTAATCCGAGTTCCTCACGGACAGAAATATTTCAGCAAATAATTAACAGCATTCAAGAGGCATTGATCCACACCAATAAGGGAGTTCCCCCCTGATGATAATCGCTACTCCGGATAGTATTCCACTTAATACAGAAATCCATAGTATTCTACTTAATACAGGAATCCATAGTATTCTACTTAATACAGAAATCCATAGTATTCCACTTAAGGCAGAAATCCAGAGGGTTCCACTTAATACAGAAATCCAGAGGGTTCCACTTAATACAGAAATCCATAGTATTCCACTTAAGGCAGAAATCCAGAGGGTTCCACTTAATACAGAAATCCATAGTATTCCACTTAAGGCAGAAATCCAGAGGGTTCCACTTAATACAGAAATCCAGAGGGTTCCACTTAAGGCAGAAATCCAGAGGGTTCCACTTAAGGCAGAACATTTCCAAAATTTCCACTACCAGGTCACGAAAACTTCACGCAGAGATTTATCAAAGCTGAAAACTCCGGTTTTAACCGGAAAGTTTTCGGATCTACCCCTCCTCTAATATTATTGAAACACTGGACCATGGGTTTATTCCCCAGGTTCAGATATATCAAGAGTGGATTTATCCTGAGTTTCATAATTCAAAACGCAAGGATCCACCCTCTTCTCTGTACTTAGCAAATACTATGGCCGATGCTTCAGCAAAAAAGGAGGAGTCCCCCTTTGTGAGGTTTCGCCAGATTTAGTTTTCAAAGAGCTTTCATTCCATTTCAATTCATTTGTGCAGTCAACACCCGCACTTTGACATTAAAACGGCGGTTTATAATTATGAAGCCAGGGTCTCACGATAAATTTTAAATCCCCTAGCCTGATAATTTTTTAACGCATAAGGATGGTCAAGGCTTGAGGTATGTACCCAAACCCTGTTTGTTTCCGTTCCCCATGCATTTTCAATTGCGGCGGATAATAATCCACCACCTAATCCTTTACCCACAAAAGGAGGCAGCAGGCCAAAATAAGCCAGTTCCACATCCCTTCCCTCGGTATTCAATTCAAAATAACCTGCGGGCGTACCTTGATAAAGTAACATCCAGGTCTGATGTTCTTCACGATCAACCCAGTCCTGCCATTGTTCTTCGGTCCATGACAACTTGCTTGTCCATTGCCAAATTTTGCCAACCTCCAGATAAAAAAAACGGTTCATGGCCGGCAATGCCGGTCCAAACTTCACCAGCTGTGTCTCCGGAGGAAGCGCCTTTGGCCGAAATTCTTCCCGCATCAACATTTCAAGATGCCAGATTGTTTCAGGTTCACTTTTCTGCATATTCATTCATCTCCTGGTTTACCAAAATTTCTTAGGCAATTTAGCACGAAATAGTGACTCAATTTAGACCAAGTTTAATAATATATTTATCCAGCACTTTATCTTCTATTTCCTATTATTTCAGAATACAAGAGTTTCCATCCAATCAAATTTGCAAAACTGTCGGCAAAATCCTCTGCCTGAATTACTCAGATCCGCATAGATGTACCTCTCACTAACTTAGCATCCCGAAAAACTCTCCTGACAAACGGTATTTGCCTTAGCAACAGTTCCTACTCAAAACAGTTACGGCCAGCATATGGAAATCGCAACCGGGATAATCCGGAAATTATGCTCTAGAAACAACAAAGCCAAAAAACAGCACAGGGCTATTCTTTGGCTTTGAGTTGTTCCGTATTATTTTACAACTGTATTCCGTTCTCTCTCCGTATATTTAAGGCTAACCCATATTCCTATATTAAACTGGTGGCGCTGAAAGCCCAGACAATTTTGGAAACAGTACTCCCTAGTTACAAGTCTGTGTAGAGTCTCCTCCTGAAAATCAACAGGCAGTAATCCATTAGACTAGATCCTTTAATTTTCAGTAAAACTCCAGTCAGCCATCATATATATACTGTAAGACGTTTCCCGTGTTCTACTTGAGTCCGGTTTCACCTATCCATCTAAAAACACCAGTCGGCATATTTCTACTGTGAAACAATTCCCGTGTTCTACTTAAGTCATGCTTCACTTAGCCGTCTAAAGAAATCAAGGCCGCATATATATACTGTGAGACAATTCCCGTGTTCTACTTGAGCCACGATTCACTTCGTCGTCTAAAAACTCTAGGCAGCATTTATATACTGTGAGACAATTCCCGTGTTCTACTTGAGTCACGTTTCACTTAGCCGTCTAAAATACTCCACAAAGAATAACGCAATCACCTTCTCTAACTTTTCAAGATGATCTGTTTTAGCTGCATGTATCCATTACAGTCTGGTCAGAAAAAACAATCTGTCCGACCTTTTTGGATCAGCAGTCTACAGTTGTCACCTTTGTATCGGTTTTACGAGTGAGAAATTATTCAATTTTCAAAGAACGAAAGAGGCCTACTTATTCGTTGGCCTCAATTTAATTTTCATGGTTTCGCAAAAAGTAAGACACAGTTGCATCGCTTTTTACGAAGACCTCGTACAAGTTAAAACTAGGAGCAGGAACCCCCCCGTGTTTTTTACATTGCATGATAGCGATAAAGATACCAGCACGCAATTAACCTCCAGGGTTTCCATTTTTCCGCAATTCTACTGAACTGAACTTTCCGATTCTTTTGCGGAAAATCATACAGCTTTTTGAAAGCGGATTCCATTGACTCCGCTTCAGGCAATTCGTCATCATGAACCTGTATAAAGTTCTGAAATCGTGTCCTTACGAGTAAAGCAAGAAATCTTGTCTAATCTATGAGACAAATATTATATAGATTTCCACTCTAGTCAAAAGGACAACCAGTCTATTTCATACTTTTAAAGACTGAATCAGCTTTTAATAAAAAACCCGGCTGACAAACTGTACATGCCTCAGAAACATCTGTAACTCAAAACAGTTACGGCCTTGCATGTACGGTTCGCAGCCGGGCAATTCCGGCGCAACTCAAATTTTAAACAACAAAGCCAAAAAATAGCGATTGCTACCTTTTGGCTTCAACTGTGAATTATGCTATTTTTTACTATTTATTCAGCCTGTCACTCTGATCCTCTTCTCTGCATTTTCCTGATTCTGTTGCGGCATAGCTTGTGGAACTTGTTGTTCAGTTGTTTGAGTTTTATTCTTTTTATTTATTTGAACCCAGGCCGCACGCAGTTCCTTAAGCAAATCAATGACAACAATGATCGGTTCTATCTTTTTTTCCATGTTTGCTTCAATCAGTTGACTAAACATGTAGCTGTAAAGTGACTGCAGGTTTTTTGCGATATCACCACCCTGTTCCATGTTAAGGGTCGCCATCAGTTCAGTCACAATGTTCTTGGCTTTGATCAGACAATTGTGGACTTTTTCAATTTCACCTGATTTCATGTGTTCAACAGCAAAACTGGAATTTTTTATTGCTCCATCATAGAGCATAATTATCAGTTTGTTTTGATCAAGTGTGTTGACAGAAGCCTTCTTATAGGCATTATGATAGTTACCATAGCTGCTCATCGCATCTCCAGAATCATTTTTGTATTAATTTTTATTTCCTCCACCCATGGCGGAGAGTTGTTGACTGAGATAATTTTGTTGGGATTTTAATCTCCCCATAGTACTGTCCAGCTTGGCAAATTTATTTTGCAGGCGTGAACGTTTGCTTTCTGCTCTTTTGTTTAAGCGTTTAATTTGATCGTCAAAACTACTCATCTGTCCAGTTATATCATCAGTGGCCCGCTTAACATTACCACCTAAAGGATCATTCAATTTGTCAAGTTTATCACCTAACTTAACTGCTACCCCTTTTGATATTTTCACTGTAGCTTCTTCATTATCAAGCAGATCATTCTCAGCGAGGGTCACGAATATCCTCAAACCTTCAGCATTTGAGCCTTCCGCGCCTACGAGTAACTGTCCTCTGCCTTTTGCTTCAACGTTACCGATAGTGCCTGCGACATCCTCACCCTCAGTGCTTACTCCATCCACAAGACCTAAACCTGCCAGAATCATGCCCGAACCTCCTTCAACATCAATAGTGCTGTTGCTCCCGTAAGTACTGGAAACTATTTTCAAACGGCCTTCTTCTTCACGGACCTGTATCCCTCGGCGACCTAAAACCTCGTCTTCCATCAAGCGGTTCTGAATGGTCTTTGCCAGACTTGAAGGAGTATAGATGTCCTTGCGTAACTCAAGCGGCTCAGAAGCCCTGCCGTTCATTTTTACAACCAAAACGTTGTTTGTATCATCAACCTTGATTGTTCCAGTAAGTGGTGTTCCCAGATAAAATCCACGTTTGGCAGTATTTGAAATATCCACACGGTAACCGTTTGGATTTACCCTTGTGTCTTCAGTCATTCCCAGAAAACTGACTCCTGGATTATCTGTATTTCCGTGACTGCGAAATAAATTTGCCACATCCGAAAAATTATCAACAATTTTTTCGTTTAACTTTTTCTCATCAATCGACATGAGCCCGCGGTCATCGATTTTCAGTCCTATTGAAAAAAGCATATTAGTAGTCTGCGGTAAACCACTCACTGTAGCAATTGTAGTGGTCGCAACCTCGTTGACCATCTGTGCCAGATTTCTATCACTTAACAAAGGCGCGGCAGTGTTTGATGACTTGTCGAACTTTGACATTTCTTTTGCGGTTGCCTGAAATGTGTTGTAGGCATCAACAAAATCATAAATGCGTTCCTTGGCTACCTCAGTGTCACCCAGTACAGACACAATTATAGGCTCTTTGCTGGGTGAAAAAAACTCAAGATCAAGTCCTGCAATTACATCATTGGCTTCATTCTCAGAACGTCTAATCTCAAGTCCTTCTCCTGGCCTGGTTGCACCAAGACGGAGCACTAAATCCTGCGCAAGCCTGACTGTCGAGGTTTCTGTCGAGATGGTAAAAGAATCCTTTTCATACAAATCACCTTTCCCAATAGCCAGACTTAATTCTTCGTCAAACAAAATAGGTGTACCAGGTACATATCCTTCTCCAACTTCCACTGTCCCTGTACCGCCAAAGGTATCTTCCCATTTCAATTTTAACGCTCGTGTGATTCCTACTGTACCTCTTTTATCAACGACAAAAGAGTATGTTTTGGCGATATCAGGTTCATATTTACCTGACACTTCTATAGAGGCATTGCTCAGCTTACCTGCTGCTCCTCCTCCTATGCCATCCGAAACACTGAGAGAACTTGTATCCTTATTGTCATCAATACCTTCGTATTCAGCATAAGTCTGCCATTTTGCCAGTTTGTCTACTTTATTGGAAACCCCGCGGTGTTCTTCATCACTCCACCACATATCAATTGAAGTCGGTGCGACTACATCCACATCAGTTGTATCACCGTCCCGTAAAACACTGGGGTTCACCTCAATAAATAAACCGTGTCCCAGAGGTAAACGTTTTGGATCACGCTTCCCCGATTTACTGAACTCCAAATCGAAAAGCTCTTCACCATCTACTGAATCAAAAGCGGTAGCTTTATTAAATGGACCGTCCTTTTTACCTACATCTCCCAAATACGGATGACCTATATTGACAGATCCTTTTTCTCCACTCTCAGAGAATTCGTAATGCAGTTTAAGCGGACTTGGTCCTCCGACCTGTCCATTGCCTTCAACTCTAAAAACGACAGTATCATCCTCAAGTCCATCGTAAGTACCAACTACTCTGACTCCACCTTCTGATGCCTTACTGCTCCAGTCAGAGGGTTGTGAAATCTTAGGTGCGCGCTGAGCGTCACTCATCCACCAGAGTAAATCCGATTTTTCCGCAGTAACATCTACTGTAAAGGTATCACCTGCAACCACTTCACCATCACTTATCAATAATTTTAATCCGTCAGTAACTTCGAGAGCAGTACCCGGAATATAATTAAATTTATTGATTTCTATTTCACCTTCTCTACCGTTCTTGTCCTTCCAGCCGATGAGTACACCGGAGTCAGAAGGTATTATTCCGGCTCGATTTACCTGAAATGTAAAGACGTTATCCTCTTCTCCATTGTAGGCACCGCCTATTTCAACTATATTGGTTGAACCACCAAATCCCGCACCTCCAGTCGGTTCGGGCGGTTTTACGTTAAAACCATTCCAGTTCGCTGTTTTTTCAAAAGTATTTTCGTAATTCGGCGCTCCAACTTCACCGCCCTGAAGATTTACGTCAATATCAATTCGTCCCTGTTCACCTTTTACATTACTGGTGAGCAGCAATCGATAAGGATTATCACCATGTGTTTTGGCGATGAAGGCTTCCACATTCGCGTCCGAATTGTTGATTGCCCGTTTCAGGTCCGAGAGAGTATCTTTACCTTCAGCAAGATTGATCGTGACTGCCGACTCTTCCTCATCGTCTCCAACTTTGATCTGCACTTTTCCGGTGCCGATACGTGAGGTGTCACCCTCAAATCCCTGAGATGTTATTTGATGCGATAAGGCAACCGACTCCACGATAATTGTGTGTCTTCCCGGCACAGAATCTTTCCGTGCTGTTGGCACTACTACATCCTCATCACTGGTCTCTACTTTACGAGCCTCCCAGACTTCAAATTTGTCCAGCGCCTCGGTTACACTCTGGAGTTTATTCAACTCCGATTTCACAGATTCCCAAGCCTCTAACTCGCTTACTTTCTGTTCTTTACGGGCTTCAACAGGTTTAATACGACGCTGCTCGATTGCCATAAAGCGATCGACGATCTCCCTCGTATTCAGTTTTGAGCCTAATCCAGTAACAGCGTTAGGATTTAGTTCTGCCAAGACGGTTCCGTTTTTTGAAGCAAGCAGGTTTTGTCGACTACCGGAGCATTCTCCGGGAAAAAGGCAGAAATTTGCCTAGTTGAATTTAGTCAACTACCTGATATAAAAAA
>Ga0233427_10001303_pt1 | contig 27533 bp, 31 predicted proteins | sample SI_118_April2016_5_FD_179885 | JGI IMG/M metagenome (GOLD analysis project Ga0233427, IMG submission 179885) | Seawater microbial communities from Saanich Inlet, British Columbia, Canada - SI_118_April2016_100_MG | ecosystem: Environmental > Aquatic > Marine > Inlet | place: Canada: British...
ATTTTTTTTCAGCACCTAATGAATCAAAAAGATATTCGTCTTGATGTGCTTCGCAAGATAGAACTAAATCCTGAATACACTCAAAGAGAGCTCTCCAAAGAGATGGGTGTGAGTCTTGGTAAGGTAAATTACTGCATAAAAAAACTGACTGGGAAAGGACTGATAAAAATAACAAACTTCAAACAAAATCCAAACAAAGTGGGCTATGTGTATATTCTTACCCCTACAGGAATCGAAGAGAAGGCAAGACTAACTTTTTTATTTCTTAAAAGAAAAATTAAGGAATATGAGATTATAAAAGGCGAAATTATTAAACTCAAACGTGATACCAAAAAAATAAAGCTCCCAGTAAAATAGAATCTTTATTGAAATAGAGTGATTTTGAGCAGTTGGTTTATGAAGTAATAACGAGGATTTTTCTATGAAAGTTGCTACTGCAATGAAGTATTTCATTAATTCTAATTGCTTATTTTTACTTAACTTACAATGTTTTATGTACATCTGACAACCTTAACATATTAAATGTTAGGTGTCAGCCCCAAGTTATTTATACCTACTAACACCTAAAGGCATAGCAGAAAAATCAAAACTACCATCTATATCCATTTCCTGTTTTTCTACATATCCCCTATTTCTACCTATAGTCTTGCAGTCACCAAGTGGAATTATTTTAGTGTGAGTTGCGCTACTGTAAGAAGGATGATAAAGGAATCAGAAAAGAAGGTTGGATGTCAAATATAAGCATGATCCTGAGATTTTTACTTGAACCTTGTACCTGTTTGAATATTGAATATTGAAATGACCCTCCTAAACTTACTAACCCGCCTCGGGCAGCACCTTAGCCGACGCCGTCGGCGTCAATTCTTGCTGTTAATGGGCTTGATGCTAATCAGCGCGTTCGCAGAAGTCGTCAGCCTAGGCGCCGTATTACCCTTCCTCGGCATACTCGTTGCACCCGAGCACGTGTTCAACCACCCTATTGTCACGGATGTGGTGCTGGCTTGGGGCATTACCTCAGCCGATCAATTGGTGCTTCCCCTCACAGTCGCATTTGCCGCAGCAGCCCTGATAGCAGGCGCAATCCGCATCCTTTTATTGTGGGCCAACACCCAGCTCGCGAATGCCTGCGGTGCAGACCTCAGCATCGAGGTGTATCGCCGCACCCTCTACCAGCCCTACCAGGTGCATGTGGCCCGAAATAGCAGCACATTGCTCAGTGGTATCGGCAAGGTGGGCGCCGCCGTCGATGCGCTATACCAGTTAATGACACTGACCAGTTCAGCCGTGCTGCTGGTGGCCATCATGCTCGTCTTGATCTCCATTGATCCGATGGTGGCCTCGGTGGTGGCTGTCGGTTTCGGTGCCAGTTACGCGTTGATCACCTGGATGGCACGCCGACGGCTGCATCGCAACAGCCAGCGCATCGCCTACGAACAAACTCAAGTTGTTAAAGCCCTGCAAGAAGGCTTGGGCGGCATTCGCGATGTGCTGCTAGATGGCACCCAGCCAGTTTACTGCGACATCTACCGCCAGGCCGACCTCCCATTGCGGCAAGCGCAGGGCAACAACGCCTTCATTGGCGGAAGCCCCCGTCACATCATGGAAGCCCTGGGAATAGTGCTGATTGCCGCCTTGGCCTATAACCTTAGCCGTCAGGCCGGGGGCATCGCAACAGCCCTGCCGGTGCTCGGTGCGCTGGCACTCGGCGCGCAACGCATGCTACCTGCCCTACAGCAGAGCTTTAGCGCATGGGCGAGCATTGCCGGCAGCCATGCCTCACTGGCCGATACTATTGAACTGCTCGATCAGTCCCTGCCGGCGGAGCTACTGCAACCCGCTCCCGCGCCGCTGCCCTTCCATGACGCCATCCGCTTCGACGCCGTGCGCTTTCGCTACACCAGCGACGGCCCTTGGGTGCTGGATGACCTCAATCTGACCATCGCCAAGGGCGCTCGGGTTGGCTTTATCGGTAGCACCGGCAGTGGCAAGAGCACTACGCTTGACCTGTTGATGGGATTACTGATGCCCACCGAGGGTGAGCTGCTGGTCGATGGTCAGCCCATCAGCTGCAACCGTGTCAGAGCCTGGCAGCGAAGCATCGCCCACGTGCCGCAGAGCATCTACCTAGCCGACACCACTCTGGCCGAGAACATCGCCTTCGGTGTGCCGCCCGACACCATTGATCTGGATCGTGTGCGACAGGCGGCACATCAAGCACAGATTGCAGATTTTATTGAAAGCCGACTAGAAGGATACCAAGCCTTTGTGGGAGAGCGCGGCATCCGTCTCTCCGGCGGTCAACGCCAACGCATCGGCATCGCCCGCGCGCTCTACAAGCAGGCCAGTGTGCTGGTGTTCGACGAAGCCACTAGTGCCCTCGACAACGCCACCGAACAGTCGATAATGGACGCCATCGAAGGGCTTAGCAGCGACCTCACTATCATGCTCATCGCCCACCGGCTCACCACCGTGCGGCGCTGCGACACTATTGTGGAACTGGAACACGGACGGGTGGTGGCGCAAGGCACGTACGAACAACTACTCGAGCGCAGCCCCAGCTTCCGCAGAATGGTCAGGGCGATATGAAAAGGCTATTTAGCTGTCTGCAACGCGCCGAGCCCGACGGCAACCGCCAGTCTGGCGATCGGGGCAAGCATCGCCGATCGGTATGTCGCCATGACCGAATGAAAGGCCGCTTCTAGACGAACAGCGCTGTAGAGTTTCTGGAAATTTCAACCCCAATAAGAGTAACTTAAAATGAATTTTTACCATGAGTATTTTTTGAGTATTGCTACCTGTATTCGTAGTATTGAGAAAGATCCGCTAACGCTGTCGAGCAGTACTCAGTTGCTTCACGAGACCCGAGAGAGAGGCGGGAAAGTGATCCTTGTAGGAAATGGTGGAAGCGCTGCGATGGCGAGCCATGTTTCTGTTGATCTGACCAAGGCCGCTGGTTTGCGCGCGGTCAATTTCAACGAGGCTGATCTAATCACCTGCCTCGCCAACGATTACGGCTATGAGCACTGGGTCGAAAAAGCGCTCGAATTCTATGCTGATCCCAATGACCTCATTGTGCTGATTAGCAGTAGCGGAAAATCGAGCAATATCGTAAATGGTGCGATTAAAGCGAAGCAGATGAAACTTGCGCTGATTACCTTCTCCGGGTTCACCGCAGACAACCCACTGCGCAAACTCGGCGACCTCAACTTTTGGGCTGACAGCCAAGCCTATAACGTCGTCGAGATGACACATCACGTGTGGCTCCTCTCGCTCGTAGACAAATTAGTGGCTGACAGAGAAGAGCGTACATGAGTTCACTTAGAAAGATTCTCGTCACCGGCGATGTCGGTTACATCGGCAGTGTGCTAACGACAATGCTGCAAGAAAAGATGTATGAGGTTGTCGGATACGATACTGGATACTTTGAAGATTGCTTGTTGTACCCGGTAGAAGCCTCTTATCAGCGAATCAACCGCGATATTCGCGATACACGCATAGAAGATTTTAAAGGCATTGATGCAATTATTCACCTTGCAGGCCTTTCTAATGATCCACTAGGTGAGCTTGCTCCAGGACTTACAGAGGAAATTAATTTTGCAGCCACTATGAGGCTTGCCGAGTTGGCTCGGTCCGCAGGAGTGAAGCGTTTTATCTATGCGTCCTCTCAAAGTATGTATGGCATATCAAATACGGTAAGTGAACTCGATGAAGATGATAGTGAGAAGAACCCGGTTACTGCCTATGCACGTACCAAGTGGGATGCTGAGCTACAACTAAAAGAGTTGATAACAAATGAATTTGCAGTGGTTTGTTTCCGACCATCGACAGTTTTTGGTGCAAGTCCGCGTCTGCGTTGTGACATAGTGTTTAATAATCTAGTTGCATGCGCGTATACAACGGGCCGCATCGAGATCAAAAGCGATGGAACACCTTGGCGCCCAGTAGTGCATATCCGTGACGTATGCGATGCTTTTATCGCGGGTATCGAGGCGCCTACATCGTTGGTTTCAGGTCGTTCTTACAACGTTGGTATCCCTGACGGAAATTTCACTGTGCGACATATTGCTGAAGCTGCGCAACGCGGAGTACTTGGAAGTTCACTTGTGTTTACAGGCGAGCACGGAGGAGATTCTAGAACGTATCGTGTAGGTTTCAATCGCATACTTACTGAGCTGCGTGATTATTACAAACCATCTTGGGATCTCGATCGCGGGGCAAAAGAACTCGTTGACCTGTTTCGCAAAGTTGGTTTTACCGAAGAGCAGTTCCGGGGGAAACAAACAATTCGACTTGCAAAGTTGAATGACCTGATCGAGACACAGAAACTCGATGAAAATCTGCGCTGGAAAGATGCTTGAAATGATATCAAAACCGATCTCCTGTTGCCGTCTTTGCAACAGTTCTGATTTAGATCTTATTCTCGATCTAAGTAAGCAGCCTCCGGCTAATAGCCTACGCGCCAGCTTCGACCAATTTTTGGAATCAATACCACTCGCAATATTCCGGTGTCAAAATTGCACAACTGTGCAGCTGACCGAAACTGTGGTCCCTGAGCATTTATTTCGTGACTACGTATGGGTAACAGGTACCTCACAAACGGCGCGCGATTATAGTCAAACATTTTTTGAGTATGTTGCGCAACGCTGTGGTCACGACCCGTTGTTTGTAGTCGAGGTTGCGAGCAATGACGGTACATTTTTGCAACGCTTCCGCGAACACGGGCATCGCGTGCTCGGCATCGATCCTGCGCAGAACTTGGCACGTGCCGCCGAGGCGGCGGGCATCCCTACGTTGCCGGAATTTTTCGGTCTGGAAATTGCGCGCCGCGTGACGCAGGCTCATGGTCATGCCGATGCTGTGATTGCGCGGAATGTATTACCGCATGTCCCCGATCCCAATGACGTAGTGGCGGGCATTGTCCAATGCTTGAAAAATGATGGTGTGGGGGCGATCGAATTTCACTGGATCGATAAAATTCTGAGCGAATTGCATTACGACTCGATTTATCATGAACATTTTTTCTATCACTCGCTGCATAGCATCGAGCAGCTATTGGTGCGTCATTCACTCACGCTGTTTGACGTAACCGAAAGCCCTATCAGCGGAGGATCGCTGGTGGCCTATTTTTCGAAGACGCCACGCAAAGCGACTGCCGCTCTTACCGAAAAGTTTGCTTGGGAGGAAAATAGAGGACTTGCTTCGCTCGCGACCTGGCGCGAATTTGCCACGCGCTCGCAGGAACATCGGCTTCAGTTGAAGGCTTTGGTCGAAACGGAAATCAAAGACGGCAAGAAGCTCATCGGCTATGGGGCATCTGCGCGCAGTTCGACATTGCTCAATTTTTGCGGAATAGATCATCGACATCTAGTTTGCATCGCAGATCAAAGCCCGCTCAAGCATGACCGCTACACTCCTGGCACAGACGTATTGATAGTGTCTCCCGAAAGAGCGCTTGCGGAACATCCTGATACTATCTTACTGCTTGCATGGAATTTCAAAGATGAAATATTGCAGCGATTGGCTGACATCGGTTTCCATGGAAATGTGATTGTGCCCTTGCCTGGCAGCCCCCAGCTTCTGCGAGTTTAGCCATGAAATTCAAAGAACTCGATATCGCGGGTGCATGGCTGATCGAGCCTGAGCTTGTCAGTGATGAGCGTGGCATATTCCGCAGGCATTTTTGTAGCGAAGAATTTGCAGCCCACGGAATTGAAACTTGCGCTATGCAAGGTAATGTCTCCGAAAACCCACATCTACACACGCTACGCGGGTTTCATTATCAGCTTGCACCACACGCCGAGGGGAAAACGATTTCTTGTATGAGTGGAGCACTCTACGACATCATCGTTGACTTGCGGCCAGAATCGAAATCGTTCTTGCAGTGGGTCGAGGTAACCATTGATGCAAAAGGCCGCAACAGCATTTACATCCCGCCGGGTTGCGCTAACGCCTATCTGACGGTTGCACCCGATACGGTCGTCCACTATTACATGAGCGAACTGTACGCACCGGACTCTTACCGGGGTTTTTGCTACAACGATCCTTATTTTAATTTTGTTTGGCCAGCCGAGCCGCAACTGATTTCCGAGAGGGATAGGAATTTGCCCTGTTACGATGGCGTCACGCTTAAAAACCCAAGCGCGCAATGAGAATCTTTATTACGGGGGGTAGTGGCTTCATCGGTAGCCATTTGCTGCCGTTACTTGGTAATCATGAAGTGCTTTGCCTGAGTCATGCGGGAGCCATTGGAAATCCGGGCGCCGCACTGCGTACGATTCAAGGCGACCTCAATACGCCGGACTCCTATGCGGCAGAACTGGAACGGTTCAAGCCTGAATGCTGCATCCATCTTGCCTGGGGCGGGCTTCCTGATTATTCGATGGAAAATTGCCGCTTGAACTTGTTTGCCGGTATCAAACTGTTTGAGATGCTGGGTCAGGTTGGTTGCGGCAAGATATTTGCGCTTGGTACGTGTTGGGAATACGGCAAGCACATTGGCGCAGCGAAGGAAGACGATCAGGGTATTGAGCCAAATTTATTCGCGGCATTCAAGACTGCGCTGCAAATGATAGGCCAGAGCAACTGTTTGGTTACCGAAAGCCGGTTCATATGGGGCCGTCTATTTTTTGTATATGGGCCGGGGCAGCGCCCAACTTCGTTGATCCCCTCGAGTTACCGCAGCCTCAAGCAGGGTGAAGCACTAAAAATTAGCAACCCGCTGGCGGTCAACGATTTTATCCATGTTGCCGATGTCGCTGCCGTGATTCTTGCACTGGTCGAAGCCGATGACGCAGCGGGGATCTACAACATCGGATCAGGCCATCCCATTGCAGTATGGGAGGTAGTGAACCTCATTGCCGTGCATATGGGGTTGCCGCCTGTCTACCAAGATATGCCAGCTCCGGCTCCCGGCTTCTGGGCCGACATCGCCAAGGCGCGCTTACTCGGTTGGCAGCCAGAGACTTCGCTTCGAACCGGCATTGCGCGAACTCTTGAGGCATTGGACGCAGGTCAATGACGCAACCAACACAAGCGGTCATCTTTTGTGGTGGATTGGGAGCACGACTGCGCCCCCTGACTGATTCGCTACCCAAGCCGATGGCGCCGGTTAACGGGAAACCGTTTCTGGAGCATCTTCTTCAACAACTCGCAGGGCAAGGGGGCAGGCGTTTCTTACTTCTGACAGGGTATTTAAGGGAGATGATTTGCGACTATTTTGGTGACGGAAGTGATTGGGGGTGGAGCATTGAGTATTCGCATGGGCCAGCAGAATGGGAGACAGGCCGAAGACTCTGGGAGGCACGCGGGCAGCTAGATGCTCAATTTTTGCTGCTGTATTCAGACAATTTTGTACAATTCAGATTACCGCAGTTGATGGAGTTGCATCATCGGGAACAGGTTCCTCTGACATTGCTTCTCGCTCCCAAGGTCAGTGGCAACATACGGGTGTCATCCACCGGACGAATTGAGGCCTACATTAAGACCCGAATCGGTCACGAATTGAGTTATGTAGAGGTCGGCTATATGGTTGTCGAGCGCGACCAGGTGCTGACGCTTTTTTCCAGCCTTCCGGGTTATCCGGACATCAGCTTTTCAGCGGTGTTGCAGTCGCTGGCAGCCAGCCAGCGACTCGCCGGGTTGGTGGTGCGCGATCCGTATCACAGCATCTCCGATCCCGAGCGGCTCGCTCTTATGGGTAAATACCTTAAGGTCAAAAAAATCCTCCTCATCGATCGCGATGGAACGATTAACGAAAAAGTCGGTAAGGGCGAGTACATCACTAGTTGGGATCAATTCAGATGGGTTGCGCAAACACGCGAAGCCTTAATAAAACTCGCGGCAGGGGGATTCAAATTCATTGTCATTACGAATCAAGCCGGCATTGCCAGGAAGATGATTGAGCCCGAGGCGCTCGAAGAAATTCATCAAAGAATGACAAGAGAATTGGCAGAAGTCGGCGTTGAAGTGCTCAAGACTTTTGTGTCACCTCACCATTGGGACGAAAACTCGTTCATGCGAAAACCTGCCCCGGGCATGTTCTTTCAGGCGGCTAAGGAATTCAATCTAAGAATGGACCGCAGTCTCTATGTTGGCGATGATGATCGGGACTGCATAGCGGCGTGGAATGCGGGTTGTGGAATGGTCTATCTCACGGATCAAGTTAACATGCCGGATATTGAGAATTGTCCCCAGCCTTTTTTCCATGCGAAAATTCTGCTTGAAAAAGTTGAGGCTATTAAAAAAACTTATTCTCTTTGGGAGCAACACATATGAGTTTGGGGCAAAAAAAGCTTCCACGTTCAGTCACAACCCTTACGCCACAGCGGATCAGCTTTGTGGGCGGCAGCACGGATTTACCCGCTTACTATGAAAACCACGAGGGAGGGGTCATCAGTTCGGCAATCGATAAATACATCTATGTAACGGTTAAGCGCCACAGCCCGTTATTTCAAGAGGCTTACCGATTGAGTTATTCGAAGACCGAGAACGTCGATTCGCTTGACGATATTGAAAACATTATTGCGCGGGAATGCTTAAGGTTTCTTCATGTGGAGCCACCTTTGTATATTTCTACGGCTGCTGATTTGCCCTCAGCGTCAGGATTGGGTTCCTCCAGCAGTTTTTGTGTTGGCTTGCTGCACGCGTTACACATTTTGAGAGGAGAGCGCGTTACTCCGGCACAGCTCGCCGAAGAAGCCTGTGAAATCGAGATTAATATCATAGGCAATCCTATCGGCAAACAGGATCAGTATGCGGCAGCATTTGGCGGGCTCAATCACATTTGTTTCAAGAAAAGCGGGCGGGTAGAGATCGATCACCTTGTGCTGCAGAATAATTTGATAGATCAGATATTCCACAATAGTTTGCTTATTTGGTCCGGCACTCAACGATCCGCGTCAGACATATTACAAAAGCAAAATACCCTGATAGGGAAGCAGATACAAAGTTACAGCCTTTTATCAGATGCTACCCATGAACTAAAAAGTATAATCTTAAATCCGCCATCCAATTTTCTGGAGCTTTTTGGAGCGCTGCTCGACAAAACTTGGAACGCTAAGAAAAAGCTCGAGGATTCGATCAGCTCTTCCGAAATAGATGCTATGCATTTGCAACTTAAGACGATGGGTAGTTACGGTGTAAAGTTGAGCGGGGCAGGCGGTGGTGGTTTTCTATATGCCTTAATCGACGAGAGTCATCATCAGAAAGTTCTGAAAACACTTGGCCAAGCGAGAGTGTTAAAGATAGCTTATGAACCATTCGGTTCTCGGCTTCTGTCAGAGGTATATTGATGCTAAAGAGTACCTTCAGAAAAACTGATCAAATTTCAGAAACTGGTAATGAGCAGAGAGATTACTTTAAATATTTATCCTTTACTATATGAGTCAAAAAAAGATATTGATTGTAGGTTCACAAGGCTATCTGGGCAGCAGGCTAACTGATTTTCTTACAGAGAAAGGATATCTCTGTACAGGTGCTGATATAGGGTTCTTCCGTAATGGTGTTTTATATGAACCGCGGTCTGTTCCTGTTATCAATAAAGAAGCTCGAACGCTAAAAGAAAAAGACATTGAGAATTTTGATGTGTTGATACTGTTTGCAGGTATTTCAAACGACCCTTTTGGAAACCTGAGTACAGAAGTGATCTATGACCCAACAAGGGCTTATGCTTTGAGTATTGCAAATATGTGTAAGAAATTAGGTATCCGTTTTGTGTTCCCGTCAAGCTGTTCTGTTTATGGAATTGCAGATGGTATGCTGAATGAGTTGGGGCCAACAAACCCGAAAACATCTTACTCGCTTAATAAACTTCAGATAGAACAGGACCTTGCACAAATAAGTGATAATGATTTTTCCCCGATAGCACTAAGGCTGGCAACTGTATTTGGGTTGTCTCCACGCATCAGGTTTGATGTTGTTATCAACATGCTTTGCGGTATGGCAGTTACCCAGAAAAAAATTATACTTAATTCTGATGGACAGGCCTGGCGTCCGCATGTGGATATTGATGATGTTTGTCAAGCATTTACCAGGTGTATAGAATGGAAAGATCTGTCGGGTGGTTTAAAAGTGATGAATGTTGGCAGAAACGATAACAATGTCAGGATTATTGATGTAGCTAAAACAATTATCAATTGTTTACCCGGTTCTGAACTACAGTTTTTATCAGCTAAAAATTTAACACCTGAAGATGAATTGGTTGTAGATAAAAAAATACATGATGGTGTTGACAGCCGCACCTACCAGGTAAATTTCGATAAAGTGCATGAAGAATTGCCGGGTTTTACGGCAGAATGGAATATTGAGAAAGGCGTTGACAGATTGGTAGAAGGGCTTCAGCGTTTGCAGTTGGATGAAAATAAATTCAAACAAAAAGATTTTTACCGCCTTCAGCAGATTAACCACTTATATGTAACCAAGCAGATCAGCGAGGAGCTTTTCTGGAACCTGTAATAATGATGAATAAGGTACCTGTCATTTTAGGAACAGAAGTATATTCAGGTAACTGGGGTATTCATTATACTGCCCAGGAACTGGGGAGTATAATGGATCATGCACTTTTGAATGGCGTAACAGAAATTGATACAGCTTCTTCCTACGGTGATAATCATTTTGTAGAAAAACTGCTGGGTAATGCGATAACAGGTAACCGAAATAGTTTCTCCATCGCCACTAAATTTCATACCAATCAATCAGGTAGTAATAAAGGTAAACCAATTACTTTGGTTTCAGATCTTGAGAAAGACCTGGCAGATTCCTTGTCAGCACTCAAAATAGATTATCTCGATATTTATTACTTCCATTCCGGTATTGATGAACTGTTTTTTCAGGATCATATCTGGGCATTCCTGAATAAGATGGTGAAGCAGGGTGTAATAAAAAAACTGGGATTATCGCTTAACCATGCATTGGTAAAATCAGGATCGAACAAACAGATAACCGCATCCAAAGATTATGGTATTTCTGTTGTGCAAACAGTGTTGAACATGATCAGCAATGAAGCACTTGATTTTGTAATTCCGTTTTGTAAAGAAGAAGGATTGGAAGTTTACGGCAGGATGCCATTGGCCAAAGGGTTGTTATCGGGAAAGTATACACGATCTTCCGTATTTGGGGAGAATGACCCACGGGGTAAGAACCCGAATATGACAAAACAGATTTTAGACAATTTGCAAAGCAAAGAGGGAACACTCAGCGTTGCAAATGCAATCCAATGGGCATTAAGCCACGCCGGAAAAATTGTAGTAGGAACCAAAAATACCGGGCAACTTGACGGGATTATAGAAGCCGCCGTTAAATAGGTATAATCAATTGTTTAATAATTAAAATTTAATAAAAATGAACGAGTTTGAAAAAGAAATTGAAGCCAGACTGGCTGCAAATGGTAACAATGAAGCTTTTCATAAAGTTGCATATGATTTTATGATCAGTTCTATCATGCCTAAGTATTCTTATAATTTTGCGTGGATGGGCCGTCCCATCATCCAGTTGCCGCAGGATATTGTTGCTATGCAGGAATTGATATGGAAAGTTAAGCCAGACCTGATTATTGAAACAGGCATTGCACATGGTGGTTCACTTATTTTTAGTGCATCCATGCTGGCATTGGTTGATTATTGTGAGGCACTTGAAAATGACGAAATGCTTGATCTGCAAAACCCCAAGCGCCGTGTTTTGGGTGTCGATATCGACATACGCGAACATAACCGTATAGAAATCGAAAAGCATCCTATGGCGAACAGGATTGATATGATTCAGGGATCTTCTATTGCTGCAGATATCGTAAGCCAGGTGCATGAGTATGCGAAAGGAAGCAAAACAGTAATGGTGTGCCTCGATTCTAACCATACCCACGCACATGTACTCGCAGAATTGAATGCATATGCTTCTCTTGTTGCAGTAAATAGTTATTGTGTTGTTTTTGATACGTTTGATATCCCAAAAGAATTCCTGACAGATCGCCCATGGGGGCCTGGTGATAATGCAGGAACTGCCGTTGATGAATACTTGTTAACCAATGATCAATTCGTTATTGACAAATTAATCGATAATAAGTTAATGATTAGTGTAGCTCCTCACGGTTACCTGAAGAGAGTAAAATAAGTTAACAAAAAATAGTTATCTATACTACATGGCAAACCTATCGGATCTTACGGTTGTTATTTTATCCTATCAAAGGCTCCTATTTCTGGTAAGGAGTATGGAGTACTGGTCAGGAAAATTACCAACAGTTATTATATTAGACGGAACAGAAACACCCGTACCGGATGAAGTATTAAACAGGATGGCACCCAATATCAAATATAATTGGAATCCTGTTAAATATGAAGATAGGTTAAGATCTGTAATACCGATGATTCAAACCAGGTATGTAGTGCAGCTGTCAGACGATGAGTTTTTCTTGCCTAATGGCCTGCAAAGATGTATTAACGAACTTGAAACTGATGAAGAACTTGTGGCTTGTGTTGGAAGGTGCTTGTATTTCTGGCCAAGAAAGGGAAGAATTACTGTGATGAATTATTATACATGGTGGAAGTCGATATTGCAAAATTCCGCACAGGAACGTATGGAAGAAACTATGAATACCATGCACGCACTAACTATTTATGGTGTTGTTCGGTGCGAAAACTGGATTAATTGTATCAAAGTTCTTACAGAAAAAGCATTTACCTGCTGTTATGTAACAGAACACCAGTTTGAATTATTTAGTTCTTATCAAGGCAAAGCAAAAATCATTGATGTACTCTCATGGTTTAGGAGCGGTGAGAATCATCCTAAATCATTCAAAAATTGGGATAGGAGTTATCATTTCGAACATTGGTACCGGAAACCGGAAAATGCTCAAGAAGTGAATGAGCTGTTTAAGGTTTTAATGAAATATGCCATACGCTTTGATCCTGAAATTGACCGGGATACTACAGAAAAAGGATTTAGAAAAGCTGTTGAGATATTTGTTACCAAAGCAGAAAGTGGTAAAACAAAGAGGTCTGAATTTATGGTACCCTTCAGGAAATTTGCTGACACCATTGCGGCAAATCTCCCTCGTAAGATCAAATATCCGCTCAAAGAAATCCTGGGCTTAGCCAAAGGCCAGTTTGAGTTTACTGAAATACCAGACCGGCTGGACAAAATGGGCATTACGTATCAAACAGAGGATCTAAAAGATGTTGAAAGAAGTTTGCAAAAGTTCTATAACTAACATTACATGAGAACTATTAAAAAATTACTTTCTTTTTTTTGGAGCCTTCAGACATTTAGGGTTAGGGGGAATTCAAAATTTAAAGATTTGCACAAAGGGCAAACCTGTTTAATTTTTGGCAATGGTGCATCGCTAAAATATTATGATTTCGATGCAATTCCTGATGATCTGATAGCCATAACCTGTTCTTTTAGTTTAGTCGACAAAAGGTTGAAAAAGAAGAATGTTAAATATAATATTTTCTCTGAACCATATATTTTTTACCCCTATGTTTACAATGACTATGTAGACAAAGTGCAGAAAAATCCAATAAGAAGAATATTCCGCAAATTGATTGCAGAAAATAAGCACATAAATTTCTTACCTTCAATCACTAATTCGCTGGCTTACTTTTCAAAACCATCTAATGTTCATTATTGGCATCATTTTGGGCTTAAAGATTTTTCCAGCAACGATCTGGCAGGAAAATTTAGCACTTGCAGTACTGCTTTGGATAATATGATCGGTTTAGCACGATATCTCGGTTTCTCTAAAGCACTTCTTTTAGGATGTGATTATATGTGTAATCCGAAAATGGAAGGACATTTTTATGCCAATAAAGTTCCTGTATTTGGAAAGGAAGACTTAGAATCTCAAAAACGTATCAGAAAGAGCGTGGGAGATCTGGACGTCCTAGTAATCTGTTCTAAAGATGTTTCAAGCAGAGAGTTTCCTTCTGTAACCTTTGAAGAGTATTTTAAGGCATTGGAAGTTTACCAAACTAATAAGGAAATAATTGATGAAGACGACCTGAAACTCATGCAGGATATTGCAGATGCTAAGGTGATTTTCATATAACTTACTATTAACTAACAGATTAGATACCATAGTAGCCCAACCAATTTTAATGTTGCGACCAAGCTTGCTTCGAACAAACTTTTTGTGGCAGGTACCTGTGCCTCATACTTCAGCTCGATATGCTCCTGCTTGGAAAGCGTTACATACTCGTAAGCAAACGGCACTTGAATCGCGCCGTTGGGCCGCGGGGTAGTGTTAACTGGGGGTAGGTCTGCACGCATGGGACAGACAGTAACGGTAAAAAACAATGTGTCCAGCGATTTTTGGAATCGCCACTACGGGTTCACCGAATATTTACAACTTGAGTGGCATGCATTCGAAGACACGGTGGGCGGTGAAATCTATGTGAAGAAAATTACTTCAATGAACATTACCGATATTGCCAAGGCATTAGCACACTATGCGCAGCACAAAATCATAGGCATCCGTCATGGTGCAAAACTACACGAACAAATGATTAGTCCAGAAGACTCTTATCACACGTATGAGTATCCAGAGCATTTTAAAATCCTGCCTGCCATTTATCAATGGAGTACTGATAGCAACCGCATCGAAGATGGCCGCAAAGTGCCGGAAGGCTTCACTTATGCCTTCGACACCAACGCCGAGTGGATGGATATCAAAACGTTGCAACAATGGATCGAGACCCACAGAGCCAAGATTGGAGAATTTTAATGGCAGAATACATTCCCTACGGCCGACAAGAAATCAGCCAGTCAGACGTTGACGCCGTTGTCACGGTCTTGCAGTCCGACTTTCTGACCCAGGGACCGATGGTACCGCGCTTCGAGCAGGCAGTGGCTGGGTACTGTAGTGCCCAACACGCACTGGCTGTAAATAGCGCGACCTCGGCGTTGCACATTGCCTGTCTGGCGCTTGACCTGGGGCCCGGAGACTGGCTCTGGACCAGCCCCACCACCTTTGTTGCTTCTGCAAACTGCGGCCTGTATTGCGGCGCTCAGGTGGATTTTGTGGACATTGACCCTCGCACCTACAACCTCTGCCCGCAGGCGCTGGAACGCAAACTGATTGCTGCAAAACGCGAAGGTCGTCTGCCAAAAGTCCTCGTACCCGTTCACCTCTGCGGCCAACCGTGCGACATGCGGGCGATCCATGCGCTGGCTCAACGCTTTGATTTTAAAATTATTGAGGATGCCTCGCATGCCATCGGGAGCAAGTATCAGGGCGAGCCTATCGGCAACTGCCGTTACAGCGACATCACCATTTTCAGTTTCCACCCGGTCAAGATCATCACCACCGGCGAAGGCGGCATGGCCCTGACCAACGCCCCCGCATTAGCCGATCTCATGAGGCGCTATAGCAGTCATGGCATCACCAGCGATGCCAGCAAAATGCAGCCCAGACCTGCGGACGAAATCTGGAACTACCAGCAGATCAGCCTGGGCTTCAACTACCGTATGACCGACATCCAGTCGGCTTTAGGCGTGAGTCAGATGACCCGGTTGGATGAATTTGTCAACAAACGTCAGCGCATCGCCAAGCGCTATGACGACGCGCTGGCCGATTTACCATTACAGACCCCGTGGCAGCACCCCGATAGCTATTCCAGTTATCACCTGTACCCAATTCGACTAAAGCTGGGCGAAGACGAACAAACACAGCGCCAAGTCTACGATGCACTCCACGCGGCTGGCATTCTGGTTAACCTGCATTACATACCCGTTTACCGACAGCCCTATTACGAAGCGATGGGCTTTAAGACAGGGTATTGCCCAGATGCGGAGCAATACCATAAGGAGGCAATCAGTATCCCCATGTACCCAAACATGTCTGAAGCTCAACAAGACAAAGTCGTCAGTTGCTTGCGCGAAGCGCTTAGCGCATGAAGATCGCGGTCATCCCCGCCCGCGGCGGTAGTAAACGCATCCCGCGCAAGAACATCAAATTGTTCTGTGGCAAGCCCATGATCGCCTGGTCGATTGAAGCGGCGCGCGCCTCGGGGCTTTTCGACCACATCGTCGTTTCGACAGATGACGCTGAAATTGCCGAAGTGGCCAAGGCGCATGGGGCAGAGGTCCCCTTCATGCGTCCGGTAGCGCTGTCTGACGATCACACCGCCACATCACCGGTGGTGGCTCACGCAATCGAGTGGTATCGCGAATATGGCCATATGCCTGACCCGGTTTGCTGCATCTACGCTACTGCGCCATTCGTTACTGCAGCGGATCTGCAGCGGGGTCTGCAAACTCTGACTGACACTGGCTCAGATTTTGCCTTTTCCGTCACCAGCTATGCCTTCTCGATTCAACGTGCAATCAGGTTGACTAACGAGGGGCGGGTCGAGATGCTCCAACCTGAGCACTTCAACACTCGCTCACAAGACCTGAAAGAGGCTTACCACGACGCTGGTCAGTTCTATTGGGGGCGTGCCGAAGCCTGGTTGTCTGGAAAAATGATCATTGGACCTCATGCCTCAGTCGTCCGGCTCCCGCGGTACCGGGTGCAAGATATCGACACCATCGAAGACTGGACTAGGGCCGAGTATCTATTTCGTGTAATAGCTCAAGAAAGAATCAATTAAAATATATCAAAAAATGTATCACAAAAGGAAGAGAAAATATGACCTTTAAAACGGAACAAGAGGCCTTTTGGGTCGGCAAATTTGGCACTGAATACATCCAGCGAAATCAGGGTGTGCTCTGCTTGCTTCTAACCTGGACTTCTTCGCAAAAGCATTGCATGCCACACGTGACATCAAAGGCCGCCACCCACAGATGCAGATCGTTGACTATGGCTTCGTCTACCGACGCGATCCTAACTTCTCGCAGGACGACATCACATGGTTCCTTATGGAAAAGCGGGGCTAATGCTTAGTGAGCACAATGATCTCGATACTTGACTATGGGCTGGGTAACCTTGCCTCGGTACGCAATGCGCTTAATCACTTGGGAATCAAGAATTCGATAATCAATAAGCCGAGTGAGGTTAAAAATTGTGGGCGGCTGATTCTTCCTGGCGTTGGCGCCTTTGCGTCGGCTATGGAGAACCTGCATAGTGCCGGGCTAACCGACGCAATAATCGAGCACGCATCGGTTCGTCGTCGGCCGATCCTTGGTATTTGTTTGGGTATGCAACTTCTATTAGATCAAAGTTACGAGGATGGGATTCACGCCGGCCTAGGCCTTCTGCGAGGACAAGTGAAGCCACTGTCTGATGTTTGCTCCCCACTGGTAGTTCCGCATGTGGGTTGGAACAGCGTGACGCCAACCAAGCAAACAGGCCTACTAAATCCAAATTATCCTGAAAGTTCATTTTATTTCATTCACAATTATTACTGTAAATTGGATGATGTTGAACAAGTAGTCGGTACCAGTAGTTACGGAATCGAGTTTCATTCAATGGTAGAAAGCGACAATGTATATGGGTGTCAATTTCATCCAGAAAAGAGTCAGAAACGAGGATTGGAATTACTAAATAATTTTTCAGCTATTTGATATGGTTAAAACAAGATTGATACCTGTTCTGTATGTTATGAATGGTTTAATTGTTCGCAGCGAAGGATTCAATATTCATCAGAACATTGGAAACATCATCAACCAAGCACAACGTTATAATGAATGGGACGTTGATGAATTGATTTATATTGATATCACCCGCAGTGGAAATTACAATCTGCGCCGTGACGATCATCGTGTCGAATCTTACTCGGGAATTCAAGAAATCATCAGCCGGATTGGTTCGGTTTGCTTTATGCCACTTACGTTTGGTGGTGGTATTAAAAACGTCGAAGATGCGGAAATCCGGATTCGACTCGGTGCTGACAAAGTGACCATCAACAACGCAGCCATTGAAAATCCTAAGCTAATCAGTCAGATTGCAGCTCGTTATGGATCACAGGCCGTAGTAGTTTCAATTGATTATAAAATTATCAATGGTAAGCCAATTGTGCATGCTAAGTTTGGTCGTGATAGCACTGGAATTCAGGTAGTAGATTGGGTGAAGCAGTGCATTGACTTCGGAGCAGGTGAGATACTACTTAACTCGATAGATAACGATGGTCGGGCTTGTGGCTATGACCTTGACACTATCCGTGCAATCGTCGCTGTTTCAAAGGTTCCAGTAATTGCGTGCGGCGGCGCAGCAGAATTCTACGATTTTGTAGAAGTGGTGCGCGAAACAGGAGTTTCCGCTGTCGCTGCTGGAAATATCTTTCACTTTACCGAGCGTAGCTATCCGCGCGCAAAGCAACTTATGAAAAAAAGGGGAATCAATGTCAGATTTTGATGTGAATACGCAACCATTGCCAAAGGTTCAGTATTGTAAAAAGTGTGTGTATCCCACGAGCTCGGCTGTCCCTCTTTCACTGGATGAGAACGGTTTGTGTTCTGGCTGTCGTGTGGCGAGTCAACGGGAAGAGATAAATTGGGCTAGGAGAGAGATTGCTTTTCGTCGTCTGTTGGATGAGTATCGTTCGCAGGATGGTCGCAATTATGACTGTATTATTCCGGTTAGTGGAGGCAAGGATAGCTACTATCAAATCCATTTGGTAAAGAACGTATGTGGAATGAATCCTTTACTGGTTACTTATCATGGTAATAACTACACTGAAGCCGGAATGCGTAACTTGCTTAATATGCGTGAAGTGTTTGGAGTTGACCATATTTTTTTTACGCCAAGTATTCGCACATTGAAGACAATGAACCGGCTCGGCATGCATATGATGGGCGATATGAATTGGCATGCCCATGCGGGAATATTCACTTATCCCATCCGCGCCGCGGTACAGAACAAGGTGCCTTTGATGATTTGGGGTGAGCACGGTTTTATGGATCTCGGTGGAATGCATTCATATAACGATTTTGTAGAGTTCACCTATCGATTCCGACATGAACATGCACTACGCGGATATGAATGGAAGGATTTCCTGGAAAAGGCACCTAAATACGAGGAAAAACTGCAGGTAAATGAACTTGTCCCTTGGATGTATCCGTCGGATTCTGATATCGAACAAGTTGGAGTACGTGGGGTTTATGTTTCCAACTATTTTCCCTGGGATGCGAATGATCATTACGAATTGGTAGCCAAAGAGTACGATTTTGAACCTGTTGATGAGCCGTTCGAGCGGACTTATCGCACCATATCCAATCTGGACGATATGCATGAAAATGGCATTCACGACTATATGAAGTTTGTTAAGTTTGGTTATGGTCGTGCTAGCGACCATGTGTGTAAAGATATCCGTGCTGGCCTCATGTCTCGCGACCAAGGCATTGAGTTAATTCAGCAAATGGATCCGATCAAGTCGCGCGATCTGAAGCGCTGGTTGGCGTACGTTGGTTGGTCGGAGGAAATGTTCGATGTAGTGGCCGATCGGTTTCGAGATCCCCGAGTCTGGGTCATAAAAGGGAATGACTGGTGTAAATACGATATCGATGGCGTATGGCGCACATACGGACCTATTCATCTCTTGCCAGAAAGCCGCGGAAGATATGCTCGACTCTAGCTGCAGAACTTTTTTGCCACATGATCACGGGGTTTTCTGATCATGTGGCGAGACGTAGCGATCGTGTTCCGCGTAGACGCATCTTTTCATATTGGTATCGGCCATGTCATGCGCTGCCTGACCCTGGCCGATGCCCTCAAAGCACAAGGGTCGGAATGCCACTTCATCAGCCGTGCACACTCCGGCCACCTGCTGGAGCTGATTCGCCAGCGTGGCTTTGCCGTTTCCGCCTTGCCAGCCGAACTTCCACTGCAACTCGGCAATAACCAAACTGGCAGCGAGTCCGCCAAAGAGCCGATCCATGCCCGATGGCTGGGTTGCGACTGGCAAACTGATGCAGAGCAAACCCGCGCCATTCTGACCAAGCTGCAACCCGACTGGCTGGTGGTAGACCATTACGCATTGGATCAGCGGTGGGAAACCGCGTTACGGCCGAATTTCCAGCAACTTATGGTCATCGACGACCTCGCGGACCGCCCCCACCAATGCGATTTGCTGCTCGATCAGAACCTGGGCCGCCAGCCGCAAGACTATACGAGTTTGGTGTCTGCACACTGCAAAGTGCTGGTCGGCCCGCAATACACGTTGCTGCGACCAGAATTTGCTGCGTTGCGCGCTTACAGCCTGCAACGCCGCCAGCAACCCGTGTTCAAACAGGTGCTCATCTCCATGGGCGGCGTGGATCAGCCCAACGTCACCGGCCAGGTGCTGCAAGCCCTCAAAGGCTGCACCTTACCGCAAGACTGCCGCATCAGCGTGGTTATGGGGCTGCAAGCGCCGTGGCTTCAACAGGTTCAAGCGCAGGCACAAGACATGCCCAGGCCAACCGAAGTGCTCGTGAACATCAGCGATATGGCCCAGCACATGGCTGACAGTGACCTAGCCATTGGCGCTGCCGGTAGTACATCGTGGGAACGCTGCTGCCTGGGTTTACCTACCTTGATAGTGGTGCTGGCAGATAACCAACGCGCTATCGCTGAAGCACTTCAGTGCGCGGGTGCGGCAAAAACACTGGATACTGCATCCGCTGTGCCTATGATATGCGAGGTACTTTCCGTCCTTATCGACAACCCCCACGCACTTCACGACATGAGCATTGCAGCCGCTCGCATTGTTGACGGCCTGGGTACGGCGCACCTTGTTTCCCATTTGTCAGCATTGGAAAATTCATGAAAATTTCAATTCTGTGCAGTGATGAGAAACATCCTGTGAACGCATTTCTTCAACGGTGGATTGACCAAAATCGTGACAGCCATCAGATTTCACTTGTTCGCGAAAAGAAAGAATTGCTGGGTGGCGAGATTTTGTTTTTAGTTTCTTGCTCTGAAATTATTAGTGCCGACGATAGAGCGGTTTACAGAGCCAGTTTGGTGCTCCACGCCAGTAACTTGCCAGTGGGGCGCGGATGGAGTCCGCATATTTGGCAGATCATCGGGGGCGCTCAAGAAGTCACCCTTAGTCTGCTAGAAGCAGAAGACAAGGTTGATAGCGGAAGGATCTGGCACCAGACGACCTTCCTAGTGCCCAAGCATGCGCTTTGGGATGAGATTAACGAACGACTTTTCAACGCTGAGATCGAGCTGATCGACCTTGCGGTTCACGAATTTGATACCGTTATTCCTAAGCCGCAAGACATGGCGACGGTGTCGACCTACTATCCTCGGCGCACTCCTGATGCCAGCAAGTTGGATGCGGAACGTAGTATTGCGAGCCAGTTCGATCTGATGCGGGTCTGCGATCCAATGCGATTTCCGGCATTCTTTGAACTTCACGGGAAGAAATATAAACTTACATTAGAGAAGATCAATGACAAACCAAATTAAGATTGACGGCCGTGATATCGGTGCTGAACACCATCCCTATATCATTGCCGAAATGTCGGCGAACCATAACGGCAGTATTGAAAACGCCTTTAAAATCATTGAGGCTGCCAAGCAGTCCGGTGCCGATGCCGTCAAACTGCAGACCTACCGCCCCGACACCATTACCCTGAACTGCGATTCAGAAGACTTTCAAATTCATGGCGGGCTGTGGGATGGCCGCACGCTTTACGAGCTTTATGAAGAAGCCCATATGCCGTGGGAATGGCACGCTCCGTTGTTTGAGCACGCAGGTAAACAAGGCATCACTATCTTCAGTTCACCCTTTGACAACACGGCCGTGGATCTGCTGGAAGACCTCAACGCCCCGGCCTACAAAATTGCCTCCTTCGAGGCCGTTGACCTGGCGCTCATCAAGTACGTGGCCAACACCGGCAAGCCCATGATCATCTCCACCGGCATGGCCGATGCCGAAGAGATACAGGAGGCCATAGCCGCCGCACGCGAAGGCGGCTGCAAAGAACTGGCCATCCTGCACTGCGTCAGCGGCTACCCGGCCCCGGCTGCAGACTACAACCTGCGCACCATCCCCGACCTAATCCAACGCTTCGGTTTGGTGACCGGCCTTTCAGACCACACACTGGACAACACGACCGCCATCACCAGCGTGGCCATGGGTGCCTCCATCATCGAAAAGCATTTCACACTGAGTCGCGACGGTGGCGGGCCGGATGATAGCTTCTCGCTGGTACCAGCCGAACTGGCAGCGCTTTACCAAGGCGCCAGCACCGCGTGGGAGGCTATGGGTAAAGTTGATTATGGCCGCAAGTCCAGTGAGCAGGGTAACGTGAAGTTTCGGAGATCGCTGTATTTTGTTAATGACTTGAAGGCAGGAGATTTGATTACCGAAGATGCAATACGGAGTGTGCGGCCTGGCTTTGGGCTTGCCCCAAAACATAAAAACGCGCTACTGGGACGAATCGTTAAAACGGACGTCATGAAATCAACCCCAGTTAGCTGGGAGCTAATTCAATAACATGGCAAATGTAGCTATCATTCCCGCTCGTGGTGGCAGTAAGCGAATCCCGCGAAAGAATATAAGAATGTTTGCTGACAAACCCATGATAGCCCACGCTATTAATGCTGCAAAGGCTTCCGGTCTGTTTGAGCATATAATCGTCTCGACTGATGATGGAGAAATAGCCACACTTGCTAGACTCTGGGGGGCAGAAATACCTTTCAGACGCCCAGCTAACCTTGCTGATGATTTCACGTCAACCGTACCCGTCATTGCCCACGCAGTAAGGGCTTGTCTAGATCTTGGTTGGTCTGTTGGCTATGCCTGTTGCATATATCCATGTTCGCCATTTATATCATCAGATGATTTGATTGCAACTTTGGCTGAAGCGCAGGCGCAGGACACAGATTTTATTTACTCAGTGACTGAATTCGCCCATCCTGTGCAGCGCGCAATGCGCCACCTACCGACTGGTGGGATGCAATTCATAAACCCAGAGTGTGAGTTGACCCGATCGCAGGATTTAGAGAAAACTTACCACGATGCTGGGCAGTTTTATTGGGGTAAAGCCAACGCATGGCTTGAGCATAAAAAGATGCACACTGACGGACTGGGCTACCCTATACCAAATTGGCGTGTTATTGATATTGATACGGAAGATGATTGGAAGCGTGCCGAGTTGCTATTCTGCATATTAAATAATTAGAACTTATAAAAATGGATATAAATAAAATATTAATATTAGGTGCAACAGGCTTGCTAGGCTCGACACTAGTTCCTCATTTAAAAAAGGGTTGTAACAACATTGTTACCCACGCAAGAAAAAAAGGAACTGCGGATTTTATATTTTATTTGGATGATTGGAATACGACTTGCGAATTTTTGACACAGATTCAGCCATCCATAATAATTAATCTTGTAGGGCTAACAAGCGTTGAATTCTGTCAACAGCAGACTCATGCAAGCTACCTAGCTAATACGCGTACTGTGGAAAATATAGCTCGATGGATCAAGCAGTCAAGCGCCCACTGCCATCTCATTCAAATCTCTACCGATCAAGTCTATGATGGAGATGGGCCGCACATTGAAGATGATATAACTTTAACGAATAATTATGCACTGACCAAATATGCGGGCGAAATTGCAGCTGGACAGGTACAAAGTACTATATTACGGACGAACTTTGTTGGGCGTAGCAAAGTGAGTTATAGGGAAAGTTTGACGGACTGGGTGTACACATCGCTAACAACCAGCAAGAACGTACAAGTATTGACGGACGTGTTATTTAGCCCACTATCCATGAAAACTCTGGTTGAGATGATTGAACTCATTATTCGCAATAAACCAGTTGGCGTATATAACCTTGGATCAAGAGCGGGCATGAGTAAGGCTGATTTTGACTTCGAGTTTGCAAAAATCCTAGGGCTGCCTGTTGATACCATGTCGCGTATTGGTATTTCAGAGGCAACTTTTTTACATGCTTACAGACCGAAAGATATGCGCATGGATTGTTCTAAATTTGAAAAACTATTTGGTATAAAGCTGCCTCGTTTGAGTGATGAAATTAAAAAATCTGCGGAAGACTATTATGAAAAAACCTGATTCAACACTTGAGATTCAAGGTAAGAAAATAGGCTTAGAATACCCAACCTATTTTATAGCCGACATAGCCGCCAACCACGACGGCGATCTTGAGCGCGCAAAAGATCTTATCTATTTAGCTGCTGAAGCAGGTGCTGATGCGGCCAAATTTCAGCATTTTAATGCATCGACTATTGTCAGCGATTATGGTTTCAAAAATATGGGAGGAAAGCAGTCGCACCAATCAAACTGGGAAAAATCAGTGTTTGAGGTGTATAAGGATGCTAGTGTAAGTTTAGACTGGACGGAATCACTAAAGGAGACATGTAATAAAGTGGGTATTCCTTTTTTTACTACACCATATGCGTTGAGCGTTGTTGATTTTATGGATGCTCATGTGCCGGCTTACAAAATAGGGTCAGGTGATATTACTTGGATCGAAATGGTTGAAAAAGTTGCACACAAACAAAAAACTTACATCATAGCTTCTGGTGCATCAACGTTAGATGAAGTGCATCGTGCAGTTAGTGCTGCACTTCGTATAAATCCCATGCTGTGTTTAATGCAATGTAATACTAACTACACGGCCAGTTTGGAAAATTTTAAGTATATCCAATTGAATGTTTTAAAAACATACCAGGCCATGTATCCGAACTTGGTGCTGGGACTAAGTGACCACACCCCTGGTCATTCTACGGTGCTCGGAGCTATAGCGCTCGGTGCAAGAATGATTGAAAAGCACTTCACAGATAATAAAGATCGTGTTGGACCAGATCATGCATTTTCAATGAGCCCTCAAGACTGGCGAACAATGGTTGACAATGCACGGGAACTTGAAGCGGCGTTAGGTACTGGTGTCAAAATAGTAGAAGAGAATGAGATTGAAACAGTTGTCGTGCAACGACGCGCTCTGAGACCTCATGCCAAAATGTCAAAAGGAAGCATAATTGCCAAGGTTGATTTTGTCCCGCTTCGACCTTGTCCAAAGGATGCGATCCAGCCCCACGAATTAAAAAGCATTTTGGGTAAGCGACTTAAAAGAGATATTATTGAGGGGGATTATTTAAGAGTTGGTGACATTGAAAACAATTGATATCTCAATCGTAATAACTTCATACAACTATGGTCACTTTATAAAGGAATGTATTGATTCCTGTTTGCTACAGGCATCCTCAGGGCTAAATTATGAAGTAATTGTTATTGATGACGGCAGCACAGATCAGACGCCTTCAGTTTTGACAACAATAAATGATGTGCGGTTAAGAAAGTTTAGAATTGAAAATAGCGGCATAGAGAAAGCAGCGAACCTCGCTTTTGAAAATGCTTATGGTAAATATGTTGTTAGAGTTGATGCTGATGACAAACTATATCCTAACTTTTTAAGAAGTATTAGCCCATATCTTGAAATGGGATGCGGCTTCATTTATTCGAACTATGCTGTGATAAATGCCGCTAGTGAAATACTTGATGAGATACAATTGCCTTCATTCCAAGTAAGTGAAATATACCAGCGTGGAGACTTTCTTGCAACAGGGACCGTATACCTTAAAAATAATATTATGCAGCTGGGTGGGTACAATACTGAAAAAATAAATAATGGGTTGGAAAATTATCAATTGATACTAATGCTTTTAAATCTAGGCCATATAGGAATCCACGTTCCTCTACAATTGTTTGGTTATAGACGTCATGGTTCGAACTTATCAGAAACAAAGAAAAAACAAATTATTTCAAATGGCAAGGCGCTTTTTACGCGCATGGGCTTAGGGATTTATAGAACCAATGAATTCCATCCATACAATTTAGTGATTGATTGAAAAATGAAAAGAATACTTATAATTGCTGCGCACCCTGATGATGAGACATTGGGATGTGGTGGGCTTATTTCCAAGTACCAGCAAAGGGATGTTGAATTCAAGGTATTATTCCTTGGGGAGGGCTCAACTTGTAGATTCAGCGATCCTTCTGACGTGGAAGCGTTGGTCGCAATTGAGGTTCGAACAAAATCAGCTCGCTTAGCTATGGGTTTTCTTGGAATTCAAGATTTTGAATTCCATAATTTACCGTGTGGCAGGTTCGACCAAGTTCCAATCATTATTGTCAATAAAATCATTGAAGATGTAATTCGCGACTTTGAACCAGATACGGTTTTCACCCATTCACCAAATGATGCAAACAACGACCACAAGATTGTGTTTAATTCGACCCTTATGGCAACACGTCCAGGAGCAAAAAACCATGTCAACCGTTTGTTGTCCTACGAAGTTCTTTCATCAAGCGAGTGGTCTTACACCAATATCTTTACTCCTAATTACTTTGAAGAAATAAGTGAAGAAGACTTATCGCGGAAATGGCACACATTAAGTCTTTATGATGGTGAAATGCGGAGCTATCCCTTTCCAAGATCAAATGAAGGTGTTCGTGCGCTTTCTATGGTTCGAGGTATGCAAGCTGGCGTTCCTTATGCCGAAGCGTTTCATCTGGTGCGGGAGTTTAAAAAGTGAAAGTGGCGTGTGTTGGATGTAGAGAGTGGGCATTAGAGATTTATGATCGATTAGCGCAGGCAAATGACTATACATACCAGATATGGAGTGGCAAGACTGATTTCAGCCAAGAGGCACTCCGGGAATTCAATCCTGATCTTGTTTTGTTCTATGGTTGGAGCTGGTTTATCCCTGCATCTATTCTTCAAGACTACAAATGCCTTATGCTCCACCCATCACCACTACCTCGCTATCGTGGGGGTAGCCCAATACAGAATCAAATAATTGCTGGTGAAAAAGATTCTAAAGTGTCAATTTTTATAATGAATATGGAAGTGGACTCTGGAGACATCGTCGCACAAGAAGACTTGAGCCTAGAAGGCAGCCTTGATGAAATTTTCACTCGGATGGTTGATGCAGGCGAACGTCTCACTCTTGATATTATGCATAATGGTCTGAAGCCTGTACCCCAAGATCACAATCAGGCTACTTATTGCAAGCGTAGAAAGCCGGAGGATAGTGAAATAACAAACGAAGAGCTAAAAATTTGTAGCGCTGAATATCTGTATAATAAAATTCGCATGCTTGCAGATCCTTATCCCAATGCATTTATTCAAACCGTTGATGGCAAAAAACTGTACATAATAACTGCGAAAGTTAGTGAATCATGAAGGCTTTTTATCATGCGTTTTGCTATCTCCATCACTGCCACGTCATCCGGGAGGTCATAGGCAGGATTCCTTACGGCCGCGAATCTAACGAACAAGCCAACGTTAAATTTAGACAGTCTTTATACTTTGTTAAGCTTTAAAAACGGGGAGACGTTGTGATTACGGCAGATGCTGTAAGAAGTGTTGGGCCTGGGTTTGGGTTGGTGCCTAAGTATTTGGAAAACGTTGTGGGGCGGGTTGTGGGTAGCGATGTAAAGCGAGCAACAGCAGTTAATTGGAAGCAGATCAAATAAATGACAAAAGTAGCAAGGCATTTAATTACTACGGCGGATGAACGTACTTGGAAGTTTGACCGCCCTGTTCTTTTTCTTGGTGAATGGTGCCGACTTTATGATCGTAGTGCTGTTTGGATGAGTATGGATGCGGAAGTTGCAGCGCCATTCAGATTGGAAATTGGGAAA
>Ga0233427_10001304_pt1 | contig 27522 bp, 32 predicted proteins | sample SI_118_April2016_5_FD_179885 | JGI IMG/M metagenome (GOLD analysis project Ga0233427, IMG submission 179885) | Seawater microbial communities from Saanich Inlet, British Columbia, Canada - SI_118_April2016_100_MG | ecosystem: Environmental > Aquatic > Marine > Inlet | place: Canada: British...
GTGGAACCAGTTCCGCGGCACCATCACCCAGCCAATCTGGATCGCCATGCGGATCAGTGACCAGGCATGGTCCCGGCGCTCGGCCTCATAGCTGTCCAGCAGCGATACGCCCGACTGCCCCTTCACACGACCGCAGCCACCTTCCAGGCGAAGTTCGCAGCGTCGCGCTGGCCGCTGTTGAGGCCCTGCCCGGCATAGGGCGGCGTCAGATGGGCCGCGTCACCCAGCAGGAAGACCCGCCCGACCCGCCACCGGTCGGCAATCCGGGCATGAAACGTGTAGACGAGCTTGCGGATGATCTCGACGTCGCGGCTACCGATATAGGGGGTCAGCAGCTCGCGGATTGTCCCAACAGCCAGCAGGTCGGCCTCGTCCTCGTCGCGCTTCAGCAAAAACTCCCAGCGCCGGGTTCGGCCCGGACCCGGGATCGTGATCGCCGGCCGCCGATGGTCGCAATAGGCGATCGAGGCCGGGGTCTCGTCAGAATCGTTTACGCAGTCGATCACCAGCCAGCGTTCATTGAAACTCGATCCCGCGAGTTCGACGCCCAGCAGCTTGCGGACCGTGGAACGCCCCCCGTCACACGCCGCCAGGAAGCCGGCGCGGACCTCGACGCGGCGCCCCTCCGGATCGAGAATATCCGCAGTCACGCCCGCGTCGTCTTGCTCCAGCCCCTCGAAACTGTGGCCGAAACGCACTTCAACGGTCGGGTATTTGCTCAACCCTGCGCGCAGTTCCGCCTCGAACTCCGGCTGCCGGAATCCCGAACGCCGGGGATGACCAAACTCGCGCGTGGTCGGCTGAATCCGGGCAAACTCCTTCTGCCCGGGCGAATAGTAGCGCGCGCCATATCCGGGCAGGGTCTCCTCGTTGATCGGCCCGTCCAGCCCGAGCGTCTGCATACTCCGCAACGTCTCGTCATCGATCGACACCGCGCGCGGCTCAGCCACCGTGCCCATGTTCCGCTCGACGACCAGCGCGCGTACGCCATACATGCCGAGATAATGTGCGGTGGCCAGACCGGCCGGCCCAGCCCCCACGATCAGGACATCCACTTCCTGGGCATCGGACATCGTCGTCAGCCAATCGTCATGAAAGCGGGTCCGGCTCACCATTCTTGGTGGGCATCCGGTACGCGACCATCGTCTGACAGACTGACGTGTAGAGGCCGAGCAATCCCAGAAATTCGTTGATGCCCGTCTCGCCGAACGCGGCCTGCGCCGCGTCCCACAACCCGTCGTCGACCCCCTGCCCGGCCATCATGTCGACGCAGAAGCGGTAACAGATCTCCTCGTCGTCACGATGAAAGACGGGGACGTCGCCGGCGCGGATCGCTTCGACAATCGCGGGTGCAACACCGGCCTTCTCCGCCGCGGGGCCGTGTGAGGTCCACACATATTGCGCGCGCCAGTGCTTCGCGACGACGAGGACCGTGATCTCGACCAGGCGTTCTTCCAGCGATACATCGTGCCGCAGGAATTCCTCGACCGGCTCGATCCGGTCGGCGAAGCCGGGCGACGCCAGCCAGAACTGAAAGGGGCCCGGCACATAGCCGCGCTGCGCCAGAATCCGGTCGTAGACGGCGCGGGCGTCGGCCGGAAGGTTGTCCGGGTCGAAGGGCCGGAAGCGTTCCGACATCGCGTTAGGCCTCGTAGGTGTTTGACAGGGTGCCGATGCCGTCGATGATCACATCGATGGTCGCACCCGGCTTCATCGGCAACGCGCCCGGCCCCGTGCCGCAGGCGATCAAATCGCCCGGCTCCAGGGTCATCGACTGGGACAGTTTGGCGACGATCTCGGCAGGCTGCATGAACAGGTCCGCCACCGCGTAGTTCTGGCGCTCGCGGCCGTTGAGCTCGGCACGGATCGCGCTGCCGGAGATATCCGTGTCGGTGACGATCGCCGGCCCGAACGCGCCGAACGTGTCGAAGCCCTTGGCGCGCGCCCACTGGGGAAACGAAGGGTCGGCGTCGAGCAGCTGCATCGCCGTCACGTCGTTGACGCAGGTGTAGCCGAAGATCGCTTCAGCCGCCGCGGCCTCGCCGGCGTTGCTGACGGCCTTCCCGATGACGATGCCCAGCTCGGCCTCATAGATCACCCGACCATCATAGGCGGCGGGTTTGCGAATGACGCCGCCCGGCGCGAGATAGGTCGTCGACGGCTTCAGGAAGAACAAAGGGTATTCCGGCTGATCCAGCCCCTGCTTCTCGGCTGCCGAACGTGAATTGTTCCACAGGGCGATAAACTTGCCGGGCACGCAGGGTGTCAGCAACGCTACCGCTTCGCGCGCGAGTGTTTCGCCCGTCGCCATCGACTCGGCGAACATGTCGCCGTCATGGACCGCGATGGAATCGCCCTCCAGCGTGCCGATGCCCGTCACGCCATCCGTTTCAAACCGCACCCAATTGCTCACGTCACAAACTCCCCCGCTTTAATCGTCCAAACTTGATAACCCGTCCGGGCATGTTTTTCGAGTGCCAGAGATTTTCCAGCCGGGACTTTCCAGTCGCCCTTGCCCGCCGCGCAAACTTCGCTACCCTCGCCACCAACGAACGTACTTTTGGGGGAGCGTGGCATGGCCGAACGGGTCGCGGCAGAACGGATCGTCGATTGCCTGATCGAGGCGGGGACCGAACATTTCTTCGGCCTGCCCGGCGGCGCGACGATGGACATCTACCGCGCACTCCACGACCGCCAGGACAAAATCCGGGCCATCGTGCCCCGCGACGAGCAGACCGCGTCCTGCATGGCCGACATGTACGGCAAACTGACGGGCAAGCCGGGCGTATTCGCCGGTCAGGGCGGATTCACCGGCTCAACCGGCATGTTCGGCGTGATCGAGGCATTCCTGGCCTCGTCCCCGATGCTCGTCCTGACGGAGCTGTCGGACCACAACGAGTTCGTCATGCATGGCCCGATCCAGTCGGGTGCAGGCCATTACGGCTCGTTCGACCTCGCAGGCATGTTCAAGTCGGCGACCAAATACACGGCGGTCGCGCACACTGCGCGCGAGGCGGTGATGAGCGTACAGCTCGCCTACAAGCACGCGATCACCGGCCGCCCCGGCCCCACTGCCTGCCTGTTCCGCGCCAACACGTTGCGCGATCCGGTTGCGGACAACGCCCTGCCGGAGATCCACGACACCAACCGCCTGCTGAACGTCAGCAAGTCCGTGCCGCCCACCGCCGCCATCGACGCCGCGCTGGATGTGCTTGCCGCCGCCAAGGTGCCGGTCATCGTCGCGGGCAACGGCGTGCGCATCTCCCATGCGTCGGAGACGCTCGCGGCCCTGGCCGATTTGCTCGGCGCACCGGTGGTCACCTCGGTCCTCGGCAAGAGCGCCATCGCCGAGACCCACGACATGGCCGCCGGCCCGATGGGTTACACCGGCCTGCCGCTGGCCAACGAGATCGTCGGCATGGCGGACACAATCCTGGTGGTCGGCTGCCGCCTGAAGCCCCAGGACACCTGCTTCGAGCACCCGCAGATGTTCGACCCGAACCGCCAGCGGATCGTCCAGATCGATATCGAGCCGCGCAACGCTTCCTGGACCATCCCGGCCGAGGTCGCGCTCGCGGGCGACGCCGACGAGACCCTGCAACTTCTGCTCGCGGGGCTCGAAGGTCGCATCGACACACCCACAGCCTCCGCCCGAAGGAAGGCCCTGACCGACCTGAAGGCGGCGCGTAAGTTCTTCGCCGACCCCATGCTTGCTTCCGCCAACGTCCCGATCGCGCCCCAGCGGCTGGTCGCGGAGATCCATGCCGCAGTCCCGGCCGAGGCAGTCGTCTGCACGGATGCCGGCAGCAACAGGCACTGGATGAATCATTTTTTCCAGACCCGGCGTCCCAACAGCTATTTCGGCTCCGGCGGCCTGGGCGGCGTCAGCTGGTCCTTGCCCGCAGCGCTGTGCGCCAAGATCCTCGACCCCACGCGTCCGGCAATCGGTATCTGCAGCGACGGCGGTTTTGCCATGCAGATGCATGTGCTGCTGACGGCTGTGCAATACGGCGCCAACCCTGTCTATGTGGTGATGAACAATTCCCGCCTCGGCATGACCGCCGAAGGCATGGGCAACCAGTCCCACGGCAACGACTTTCCCGACACCGACTATGCCGCCATCGCGCGGGCTTGCGGTGCCTGGGCCGAGCGCATCGAGAATCCTGCGGACATTGGTGATGCCCTCCGCGCGGGCCTGGCCCAGGACAAGCCCGCGGTGATCGATGTGATCATCGACAGGTCCGAAAGCATGCGCCAGGCGATTTACTCGCCCCTCGCCATCGAAGCTGCGCGTGGCATGCGGCCAGAATAGCAACCCTTTCAGCCCGCTCACATTCTGAGCCACGGCAACGCCGCGCTTGTCCGTTTCAAAATCTGCGTTAACATCGCGCCACAGGTTCGGAAAAACGTACGAGGCACGACATGTCGAACGCAGAAATTGTCATCCCCGAAGAATTCGCCGATGAGGAAATTCCCATCCTCGATTTCGGCCCATACCTCGCGGGCGAAGACGGCGCGCTGGAAGAACTCGCCGCCGAACTGCGCCACGCTCAGGAAAATGTCGGCTTCTACTTCGCCATCAACCACAATGTGCCGCATCCACTGATCGAACGGACCCACAAAAATCTCATCCGCTTCTTCGACCTGCCGGACACCGAAAAGCGCAAGCACGAGAACTATGTCCCGCCGGGATCGACGATCTATGTCTCGTCCACGGTAAACGAGAACACCAAGCCCGATCTCAACGAGATGCTGCGCATCGTGCGCGAGCGCCCGGCCGATCATCCCGGGGTCGAGGCGAACCTGATCCCCTATTTCGGTCCGAACCAGTGGCCCGACGAGGCATTGCTGCCCGGCTGGAAGGCCGAGATGCTCGAATATTACGGCGAGATGGAGACCCTCGGTCACGCGTTGCTGCCGCTGTATGCCCGCGCGCTCGACCTGCCGGCGGATTATTTCGACGGCCTGTTCGATGATCCGCTATGGACGACCCGCAACCAGCATTATCCGGCGGTCGACGGCGAGGAGAATCAGTTCGGGATCGCGCCGCATCGCGATCACGGCTTCATCACCCTACTGCCCGTCACCGACACGCCCGGCCTGCAGATCCAGACCCAATCGGGTCGCTGGCTGCCGGCCAACACGATCGAGGGCGCGATCATCGTCAATACCGGTGAATTCCTGAACCGCTGGACCAACGGCCGCTTCATGGCGACCCCGCACCGGGTCATTCCGCCGAAGAAGGATCGCTATTCGCTGGCCTTCTTCTTCAGCCCGTCCTGGGACACGCTCGCGGATCCGATGCCGACCTGCGTCAGCCCGGACAACCCGCCGAAATACAAGCCGGTGCGCTTCCTGGATTACCGCGACTGGTATGTGAACCAGAACTATCTCGACGAGATCGGGAAGTCACAGCCTGAACCGCCGACACCCGAAGAGAGCAGATTCGACTTTTAGGGATTCACGCGCGGGCCGGATCGCGGTCTACCGTTAAAGGATCGGCGACAGCCAGCCGAGGATCAGTCCGTACCAAAGGTGCAGGATCAGGGATGTGAGCCATCCCATCTTGTGCCCTTTCATGCCGAAGAAACCGTCGCGCAGGAAAAACGGTACAAAGATCAACATCGCGCCGAAATAGAGAATGACGGCATAGATAATGCCGCGCATCCATAATTCGCCCGGCAGATACTGGGCGAACACGGTCGCATAGAGGAACGCGAAGGCGATACCGTTCATCATAATGATGAAGATGCCCCAGCCGTAGGGGGCCGGACCCTCGAACGAATCTCCAAATGTGAGCTGCGTCATCCCGCGCGGCAGATCGATCCGCGGCAGGCCAAATCGCTCGGCCCAAAGCGCCGAGACGATCAGCATGTAGGTCGCGAGAATTCCCACCAGCGACACGTGAACGAAAAATTCCAGATCCATCTCTCTACCCCCAGATATCTTCGGCCCATCCTACCGTATGCTGCGCTGCGTCGCACCGGCGGAAGGCCGATGATTTACAGGATCGGCGACAACCAGCCGACGAACAGCCCGTAGATCAGGTGAATGACCAGCGCGGTCAGCCAGCCCATGGGGTGCCCTTTGGAGCCGAAGAACCCGTCCTTCAGGAAGAACGGCACAAAGATGAACATCGCGCCGAGATACAGAATTCCGCCGAAGATCAGCCCCTTGATATAGGGTTCGCCCGGCAGATACTGGGCAATCACGGTGGCATAGAGCAGCGCAAAGGCGATTCCGTTCACATGGATGACGGCGATGCCCCAACCATAGGGCGCGGGGCCCTCGAACGAATCGCCAAAGGTAAGCTGGGTCATGCCGCGCGGCAGATCGATCCGCGGCAGGCCATATCGGTCCGCCCACAGCGCGCCAACAAGATGCATATAGGTCGCCAGCATGCCCACCAGCGACACGTGAATGAAGAATTCCAGATCCATCGTCCCCTCCCAGAATAACGCGTGTTAATTTTCCCCGGTTCATGACCCGGTTTCCAAGCACTATATTCAGACCGTACACGCCGCATCTGCGTCGTGAAGAGTAAATCCGGTGCTTTTCGCGGACCGGTAACCCCGACAGCGAGAGTTTCATTGGCCACTAAAAGCACAAGCACGAAGACCCCGGTTCTGATCGTTGGCGGCGGCATGGTGGGGCTCTCTCTGGCCGTCGAACTCGGCAGCCGCGATGTCCCCTGCATTCTGATCAGCGAAGAAGAGACGACCGCCACCCACCCGCAGGGCAATTCGCTCAACTCCCGGACGATGGAACACTATCGCCGCCTGGGATTGTCCGAAGAGATCCGCACGGCAGGTTTGCCGACCGACCATGCCACGGATGTCGTCTATGCGACCCGATTTGCGGGCTGGGAACTGGCGCGTCTGCCGATGCCGTCGACCGCGGAGAAACTCGCTGACCCGGTCCAGACCGCGCAAACGCCCGAGCCCATTCACCGCGCGAATTTCTTCTTCATCGAACCCATCCTCAAGGCCCGGGTGGACACGCTGCCGTCAGTCGACGTGCGCTTCGGGCATCGCCTGATCGAGTTCGCGCAGGACGCAGATGGTGTAGCAGCGACAGTCGAGCGCGTTGCAGACGGGGAGCGACTGGGAATCAGCTGTGACTGGCTGATCGGTTGTGACGGCGCCCGTTCGACAGTTCGTCAGTCCCTCGGGATCGGCTATGCCGGCAAGGGTGGCGAGGACGAAACTTTCATGCGCGGCCGCATGCTATCCACCTATGTGGATGCGCCGGCCCTCGCGAAAACAATGAAATTCGAGCCCGGCTGGCACTACTGGACAATCAACGAGGACGACCGCGCGAGCGTTGCGACGCTCGACGCCAAGGGAAAGTACGTGGTCCTGACGCGCATGCCACCGGACGAGGACGAAACCACGGTCGACGCCGCGGCGGCTTTCCTGGGATGCGTCGGTGCGGATATTCCCGTCGAGGTGTTGTCGGTCAAATCCTGGATGGCCGGGCTGGCGCTCGTCGCAGACCGCTATCAGGACGGCCGGGTTCTGATGGCCGGCGACTCAGTCCACCTGTTCACGCCCACGGGCGGGTTTGGCATGAACACAGGCGTCGACGATACGGCCAATCTCGGCTGGAAACTCGCAGCCGTGGTTCAGGGCTGGGCGCCGCCATCCCTTCTGGACTCTTACGAGGCCGAGAGGCGGCCCATCGGCATTCGCAACACGACCATGTCGCACCAGTTTGCAAGTGCGGTCGCCGGGCTCGAAATCCCCCCAACCCTCGAAGACGATACGCCGGAGGGAACGGCCGAACGCGAACGCATCGGCGCGCATCTCGCGACGTTCACGGAGGAATTTCGTTCGCTCGGCATCCAGCTCGGCGCGCGATATGACGGATCAGGCCTGATTGCGCACGACGGATCCGAGGCACCTGCGGACTCACCCTTCGAGTATGTCCCCAGCGCGGTCCCCGGCGGGCGAGCGCCCCATGTCTGGCTGGGGCCAAACGACGCCCTGTTCGACAGATGCAGCCTGAACTTCACGCTGCTGCGGCTCTCGGAGATCCCGCCCGACGTCAGCGCTTTGACCGACGCGGCAGTGGCGCGAAAAATTCCCCATGCGGTCGTCGATATCGCTTCGCAGGACGTGCGCGACGCCTACGGTGTCGATCTGGTGTTGCTACGTCCTGACCACCACATTGCCTGGCGCGGCAACGCCGCCCCCGATACACCAGACAGACTCTGGGCACAGGTCACGGGAGACAGCTGACCTGCAACTGGCTCATCCGGTTGATCTCGATCATCCCGAACACACAAACATCATGTCAGGCTCGCACCTAACAACCGGCAACCGGAGTGAGACGATATGACGGACAAATCTCAGGAATGCCTCGTGGTCGGCGTTTTCGACAATGTGGACACCTTCACAACCGCAATCGAAAAACTCGTCAAAGGCGGCCATCGCCGCAACGACATCAGCATTCTGGGCGACCATCAGGCGATCATCGATCACTTCGGCACACTACCGAAATCCGGTGAACTTGCAGACCGGATGGATACGCCGCGCGACAGTCTCGAATCTCACGAATATCTGAAAGACATGATTGATTTTCTGTCCGACAGCCTGGCCGTCGTCGCCCAAATAGGGACAGCGGCAGCCGCGTTCGCCGTTGGCGGACCGATCGGCGTTTCGACCGGCGCTGCCGCCGAGACCGAGGACAATCTGGGAGGGTTCCTGAGCCGCATCAGCGACGAGCATTGGCACCATCGGCTGGAGCAAAGCGCCCATGACGGCGGCATTATTTGCTGGGTGCGTGCCGAAGGTGAAAACGCGGCAAAAAAGGCCGAAGCCGTCCTGGCGCAGTCCGGTGCGAATCACATCCACCGAACCGCCCCCCTCCCGCCGACGGTCTGGCCGATCGACTGACGGCGACGACGCGCCCAAAACCGGAAAACCCCCAAGAAAACAGATCGGTCGCCCTTGCTTTGCGCGTGGTCGCGCATCAGGCTACGCAGCAATTAAATAGACGTTCAAAGGGGGAAGAAACATGCTTCATGAACTGCGCACATATACCGCGAGCGCTGGCGCCGTACCGGACATTCTCAAGGTCAACGAAGAGGTCGGCCGAAAGGCACGCGGCAATGACTACGGAGTCCTGGAGGGCTACTGGTTCACGGAAATCGGGCCATTGAACCAGGTCATGCATCTGTGGCGCTACGACAGTTTTGAGGAGCGCGCGCGCCTGCGTGCGGAACTCGGCAAGAATGAAGACTGGACGAAGAAGTACGTCCCGACCTTGCGCCCCCTACTGGTCAATCAAACGACGCGTTTCCTGAATCCGGCCAAGGATCTGGTGGCCCCGGAAACCGAAGGCAATTTCTACGAATTCCGCAACTATCGCCTGAAGCCCGGCAAGGCCGTACCGTGGATGAAGCGCTTCATCGATGTCATGCCGGTGCGTGAGAAATATTCGAAAAATGTATGCGCCTGGATCACCGAGGGGCCGAACCCCAACGAGGTCTGCCATCTCTGGGCCTATGCGAGTCTCGAACAGCGCATGGAAGCGCGCAACGGTATCGCGAAGGAATCTGCTTGGCAGGAGTTTGCAGCCGCCGGGCGCGAAGACCTTGAGGAGATGCATTCGACGATGCTCTTCCCGGCGGGCTTCTCGCCGCTGAAATAAGCGGAACTCACGCTTCCGGCGGGATGATCTCCTGAATGCATATCTGGTCAACAAGATGTGCGCGCCCGATGTCGTCCAGATGCGCGCGCTTATGTTCGTTGGCCAGGGCTGCACCGACGCCCTGAGTCATGGCCATGATCACGGAACGATCACCCATGTCGAGCCAGTAGCCTCGGCGTACCAGCTTGCCGTCCGCGTCACGCGCGAACGGGTCGTCTGGATTCATGCCCAGGTCGGGGCTGTAGAAATCAGACATTTTGGATGCTCATACGGTTACGGGCGCACATCGTGACGGCGGATGTTGTGACACAGTTCGCCCGCAACCGTTAGAGTTACTTCTTAGGCGTGGCCTGAATGGCGAGCGTCTGCACGGCGATCTTGCCGCCTTCGATCACGTAGGTGTCGGACCCCAGTTCATAGACATTGTCCGCCGTATCGGCCGACCAGACGATGTAGCCGACATTGTTGGCCGTCGACAGGATCTTGAGGTCGAAACTGGCGCCGGGCTTGGCAAACTCGGCAAACAACCCGGTGAACAATCCCTGGATTGCCTCCAAGCCGCGCAACTCACCGCCCTGCGTCACGATTACCGAAGTCTCGGTGTAGTCAGCCAACGTTTCTTTCATGTCGCCCGCACCAAATGATGCCAAATGGTGCTCGACGATCGCTTTCGTCTCGGCGTCACCGGCCCATGCCGACCCGAGCGGTGCGACCATGAGAGCAGTTGCGACAACCGGATAAGCGAAAATGTGTTTGATGGTTTTCATAGTGTTCCCCAGAATTTTTGCTGTATCGAAATGCAGTGATACCACTATGCCCCGGTTCTTTTGCCGCCAGCGCTCACAATTTCGTCGACCGAAAGCGCCGTTCCGCTTCGGCCAGTCAGACGGAACCAAGTCGACACCCGCCGGTAATTGTCTGAGCGTGCCCGGATCGTCAAACTGCTGCGCTTGAAACGACGAATGAACAACGCGATGCATCTGGAAATCATGCCGATCATTCTGCGAAGCTGCGCCATCGCATGCGCAATCCTGCTGAGTGCCAGCGCGGCGGCCGCACAGGAAAACAGGACGGTGGACGGGAAGGAACTCGGCACGTCCAACTGGCACGCAATCACGTTGGGCGACAGCGAATTTCAGGGCAGCCGCGATGCGGGAGATTTTCTGATCCAGCGCAATGAACTGCCCGACCGCATTCAGGAATCCTGGCGTCATCCCGACAATGCGCAGCACGGACCCCTCGTGACCATGTTCTACGAGCGCCTGGTCGACAATTTCTTCGCCGCTGAGTTGTTCGAAGCGGATTTCCGCCGCGTGTTCAACTCGGCATTCGCATCACGCGGTGTCGACCTCGACGATGCGCGCGTCGTGAATCTCGAAGACAGGGCCAAGGCCGCGTTCATCTCATACGCCGCGACGCACTGTGTTTTCGTCATGCGGGTCTTCGGCCCCATTGTTGGGCGCTCCGGGGTATCGAATGGCGACCGGAACGCGCGGTTGTTCGTGTGTCAGCGCGGCGATCCGGACGACGGGTTCCTGCGTGACACAGCCTTGTCGATGCTGTCCGACCTCCGACAGGACGGCCGGGGCATTGGCATTCCCGACCGCACGGCCCCGGTCCTGCCGGCGTTGCCAGAGTTGATCAACAGGCTCTTTACCGCTGAAGAAGCCGCGTGACTGCACAAACTCTCTGATTTCGCACCGCCACGCCGATACGCTAATGTTCCGGCAACAAGGGGACGGAGAAGCACAATGAAAACAGTCGATCTCAACACCACAGACATGTCCAACCGCATCGCCCGGTTCAAGGACCTCAAGCCCTACAAGCAATCGATCATGGAAGGCACCGGGATTCCGGCGGAAGCCGTGGAGATCGTGTCGGCGAAGTCGGTCTATCCGATCATGTCGCCCGAGGGCTGGGAAGGCCGCTCCAAGGTCGCGCCGGTGAAGGGCATGAACGGTTTGACCGTAACCATCGCCGAGTGCCCGCCGGGCAACCATCCGGGCCTGCACAGCCATTCTCACACGGTCGAGAACTTCTTCTGCCTGAACGGAAAATTCCGTGTTTCCTGGGGCGAGGACGGCGAGAACTCCATCGAGTTGGAACCGCTCGACTTCATCTCGGTGCCGGCCGGTGTTTATCGCGACTTCAACAACATCTCCGATGAGACCGCACGCCTGCTGGTGATGATCCAGTCCGTCGAGGGTGACGTCAAAGACGAGGTCGTCTTCCATCCCCATGTCGGCCAGGAAATCCTCGAAAAGTTTGGCGAAGACACGCTTGCCGCGTTGGACAAGGTCGGTTTCCGCATGGCGGACCGCGTCGCCGCTGAGTAACCTGGCTCGAATAGCCTCCGCTATTCGACAATCTCGGCCTTCAGCATGAGCTCACCGAACCCGGGAACGGCATCGGTGATGCCCATCCGGCGCAACGCATACCAGTAGGTTGCCAGGTTGACCGAGATGACCGGCTTCTTGAAGCGATCTTCCAGTTCGGCGATCAACGGCACGATGCCGAGCGACCCGCCGACATGCAGCAGCGTGTCGATATCGGGGCCGTCGACCTCCTCGAAGGCCTCGATGACCCGCTCCATCGGCACGTTCACCGCGTTTTCCGGCTTGTCGACCAACAGCGCCGTCGCTGCTGCGACGTCGAAGCCGAGTGCGGTGTAGTAGTCGACCGCACTCTTGGAATTCTCGACCGACAGGGGCGACATCATCCCGAACCGCTTCGCGCCCATCGTGCGCAGCGCCGCGATGACGGCGTCCGTCGCCAGCACGAAGGGCTTGCCGTCGGCCCGCGCGGCGAATTCGCCCGTGTACCATTCCTGCTTCTCGAGCGACCAGTCCCGCATCTCGAGGGAATTGCCGCCGACAATCATGTCGGGCCAGCACTTCAGCGTTTGCGGCACCACATCGAGTACGGCCTCGCCGACCGTGTCCGGGCTCGTGATGTTGAACCGGTACATCTGATTGCTGACGCCCTCGGGGCGCATCATCTCGTACTCGGGCTGCATGTTGGAGTTCTGCACGGGGATCAGGACGGCGACAACGCCGCGTGGGCCAAAGCGATCGGGCATGGGTGTAACTCTCTTGGGTGCTGGGTGGAATTATTCGGTGACGTCGGTGCGCATCAGAAGCTGGCCGAAACCGGGCATCGGATCCGTCATGCCGATCTTGCGCAGCGCATACCAGTATGTCGCGGCATTCACGGAGACGAGCGGCTTGCCGAAACGGGCCTCGATCGCCTCGATATGCGAGACGATACCGAGCCCGCCGCCGACATGCAGCAGCGTGTCCACATCGTCCGTATTGATGCGTTCGAAGGCGGCGATCGCATCGTCGGCCGTCATGTTGATGAGGTCCTCGGACTTCTCGACCATCAGCGAGGTGCCGTAAGGCATCTCGAAGCCCTGATCCGTGTAGTAACTTTTGACGCGCTCGGAGTGTTCCGGCGACATGGGCGAGAGCACGGCGATCCGCCTGGCGCCGATCGTCCGCAATGCCGCAGCCGTGGCATCGGTGGCCAGGACCACGGGCACCCCGTTGGCGCGCCCCTCGAAGGCAGTCCGGTATTCGGCCTGCTGCGCGTTCGACCAGGCCCCCATCTCAAGTGAATTGCCGCCGATGATTACATCCGGCCAGCACAGCAACGTGTCGGGAACCACGCGAAGAACCGCCTCCGGTGCTTTGTCATGCGCCGAAATATCGAACCGGTACATCTGGTTGCTGATGCCCTCGGGGCGCATCAGCGCGTACTCGGGCTGCATATTGGCGTTCTGCACAGGAATCAGGACGGCGACGACACCGCGGGGTCCGAAACGATCAGGCACAAACGCTCTCCTCGACCTTGAATGCCGGAGAAACTAGCCGCTTCGAAATTCTTACAGAAGGTCAGTTTCATTCACGACGCTTGTGACACAAGCGTCGACTACGGCTCAGACGGGAAGACCGGTGGCGTGCGATGAGGTGATCTTGATCGACCAACCATCGGGACCAGGCACGTAAAACGAGCTGTGCACGGAACCGGTCGTGATCTTCGAGGGTTTGAGCTTCTGCTTCTTGCAGAACTCACGCATAATTTTGACGTCATCGACCATCAAATCGACGGGCGCGACCTCCCCTTCCGTGATCTTCTTCCGGGACTTGTTCAGGATCAAATGCGTGCCCCCACGCAATTCCAGAACGGCGAACTTCGGGGTCTCGAAGACAGGCCGCAGGCCCAGCACCTGCATGAACTCGCTCGCGCGCGGCACATCCTTCACATGCAGCGAGACATGCCCCACCGCGACCGGGGGACGTTCATCTGATTTCTTTTTCGCTTTCGTCTTTGCTTTCTGCGGCATTCGATACTCTCCAGACATGTGCGGCGCGGTTGCAGGTGACATATATCCAATCGCGCGCAGATCAACCGTTGCGGCTATGATTGCGCACAACAACGGGAAGCGAAACCATGAGCTTTGACGACATTCTGTATGAAACCACTGACGGCGTCGCGACCATCACCATCAATCGGCCCGACAAGCTCAACGCGTTCAGCGGACATACGATCGAGGAAATGATCGAGGCCCTGCAGGACGCAGGCTGGGACAAGTCGATCGGCGTCATTGTCATCACGGGCGCGGGGGATCGCGCCTTCTCGTCGGGCGGCGACCAGTCGATTGAGAACAAGGACACCGAGGGTTACGGCAGTCGCCGGGGCACCACCGGAATTCCGATCGAGGAGTTCCAGGGCCTGATCCGCGAAGTACCGAAGCCCGTGATCGCAAAGGTTCGCGGGTATGCCATCGGCGGCGGGAACGTCATCGCCACCGTATGCGATCTGACGATCGCCGGGGAAAGCGCCATATTCGGCCAGGTCGGGCCGAGCATGGGCTCAGTCGATCCCGGCTTCGGCACCGCCTATCTGGCGCGGGTCGTGGGCGAAAAAAAGGCGCGCGAAATCTGGTACATGTGCCGGCAATACACCGCGCGCGAAGCCCTGGAGATGGGGCTGGCGAACGCGGTCGTCCCGGACAAGGATCTGGACGAGGAGGTGGCGCGCTGGTGTGCCGACCTGATGGATAAGAGCCCGACCGCCCTGTCCATCGCCAAACGCTCATTCAACGCCGACACCGACCACATCAAGGGGATCGGCGCCATGGGATTCGAAGCGCTGAAGTTGTATTACGCCACCGAGGAATCCAAGGAAGGCGGCCGGGCGTTTCAGGAACGCCGCAAGCCGGAATTCCGCAAATACGTCAAGTAGGTCACAAGTAGGCCACGAGTGGGCTACGCCAAGCGAACGGGAATATGGAACAGGACGCAAAGATATACATCGCGGGACATCGTGGGCTGGTCGGCCAGGCGCTGGTCCGACAGCTCAACGCCCGGGGCCACACGAACATCGTGACCCGGACGAGCCAGGAACTCGACCTGACCGAACAGGCCGCCGTGCGCGAGTTCTTCGACGCGGAAAAACCGGACTATGTGCTCGATGCGGCGGCGATCGTCGGCGGGATCATGGCGAACGACCTGTATCCGGCCGACTTCATCGCCGGCAATCTGAAGATCCAGACGAACCTGATCGACACCGCCTATCGCGCGGGTGCCAAGAAGATGCTGTTTCTCGGTTCGACCTGCATCATGCCCCACGACGCGCCCCAGCCGATGAAGGAAGAGTACATGCTGACCGGGCCGCTGGAGGAAACCAACCAGTGGTACGCCGTGGCCAAGATCGCGGGGATCAAGATGTGCCAGGCCTATCGCCGACAGTACGGGTTCGACGCGATCAGCGTACAGCCGACCAATCTCTTCGGGATCGGCGACAATTTCGACTATGAGACATCCCATATGGCCCCGGCGATGATCCGCCGGATGCACGAAGCAAAGCTCTCGGGCGCGGACAACGTGGTGATCTGGGGCACCGGAACACCGAAGCGCGAGATCATGTTCGTCGACGACATGGCCGATGCGTGCGTTTATCTGATGAACAATTATTCGGACGAGCCGTTCGTCAACATCGGCACCGGCGAGGATATTTCCATCGCCGACTTCGCGACCCTTGTCGCAGACGTGGTCGGATACAGCGGGTCATTCTCCTATGACAGCTCGCGACCGGACGGCACGCCACGCAAGCTGGTCGATGTGTCCCGGCTGACCGAGCTTGGATGGCAGTCGAAAATTAGCCTGCGCGAAGGGGTCGAGCGCACCTATGCCTGGTACCTCGATAACGAGGAGAGCCTCCGGACCCTCAGCGCCGAGAATCTGGCCCGAAAATAGACCCCGAAACGGGTCTCGTCAGGACGCCGCGCCGCCCACACCCGTCGGGCAGTATGCTGCGCCGAGGACCGGGCCGACCTTGCCGTCCTGCACCAGCACCGCGCAGCTTTGGCCATCCTCCAGCGTGAGATCCGACACATCGATGGCGGTTGTCCTGCCGTCCCATTTGCCGATATGGCGTGTACTGCGGACGATGTTGTGGCTGGTCAGCGTCTTGCCATGGTTCTCGCCACGCACCACCTGCGTGGTCACCTCACGGATGAATGTCACGAGCCAGACATCTGCTTTTGCGTCCGCGACGTCGCCCACCGAAACGGTCACACCGCCGTTTTCGGCGGCCGTCACTTCAACGGCGACACGCGGCGCATCGTCCTTGCGGGCCTTGGAGATCAGGTTTTGCACTTCCCGGCGGCGCGACCCGACGGCCTCAGTGCGTCCATCGATCACCATCTGGGGCGTGTAGACACTGCGGGTGTCGCGAATTTCTGCGTTGTAGGCACGCTGCCGCGCGGTCATTTCCGGGGTCGAGAACGCGTCCTTCCAGCGCCCGTGACGGCCATAGTTCAGGGTGTCCCAGTAATCGACGTGATACTCCAGCGCGAGGATGTTCTTCTCCCCCGAGAGCTCACCCAGATAGGCCTCCGCCGGCGGGCAGGAGTAGCAACTCTGCGACGTGAACAACTCGACCACGGTGAGCGGCTCACTGTCGGCAAAAGCGCTGCCATGTGCGTGCATGGTTCCGGCCAGGGCCAGACCTGCAACGGCGAATCGAACTGCTCTCATCTTGTCTCTCCACGTGTTGAGGATGTCGAACACACATCCACGTTAACAGTGTCGGGGCGGGTTTATTCCCCAACTCACACAAGATTGAGTCACTTAGTGCATTTTGGTTCACGTTTCTGTGAAGAGTGTCGATTTCCGATGGTAATCCAGTGGCTTACGCGGTCACGTGGCGTTGCTGTTACGGTCCACGACCGGGTGACGGCGTCACGTTTATGGGGAATTGGGAGATATATATGTTCACCATTCGCAAATACACCAAGCTCGGCCTGATCGCCGGCGCCGCCCTGGCCCTTGCCGTTGCATTCGGGACAGTCGGCAGCAGTAATGTTTCGGCCGACGACCACGGCGACCGCAATGCCGCGATGAAGTCGCTCGGCGGCGCAATGAAAGCGCTTGGCGGCGCCGTTGCCGCCGGCAACGCGTCGGCAGCGCAAGCGGCCGCAGCAAAAATCAGCGAAACTGCCGCCGAAATTCCGGGCATGTTTAAGGACGGCAAGGCAGCCCATCGCTCGAAGCCTGAAATCTGGACGAACTTCGGCGATTTCTACGCCAAGGCGAATAACCTCAAAATCGCCGCTGACGGCGTTGCTGCTGACGCAGCGGCCGGCAAGCTCGGTTCGGATCCGAAGGCCGTCGTCGGCAAGATCGGCGCGACCTGTGGCGCATGCCACAAGGTGTACCGGGGTCCCAAAGTCTAAAACTATTCAGTCAGACCTGAATGGGAAATCGCTCGGCTCTGCCGGGCGATTTTTTTTGCTAGGATCGATCCATGAAAACGATGATCAAAACACTGACCTTTCTCATTCCTCTCCTGGCCGCCGTCTCGGCCATCGTTCCGGCTGCTGCCCAGACCGGGGATGCCGCGCGCGGCGAATACGTGCTGAACATGGCCGGCTGCGTCGCCTGCCACACCGTCGCGAAGGACGGGGAATTTCTGGCCGGGGGCCGAGAACTGAAGACCGATTTCGGCTCGTTCTTTACCCCCAACATCACGCCCGATCGCGAGACGGGAATCGGTGACTGGAACGACGAGGATTTCGTGCGCGCACTGCGTGAGGGCAAGTCACCGACCGGCGGTCACTATTATCCGACCTTCCCCTACACCTCCTACGCGCGCATGACCGAGCAGGACATGCTCGACCTCAAGGCCTATCTCGACACCGTACCCGCGGTGCGCAATCCCGTGCCCGATCACGACCTGCCCTTCCCCTTCGGCATTCGCGCCAGCATGTTCGGCTGGAAGCTGCTGTTCTTCGACGACACGCCCTTCGCGCCGGACCCCAACCAGAGCGCGGCATGGAACCGCGGCGCCTATATCGTCAACGGGCCTGGCCATTGCGGCGAATGTCATACGCCGCGCAACCTCCTCGGCGTGGTCGATTCCGACCGCCCGCTCGCCGGCAATGCGAACGGCCCCGACGGGGACGCCGTGCCCAACATCACGCCCGGCCCCGGCGGCATCGGTGACTGGAGTGCGGATGACATCGTTTCATTTCTGGAGATCGGCATCACGCCCGACAGCGATTTCGTCGGCGGTGCCATGACCGATGTCGTCCAGGAAAGCACGAGCAAGCTGACGGCAGATGACCTAAAAGCCATCGCAACCTATCTGACCTCCTTGCCGCCGATCGCCGACGCGCGATAAACCGAAACCATCACGAACATCCGTCACAATCATAAAGACACCGGAGAGATACCATGCCCGCCTACTGGCTTGCCCGTTCGACCATCAAAGATCCCGTGGAGTACAAGAAGTACACCGACCACATCCCGTCCATCATGGAGAAATACAACGGCCGGGTGATGGCGCGCGGCGGCGAGAACAAGGTCCTTGAGGGCGAGACGCCATATGAGCGCTTCGTGGTCATCGAGTTCGACACGCTGGCCGATGCCGAGGCCTGCTTCAACTCGCCCGAATATGTGGAAGCAGCAAAATTCCGCCGGGTGCCAGGAATTGCCCAGAACGAGCTCGTTATCGTCGACGGTGGCGACGCCACGCCGCGCTAATTTTCGGCTAGTTGGACGAAGCGAACTCCGGGAACAGCCCGGCGAGCCCCGCCGTGCTGGCGGCACATACTCCGCGCTCGGTGATCAGTCCGGTCACCAGCCGGGCCGGCGTCACGTCGAAGGCGGGGTTGGCCGCCGGCGTTCCGTCGGGCGTCAGCTGGACCGCCACGATATCGCCGCCTGCCGTCTTGCCGGAGATGTGTGTCACCTCGTCTGCACCCCGCTCCTCGATCGGGATGTCGCGCACCCCATCGCTGAGTGTCCAGTCGATCGTCGGCGACGGCAGACCGACATAGAACGGCACGTTGTTATCGTGAGCAGCCAGCGCCTTGAGATAGGTGCCGATCTTGTTCGCCACATCGCCCGAGGCGGCGGTGCGGTCCGTGCCAGTGATGCACAGATCTACGCGCCCCTGTTGCATCAGATGGCCGCCGGCGTTGTCCGCAACGACCGCATGCGACACGCCGTGGCGGCCCAGTTCCCACGCGGTCAACGCCGCGCCCTGGTTTCGCGGCCGGGTCTCGTCGGCCCAGACATGCAGGGGAATGCCCAGCTCATGCGCCTTGTAGATCGGCGCCAGCGCCGTGCCCCAGTCCACTGTGGCGAGCCACCCGGCATTGCAGTGGGTCAGGATGTTGACCGGTCCATCACCCGGCGTCGCGTCGAAGGCCGCCTGGATGACCGCCAGCCCGTGATCGCCGATCGCGCTGCAGATCGCCACATCCTCGTCACACACGGCAGCTGCACGTTCGTAGGCGATACCCACCCGGCTATCTTGCGGCTGGTCCTGTAGCCGCGCGCGCATATCATCGAGCGCCCAGCGCAGGTTCACCGCGGTCGGGCGTGTGGCCATCAACGTCGCATGGGCGTGATCGAGCCCCGCATCGGAACTGTCGCCACGCATCGCCAGCGCCATCCCGTAGGCCGCCGTCGCGCCGATCAGCGGGGCGCCGCGCACGAGCATCGCGCGAATGGCGTGTGCCGCATCATCCAGGGACCGCAGACATTCTATTTCGAACCGGTGCGGCAGCTTTGTCTGGTCGATGATTTCGACCGACCAGCCATCGTCGGCCAGCCAGATCGTACGGTAGGGCTTCCCGTTGACCTTCACGCGCCACCTGCCTTGCAAATCCGGAACGTATAGAGGCCTGCGTCTGTATCCTCGTGGGACTCCAGCAGCGCATCACCCGTGGCATCGCAGAAATGCGCAAAGTCCCGGACCGACCCGGGATCGGTCGCGATAATCCGCAGCGTCGCCCCCGCCGCCATCGTCTTGAGCATTTTCTTGGCTTTCAGGACCGGGAGCGGACATTTCAGGCCACTGGTGTCGAGCATAATGTCGTCGTCAGATTGCATTTCTGTCATCACTTCATATTGACCGGTTTTCTAATATACGAATACACTAATCCAATGAACTCCCCAAAGAACTCGCCGATGGATTCCTCAATGGATCCCCCAATGGATCCGGAGGCACTTCAGGAGAAGGCGGGTCAGGCGAGCCGCCTGCTCAAGTCTCTGGCGAACGAACGCCGGCTGCTCATCATGTGCCATCTGAGCCAGGGCGAAAAGTCCGTCGGTGAGCTCGAGCCGCTGGTTGGGTTGAGTCAATCCGCGCTCTCTCAGCATCTCGCGCGCCTTCGCCGTGAACATCTCGTCAAAACCCGCCGGGACGCGCAGACGATATTTTACTCCATCTCCAGCCAAGAGGCGCAGTCTGTCCTCGGCACCCTGTACAATATCTACTGTGCCGACACCGGCAGCGCGCAACCGGATTGACGGGTGGGCGGCCAAAGGATGCAAATCTAATGTCAGACAATCCAGCAGGTCCCCAGGTGGTCATGCTCTCGGCGAATGAGGTGCACGAACGCATCGCCGGTGGCACGGCGTATGTGGTGGATGTGCGCGAACCCCACGAGAATGCCCAGATGCGAATCGCCGGCGCACATCTGGTCCCGCTTTCGAATTTCGACAGCTCACAGATCAACCCGGCTGACGGTCAGGACCTGATCCTGCATTGCCGGATCGGCCAGCGATGCGGCGTCGCTGCGGAACACCTCGTCGCCGAAGGGTATTCGGGGACAATCCATCGTATGACCGGCGGCATCCTCGACTGGATGTCGGCGGATTTTCCTGTCGAAACCGGTTGACCCAGACCCAAGAACACTAGACGGGCCGTCTTGAGCCCTATCGATCACGTTCGGACAACATGACCATTTACCTGCCCATCGCCGAAATGTCGGTCAACGTCTTCCTCATCCTCATGATGGGCGGCGGCGTGGGCTTCCTGTCGGGCTTGTTCGGTGTCGGCGGCGGGTTCCTGATGACGCCATTGCTGATTTTCATCGGCATCACGCCGGCCGTCGCCGTGGCGACCGAGGCCAACCAGATCGTCGCGGCCTCCGTCTCCGGCGTGCTCGCCCATATGCGCCGACGAAACGTCGACTTCAAGATGGGCGCCGTCCTGACCGTCGGCGGTTTCGCCGGATCCAGTCTGGGTGTCATGATTTTCACCTTTCTGCGGGAAATCGGTCAGGTCGATCTGCTGGTCCAGCTGAGCTACGTCCTGTTCCTCGGCATCGTCGGCGCCCTGATGCTCTTCGAGAGCGCCCGGGCGATTTTCCGCATGCGTACCGGCACCGCAACACGCGGCAAACTGCACCAGCACACCTGGCTCCACGGCCTGCCGTTCAAGATGCGGTTCCGGCGTTCGCGGCTGTACATCAGTGCCCTATTGCCGCTCGGGATCGGGTTCTTCGTCGGTATCCTCGCCGCCATCATGGGTGTCGGCGGTGGCTTCCTGATGGTCCCGGCGATGATCTACATCCTGGGCATGCCGACCGCCGTCGTGGTCGGGACATCGCTGTTCCAGATTATCTTCGTCACTGCGAACGTCACCTTTCTTCAGGCGATCAACAATCAGACCGTCGACATCGTGTTGGCACTGCTGCTGCTCACCGGTGCCGTGATCGGCGCGCAGCTGGGCACCAAGGCAAGCGGTCGTCTGCGCGGCGAGGAATTGCGCGGCCTGCTGGCGCTCATGGTGCTCGGGGTCTGCGCCAAGATCGGGTTTGATTTGGTCTCCACGCCGGAAGATCTCTATTCGATCAGTGAAACGCCCGGGTTCGGCCTATGAGCAACCCGCAACCCATGTTCGGCTCTCTGCGTCTGTTTGGTAACGTGCGCGCGGTGCTCGCCGTGGCCGCTGCTTTGGTGTTGTTGCAAATCCCGGCCGACGCCGCACACGACGACGCGCTCGCGATCGATCTCAGCCAGGATCTGATCGGCATCAGCACCGGCTTCAAGGGGGCAGACGTGTTGTTGTTCGGCGCGACGGACGGCGAAGGCGATGTCATCGTGGTGGTGCGCGCGCCGAGCAGCCAGGTGATCGTCCGGCGCAAGGAACGCGTGGCGGGTATCTGGGTGAATGCGTCTGATTTGATCTTCGACGATGCACCCGGCTTTTATCATGTCGCCGCGTCCGCGCCGCTCGAAGACCTTCTGCCGTTGCCGGTCCTCAACGCCAACCAGATAGGCACGGAGCATATCGCGTTCAACCCGCACTTCCTGACATCACTGGACCAGGAAGAAGCGTTCCGCTCGGCGTTGATCCGCAACAAACAACGCAGCCGCCTTTATACCGACGGCCTCCAGGACGTCGAATTTCGCGGCAACCGACTGTTCCGCAGCCGGGTCGCGCTGCCTGCGAACGTTCCCACCGGGGACTATCAAGTGACGGTGTATCAGGTGCGGGGGGGAGAGATTTCGGGCAAATCGGAATCCCTGCTCCAAGTCCGCAAGGTCGGATTCGAGGCGAAGGTGACCGAGTTCGCATTCGAACAGGCGCCCCTGTACGGCATGATCGCCGTCATCATCGCACTGATTGCCGGCTGGTTCGCCGGCTTCGTGTTCCGTAAGGTCTGATGGTCATGTCCGATTCGACCCCCATCAACCGCCCGCAGGAAAGCGACAGGTCCACCGGAGAGCGGGCTGCAATTTTTCTCGTGGTGGTCGACAATTCACCGGAAATGCGGGTCGCCCTGCGCTGGGCCAGTCTGCGCGCGCGGCGCACCGGCGGACGTGTAGGCCTCGTCCGGGTCATTCGTGAATCGGATTTTCAGCACTGGGCGGCGGTCGGGAATTTGATGCAGTTCGAAGCGCGCGAGGAAGCCGAGCAATTGCTGCAGGAACATGCCGCGGAAGTCACCCGCTTGTATGGTGGCATGCCCATTCTGTATCTGCGCGAGGGCGAAACCAAATCCGCCGTGGTCGAACTGGTTCAGGAGGACAAGGATATCCGCATTCTCGTGCTCGCGGCCTCGACTGGCCGGCGCGGTCCTGGTCCCTTGATCAATCATCTCACGAAGAAGGCGATTGGCCAGCTTCGTATCCCCGTCACTATCATCCCCGGCGGGCTGACCGACGAGCAAATCGACACCCTGGTCTGAGTATTTAGCTGATGCCCGACGATATTCGCCCAAACGACCGACATGAAGAGGACGACCGCTACGAAACGGTCGATCAATCGCCCGTCGTTTCCGACGAGGTAAAAACCACCACCTGTTACATGTGCGCCTGCCGTTGCGGCATTAAGGTCCACCTGAAAGACGGCGCGATCCGCTACATCGAGGGCAATCGCGATCACCCGGTCAACAAGGGTGTTCTGTGTGCCAAGGGCTCGGCCGGCATCATGCAGCATTACTCGCCGGCGCGCCTGTCGCAGCCGCTGCGCCGGGTCGGGCCGCGTGGCTCGGGTGAATTCGAGACCATAAGCTGGGACGAGGCCCTCGACACAGCGACCGAATGGCTCGGCGATGTACGCCGCCGCGACCCGCGCAAGCTGGCCTTCTTTACCGGCCGCGACCAGAGCCAGTCGCTGACCGGTTTCTGGGCCAGCCAGTTCGGCACCCCCAACCACGCCGCCCATGGCGGGTTCTGCTCCGTCAATATGGCGGCGGCCGGCATCTACACGATCGGCGGATCGTTCTGGGAGTTCGGTGAGCCGGATTGGGAGAACACCCGCTACTTCATGATGTTCGGCGTGGCCGAGGATCATGATTCGAACCCCATCAAGATGGGGCTGGGGAAGCTCAAGACCAAGGGCCAGGCGAAGTTCACCTCGGTCAATCCGGTCCGCACCGGATATTCCGCGATTGCCGACGAATGGGTCGGCATCCGCCCGGGCACGGACGGCCTGCTGGTCATGGCCCTGATGCACGAGCTCCTGCGTACCGGCAACGTCGATCTCGAATTCCTCGCCCGCTACACAAACGCCCACTGGCTCGTGCGCCGCGCACCGGGCACAGCGGATGACGGCCTCTTCGTCCGCGGTCGCGATGGCAAGCCGCTTGCCTACGACCGCAACACCGATCAAATCGTCGATGCGGCGCGAACGGATATTTCTCCGGCCATGCGCGGGTGTTTTCCCCTGCATGAGGCCGCGCCAGGCGACGGCGGTTCGGATGGAGAGGCGGTTCCCGCGTTTCAGTTGCTCCTCGACCGGTATCTCGACGAACGCTACAGCCCGGATGCGGTTGCCGGACAGACCGGGATCGATGCCGACCGGATTCGCCGGATCGCTGCCGAGTTGGCCCATGCCGCGTTCGAGCAGGAAATCTCACTCGACGTGGAATGGACCGATTGGGCTGGGCGCAAGCACGACAAGATCATCGGACGCCCGGTCTCGATGCATGCCATGCGTGGCATCTCCGCCCACTCCAATGGCTTCCAGACCTGCCGGGCGATCCATCTGCTGCAGATGTTGCTGGGAAGCATCGATTGCCCCGGTGGATTTCGCTACAAGCCGCCCTTCCCGCGCCCGGCACCGCCGGGACCCAAGCCTGCCGGCAAACCGCATCAGGTCTCGCCAGGCTCACCGATGGCCGGACCGCCATTGGGCTTCATCACCAGCCCGGAAGACCTGCTGATCGACGATCAGGGAGAGGCGCTCCGGATCGACAAGGCATTTTCCTGGGATGCGCCGCTGGCGGCCCACGGCATGATGCACATGGTCATCCGTAACGCCTGGGCGGGCGATCCATACCCGATCGATGTCCTGTTTATGTTCATGGCGAACATGAGCTGGAACTCGTCGATGAACACGACCGAAACCATCGAGATGCTCACCGATACCGATCCGGAAACCGGTGAATACAAGATTCCCAAGATCATCTATTCCGACGCTTTTCAATCGGAGATGATCGCCTATGCCGACTTGATCCTGCCCGATACCACTTATCTGGAACGGTGGGACTGCATCAGCCTCCTCGACAGGCCCATCAGCAGCGCCGACGGTCCCGCAGATGCCATCCGCCAACCAGTGATCGCTCCCGATCGCAACGTGCGCCCCTTCCAGGACGTGTTGATCGAACTGGGTGCCCGGCTCGGCCTCCCGGCATTTACAACCGAAACCGGCGCCGCCAAATACCCGGGCGGCTATCCCGACTATCTCGCCCATCACGAACGTGCACCGGGGGTCGGGCCTCTGGCCGGCTGGCGCGGTGAAGACGGAACGTCACATGGCAACGGCGCACCCAACGACAACCAACTCGCAAAGTATGTCGAGAATGGATGTTTCTGGAGCGACGAGTTCGCGCCGGACGAGCGCTACTACAAGCACAGCAACCGCGCCTATCTCGACAAGGCTGCGAAGATGGGCTGGATCGCGTCTGCAGATCCGATTGTGCTGCAGCTCTACAGCGAGCCATTGCAGCGCTTCAAACTCGCCGGCCAGGGGTTTGGCAATGTCGTGCCGCCGGTCCGATATCGTGATCGCATCGCCGAAACGTTCGATCCGCTTCCGATCTGGTACGCCCCGTTTGAGGAATCCCATACCGACCCCCTCGCCTACCCCATCCATGCGCTGACCCAGCGCCCGATGGCCATGTACCACTCATGGGGATCGCAGAATGCCTGGCTCCGCCAGATCCACGGCTGGAACAAGCTCTATATGAACCGCAGTGCGGCCGAGGGTCAGGGACTGGCCGACGGTGACGCCGTCAGGGTCGAAAGCCCCTATGGCAGCATCAAGGCCGTCATCGCGCTGATGGAGGGCTGCAACGGCGACACGGTGTGGACGTGGAACGCGATCGGCAAGAAACGTGGCGCCTGGAACCTGTCAGCCGATGCGCCGGAATCGAACAAGGGCTTCCTGCTCAATCATCTCATTACCGACTTGTTGCCCCCCAAGGACGGGTACCGCTTCTCAAACACCGATCCGATCACGGGTCAGGCAGCATGGTTCGATCTGCGGGTGCGGGTCATCAAGGATGATGACAAAGCCCCACCCCTGGAGGATGCGGTGCCACGCGCGCCGGGTGTTGGCGAAGCCCCCAAGCGATCGCGATTTGGCGCACGTTTTCTGCCGCAATCGAGCTGGCGACGAAACCGCCGAGGTGCGAGCGAATGACCAGTCTTCCGACGTCCACTGACGGGCGCAAGCTCGGCCTGGTGATCGATCTCGACATTTGCGTCGGCTGCCACGCCTGTGCCGTGAACTGCAAGGAATGGAACACGGGCGGACACTCCGCGCCCCTGACCGATGAAAATCCCTACGGCGCCGACCCGGATGGTGTCTGGTTTAACCGGGTGCACAGCTTCGAGGCCGGCGATGGGGCCACCGGACGAACGGTTCACTTCCCGCGCAGCTGCCTGCATTGCGATGAACCGGCCTGCGTGACCGTGTGTCCCACCGGCGCATCCTACAAGCGCGAGAGCGACGGCATCGTCCTGGTCAACGCCGACACCTGCATCGGCTGCAAGCTCTGTTCATGGGCCTGCCCCTATGGCGCGCGCGAATATGACTATGCCGACGGGGTGATGAAGAAATGCACCATGTGCATCGACCGGATCGAAAACCAGAACCTGCCGCCCGAAGACCGACTGCCCGCATGTGTTTCCACTTGCCCGGCTTCCGCCCGCCATTTCGGCGATCTTGGCGACCCCAACTCTGAAGTCAGCCGGCTCGTCGAGGAACGTGGCGGATATGATTTGATGCCCGAAATGGGCATGCAGCCGGTGAACAAATACCTGCCGCCGCGCGCGTCGACCCGCCACGATCTCGACCCGCCGGCACCAGCTCCTGAAACCATCCCAGCGTCAACCGACACCGGCAGCGACTTCCTCAATTGGGTCGACCGCATGCTCTCCCGCTGAACTGATCAACCCCGAAATCCCAGAGCTCAATGAACCCCGCCTATTCCGTCATTTTCTTCACAACCGCCACCGGTGCGGGTTACGGCGCCGTCGTATGGCTCGTGGTGCTCGCATTGCTCGGTATCGTGCCGCTGACCCCCGCACTCGGTGCGTCGGTGTTTATCGTGTCCCTCGCCCTGATCACCGCGGGCCTGCTCTCATCGACCTTCCATCTCGGCCACCCGGAACGGGCCTGGCGGGCGTTGAGCCAATGGCGCTCTTCCTGGCTTTCGCGCGAAGGTGTCGCCGCGCTGGCGACCTACATACCGATCATGGTCTTCGCCGTGGGATCCCTGTTCTTCGGCGCCTATAACAACATCTGGATATGGTTCGGGCTCATCGCCGCGGGTCTATGCCTCGTGACGGTGGGTTGCACGGGAATGATATATGCCAGCCTGCGCGCCATCCCCCGTTGGTCGACCCCGCTGGTCGTGCCGCTCTATATCGCCTTTGCCTTGTCCACGGGCGCTGTCCTTCTGATCGCGATTGCATCGGTGTTCTGGGTGACGCCTGGCGTTCTTGCCTGGTGTGCGGCGGTGATCACGCTCGCGGCCTGGATGCTCAAAATCGTCTATTGGCGGCAGATTGATAACGCAAAGCCGGTCGCGACGGCTGAATCGGCGACGGG